>Ga0153915_10000099_pt1 | contig 75978 bp, 60 predicted proteins | sample Opewatmetagenome_2_FD_107003 | JGI IMG/M metagenome (GOLD analysis project Ga0153915, IMG submission 107003) | Freshwater wetland microbial communities from Ohio, USA - Open water 3 Core 3 Depth 3 metaG | ecosystem: Environmental > Aquatic > Freshwater > Wetlands | place: USA: Ohio, Lake Erie...
AAGCGCATTTGGCAGCGGCGGCGGCGCGATGTCGGCGATAGAGAGGCCATCAAGCCACCGGTAGGCTATGCCGTTGCCGTTGGTTGAAGGAGCGGCTGTTATGTAGCCGCCCGTGCCGCGTATATCCACGCCCGGCATAAGGCCCGCGCCCACGGTAAGGTTGGATTCTTCGGGATATTGAAAGTAAAGGTGCCATCCGCCGCGCGGCGTGCGGGCAGTGGGTATCAGCAGGGAATCGGGCAGGAATGCCTGCACGGCGTCAAAGCCGTTTTGGGTGTCGCAGTCGATGACGAATAGTCTGGAGATATGTCCGGTGACTATGCCTATCATCGCGCCGGGCCATTTTTGCCACCATGTTTTTATTTCGGTTTGAGTTGCCTTTTTGTTTTGGTAGTCGGACCATTTCAGGCAGGGGCGTTTGTCTTTCTGCAAGGGGATGACGGAGAAGTTGTTTTTTCCGGCGTAGTTCAGGGCGGCGTGGAGTGTGTTCATTTTTTTCCTTTCTGTATACCGTTTTCTTTGGTTATTGCGGGTACGTTTCATTTGGTCATTACAGCCATTGCGAGTACGCTTCTCTGGTCATTGCGAACGAAGTGACGAAGCAATCTCATGGTTATAGAGATCGCCACGTTCATTGTCATGAACTCGCGATGACAAAAAGGTGCAGATTGCCACGGCGCTTCGCGCCACCCCTCGGAAAGACTCTCGACTTCGCTTCCAAAGGAGGACATGAGGCACATCCGCCTCCGTGATAAATTTCGGGCATAGTTATATCACGGGTTTTTGCCGTTTACTCTCAAACGGGTCTCAACGGCTCTCCACAGCTCTCCACAGGCACTAAAAGGTCTAGACAGGTATTTTTCAGGGGCAGGTATAGGTAAAAAAACAGTTCAGGGTTCAAAGGGGCGAAGGTCGGTCACTGAGCCTGTAGGGATATTAGGACGAATATCAATAGACATGTTTTATTATTTATTATTTTTCAGATGAATCGGCCAAAAAGCGAGCGTATGTTTCATAAAACAAAAAGCTCTGCTATCTTCCCGCCAGCTATTTTGTGACACACCCTACATCTTGTGGCATATTATTCTTGACACACAAGTGAACGTTTCTTATACTTTCGCTCATTAAAAGCAAGTTCTTATCAATTAATATCAATCAGAAAGGCGCCAAGCATGATTACGTTCCATATCGGCCAAAATCTTGTCCATCCTGATTATGGCGATTGCACGGTTACCTTCGTGGGCAAAGATTATGTGGGGGTTGAATTCGACGCTGACGAAAACGCTCTTATCAAGAAAGATGCCTTCCAGGAAGCACCCGCCTCAAGCAAACAAAGCATACAGCAGTCTGTCCGAACACTGTCATGGCCGGAATCCACTTTTGTTCATGAGAATGCTGATGCTAAGCATTTTCTCGGATCACACTGGGATGCATTTTTTGAGGATTCCAATACAATTCTTGATAAGTTGCCAGCCATCGTGCAATGCGCCGAACGCTGGATAGGCGGGGTGAATCAGATTGAGGATCGTCATCTGCCGGACAATTGGCCTTTGGGGTATGTAAGTGCCTGGCCTGGTCATCGCCAGGGGATGATGATGGTTGTCAGCGTTGGCGAGCAAAATGTTTTCGAAAGTTTTTATCCATTCGCAACCGATGGTGGCCAACATGCTCTCACAATCCGGCAGGTCAATGTATGGGAAAGCGGCGTTGAAGCGCAAATTGAGGTTGAGATAGGAGGGGTAACGACCATCACTTTCTTCGACATTGCCTTTGCAAAACACAGGTTGTGGTATGAAGCCGGAAAGAGTTATGAATTCATACTGCTGGGTATCGCTTATGGTGCAAAGCCTTCTGAAATTATGGAATTGAAGATCAACCCCAATCCCGACTCGATCGCATGGGAGCGTATGCTGGCGATAAAACGCGGCGAGCCGATATCGGAAACACCATCAATGCTGAACCTTCGTGGAATGGCCATGTTCATGCAGATAGATGAATGGGATGCTGACGATTACAGTTTTAGAGGAACTGTTAAATCGGTTAAAGAAGTTCAGGGCGATATTCTCGGTCAAGAAGGCTGGTTTGCCTGCGTAACCGTTTTGCGATTTGGCGACAATGATTTTAATTTGGATATCCTGATTACAAAACGTGCCTGGCAGAGCGACACACCACCCGTTGTCGGCCAGGATATTGAAGGCCGTATATGGCTGCAAGGCTACCTTTGGAATATATGATTTGAAATTTCTCAGATCTGAATTTGGAGATATCAGGGAAAATAAATGAAACATTTTGTTCTCGGCACAGCCGGTCATGTCGACCACGGGAAAACCGCTTTAATTAAAGCCATTACAGGTGTTGATACCGACCGCTTAAAAGAAGAAAAAAAAAGGGGGATTACTATTGAACTGGGATTTGCCTCCCTGACTCTCCCTTCCGGCCAGACACTCGGTATTGTGGATGTTCCCGGTCACGAAAAATTCATCAAAAACATGGTTTCCGGCGCCGCGGGCATTGATTTAGTCATGATGGTCATTGCCGCTGACGAGGGAATAATGCCTCAGACGAAAGAACATTTGAATATCTGTTCCGTTCTGGGAATATCCAGGGGTATCGTTGCCCTGACCAAAATCGATCTTGTTGAAAAAGACTGGCTGAACCTCGTGCAATCAGAAATTACCAGTTTTCTCCAGGGAACTTTTTTAGAAGGAGCGCCAATTGTTCCCGTCTCAGCCATTAAAAAAGAAGGCTTGAATGATCTGATTCGGGAATTGGACGCTGTAGCCTGCCAGATTAACGAAAAAACAGATGACGGTATTCTTCGTCTGCCTGTGGATCGCGTTTTTACAATGAAAGGTTTCGGCACCGTCGTTACCGGCACACTGATTTCCGATCACATAAAAACAGGAGATGAAATTCAAATACTTCCCGAAAACATTACTGCCCGTATCAGAGGCATGCAGGTGCATAATCAGACCGTGGAAGAAGCATGGTCCGGCCAACGCACAGCGATAAATCTGCAGGGAATTGAAAAATCAGCCATTGAACGCGGCGAGGTGCTTGTCCGCCCGCAAACCGTCTGGCCGTCACAACGAATTGACGTTTTTGTCGAATTTCTTGCTTCTAATTCCAAAAATCTCAAAAACAGGTCTCTGGTTCGCCTGCATACGGGCACAAGTGAAATTATTGCGCGAATAATTCTGCTGGAAAAAGATGAACTTGCACCCGGTCAAAAAGAATTTGCCCAGCTTGTTTTATCCGATAAAGGCGTTGTTGTCGCCGGCGACCATTTCGTTTTGCGAAGCTATTCTCCGGTTACAACAATTGGCGGCGGCCGCGTAATTGATCCGCTTCCTATAAAACATAAAAGACATAACAACAAAATTATTGAAGAGTTGAATTTGCTGCAGAAAGGAACTTTGCAGGAAAAAATCTCTGTGATTCTGGAAAGAACCGGTTTTACAGGCGTAAATTTACGATGCATCGCCTTTCGTTTGGGTATAAACGCCAAAAAAATAAGAGAAGAGCTGGAAATTATACTTTCCGGAAGACGTGCCTTTCTTCTGGACAATGAAGATACGACTGTCATTTCCGCCAGTTTTTTTAACCAGCTGGAAGAACTTATTATCAAAAATATTACCGCTTACCACAAAAAGAATTCTCTAAAGGAAGGCATATCCAAGGAAGAGCTTAAAGCCTCACAGGGTAATATTGTTTCACCAAAACTTTTCAACATGGTTATAAATTCCCTTAACAAAAAAGGAACTATAGTCAGCGATAAAGACAACGTGCGTCTGGCCGGACATCAGGTGGAATTTTCAGGAGAACTGGATTCTCTGCGCAGGGATATAGCCGGAATTTATAATGACGCAGGCCTTACTCCTCCTTCACTCACTGAAGTTATGAACAAATTTAAAGATCAGAAAACAAAAGCGCAGGGCATTATCAAGCTAATGCTCAAAGAAGGAGATTTAATCCAAATAAACGAAGAACTATGTTTTGCCCGCAAATCTCTGGAGAAACTGCGCAATGATTACAAGGAGCAACTGATAAAAGACAGCAAGGCCACTCCGGCAAGCTTTAAAGATTTAACCGGCCTTTCCCGCAAATATATAATTCCATTAATGGAATATTTTGATACTAACAAACTTACCGTAAGAGTTGGCGATCACCGCATTTTAAGAGAAAAAACATGAGCAGCTTTAATAAAACCATAAAAAATGTAGAGATATTTTCCGCCGACGCTGATTCCATCTCCAGGTCATCGACTAAAGTAATTCAGGAAATAATCCTGACTGTTAATGTTAACGGGAAACCGTTAGCCAATATTGCCTGTGCGGGCATTCATCTGGACGAATTGGCCGCAGGTTTCTTAAAATCGGAAAAAATTATCGAGACAGGCGAAGAAATCGAAAAAATCGAAATTAACAATCATGGAAACAGGGCAAACGTTATCCTGCGAGACAAAAAAAAGTCCAAAAAAAAATCTGTAAAAAATATCGCTTCCAGCGGCGCTCGCGGCAGCAGCGCCAATATCGAAACGCTATTGCCGGTACAGGCGGATTTCAAATTAAAAGCCAAAGTGGCGCTGAAATTAATGGATGAGCTCCTGAAGAAATCAGTATTACATAATAAGACAGGCGGCACTCATTGTTCGGCGCTGGCGGCAAAAGGAAAGATTATAGCTTTGCGAGAAGATATCGGACGTCACAATACAATAGATATGCTTGGCGGATATGCCCTTCTGCATAAGATTAACCTCTCCGAGGCCCTAATCTTAACCACGGGAAGGATTTCTTCCGAAATCATTTACAAAGTCTGGAACCTGGGAATATCTGTAATAATTTCCCATTCCGCAGCTACGGCAAAAGCTGTTGAGCTGTTGAACAAGGCAAATATTATGCTGATAGGTTATGTACGTAACGGTGGAATGAACATTTATTCTCATGAAAGGCGGATAATAATTTGAAGACTAAAGAAATTTATATCAGAAATATCAAACAAGGCGACAAGGTTTTTTCTTCTTTTCTGGTTACGGAAAAGAATATGGCCTTTTCTCAAAAAGGTTTCCCTTATTTGACCGTGCGGCTGAGAGATAAAACCGGAGAAATCGAATGCAAAGTCTGGGACAACGCCGTAGACTTTGATCGCCGGTTTAAAAAAGGCGATATAATTTCCATCGAAGGGAAAGCCGCCAGTTACAGGAACTCGATCCAGATATCAATAATTGATATTAATAAAATTCCATGGGAGGAAGTTGAACCGGCAGATTATCTGCCCGCCGTAAAAGCCGACGTCAATGTAATGTTCAGTGAAATGACCGGCTACATTGAAAAAGTAAAAGATAAGTATTTGCAGGCCCTGCTTAATGCTTTTTTTCAGGAAGAAGAAACCATTGTTCTTTTCAAGAGAGCTCCCGCCGCCAAAGGGTTTCATCATATTTATCTGGGCGGGCTTTTAGAACACACTCTCTCGGTTGTGTGCTTACTGGAAAAAGTATCCGAGCATTATCCCGAACTCAACAAAGATATGCTTATCACCGGAGGCATTCTTCATGACATCGGAAAAATTTATGAATTCTCTTATAATAATATAATTGATTACAGCGACGAAGGAAGATTGGTCGGTCATATTGTTATGGGCGTGGAGATGATCAACAAAAAAATTGCCGGCATGCCTGACTTCCCTCAGCAATCAGCTCTGGAATTGCGGCATATTATTTTAAGTCATCACGGAGAATTTGAATACGGTTCTCCGAAGCGTCCGAAAACTCTGGAAGCTTTAATTGTTCATTACATTGACGATCTTGACGCCAAGTTTAACGCTTTTAAAACATTTATCGCCGATTCTACCAACCCTGATTCTGATTGGACAACATACAACCGCTTTTTAGAACGTTTTCTTTACAAGAAAAAGAATGTTGAACCGAATCTTTCAGAATATTAATAAATATTTGAACTTGATTTTTTCAGGAAGAAAAGCTTATGACAACGCATTCGAAAAAAAACAAATTAAAGGGGAAAAAGCAACTTTTGCTTTATTAGCTGATTACAGCTGACAAAAATCATTCAAGGAGGGACAACGGAATAATGGCTTACAGGACAGATACTTTATGCGGCATATTTCACAACCAGGCATTGCGTTACGGAGATCAGGTTGAGCTTCTTCGTGCTAAATTCGACAAGAATGGCAACCCGAGCAGTGAATGGCATTCCCGAACATGGAAAGAGACCCGCGAGGAAGCGATAGGCCTTGCCAAGGGCTTGATGGTTTTAGGATTAAAAAAAGGTGAACGGATCGTTATTTTTTCCGAAAGCAGACCAAGATGGATCATTGCCGATCAGGCTATTCAGGCATGCGGCGCTGTTGGCGTTCCTCTTTATCCCACTTTAACAGTTGAAGAACTGGGATATATGACTTCGGACAGCGGATCAAAAATCGTCATCGCATCCAATCAAGCCAGGGCAGAGATGGCTATCAAGGCAAAAGCACAGGGAGTTCCCATTGAAAAAATCATTGTCATGTGCTCATGGAACGGCGCAAAACCGGAAGGTGCTTATACTTTTGATGAAGTAATTGATTTAGGCAAGGGAAAAATAAGCGACGAAGATGTGGAAAAAAATATAAACAGTGTCACCCCCGACGACGTTGCCTCGATAATTTATACTTCGGGAACCACGGGCAAACAGAAAGGCGCCATTCTTACACAGAAAAACTGGATAGCCAATCTTCATCAGGCTTCCAATTCCACATTAGTGCGTTGCCAGCGGGAACTGGGACTTCATCTGACATTCCTTGTGCATCTGCCCATGTGTCACGTTTTCGGCAGGACAAGCGATTACCATGTAGGGGCTCTTCAACAGGGAGGCATTCTCGTTTTTGCAGAAAGTTTCGAAAAAATACCGAAAAATCTTCAGGAAATCAGGCCCAATGTAGTAGTCAGCATTCCCCGATTATGGGAAAAAATATATGACACCACAAAATCAATTGTATCCAGGCAGAACGAGACAACCAAATCTATTTTCAACTGGGCTCTGAAATTAGGCGAAAAATACTCCGATGCCATGGCAACCGCAACAAGAATGGGACAAATCGATTTGCTTCAATTCGCAGCGGCCAATGTATTGGTTTTCAATAAAATTAAAAAAACCGCCGGTTTGGATCGCGTCGTACTGGGCATATCCGGCGGAGGAAAACTTTCCAAGGATGTTTGCGTGTTTATCCGTTCGCTGGGCATTCAACTCAGCGAAGGTTACGGCCTGACAGAAACATCGCCGGTAATTAACTTCAACGAACCGGAATTTAACAGCAGTTTCGATCTCAGCAAGGCCGGCTGGTTTGATAAAAAGATGGTGGACTTGACGGTGGATCTGATGGTTACCAAGCAGGCACAGGGTCTATCTCCTTATACCAGTCCCTTCCGTTCGTTGAGTCTTTCTCTTGCTTATAATACTGTTGCCCATAAACTGCAGATCAAGCCCGGCTACGTCGGAAAACCTGTTCTCTGGACGGAAGAAAAAATTGCTGAAGACGGTGAAATTCTTGTCAAGGGTCCTCAGGTATTCAAAGGATACTGGAATTTACCTGAAGCAACAGCCGAGTCATTTACTGATGATGGGTGGTTTAAAACGGGCGATATCGGAGAATTTGACAAGGACGGATTCCTTCGCATTACCGACCGCAAGAAGGAACTCTTTGTAACTTCGGGCGGCAAGAATATCGCCCCGCATCCTATTGAACTTGCTATAACAGCCAAACCTTATATAGATCAGGTCTGCCTCCTCGGCGATGCGAGGAAGTATATCACCGCGCTTATAGTTCCAGATTTTTCGGAACTCAACCGTTTTTCCAAACACAATGGCATTCAGCCATGTTCGGAAAAAGAGCTTGTCTCGAATGAAAAGATTAAGGAATTAATCCAGAAACAAATAGATGAGGTCAACGAGACACTGCCCCGTTATGAACAGATCAAGTACTATAAAGTACTGGATAAACCTTTCAGCGTCGAATCAGGCGAATTAACTCCGACTTTGAAGCTGAAACGCAGAATCGTTTTGGAAAAATACAAAGACGAAATCGAAAACCTGTACACTAATTAACAGAATCTACGCCAAACTTTCCTTTATTTAAAAAATAGTGAAAGTCCGGTGAGCACCAAAAAGCAAGAGGCGCGCTCAATCATGAACGCGCCTCTTTTATTTTTATCTCCAAATGCCTTTTGGCATTATTCTCCCTTAAAATTCGGAGCTCTCTTTTCCATAAAAGCGATGAAGGCTTCCTGCAAATCTTTCGTTGTTAATAAGAACATGTTCTTTTGTATCGCCAGAGCCATGCCTTCGCTGACGCTCGTATGGCGGCTGAAATTAAGAACTTCTTTTGTGCACTCAATAGCAAGGGGAGAATTTTCCGTTATCTGCACTGCCAGTTGCCGGGCGGCCGCATACAAAGCTTCCTGATCAGCATAAACATTGTTGACAAGTCCCATCTTATCGGCCTGCCGCGCTGTATAATCACCTACGGTAAATGCTATTTCCCTGGCAAATCCCTGACCGACTATCAGAGGAAGTCTTTGCAGCGCGCCCATGTCTGCACATAAGCCGATTTTCGGTTCCCTCAGACAGAAAACCGCATCTTCCGTGCAGATACGTATATCGCATGCTGAGATAATATGAAGCCCGCCGCCTATGCATTTACCGTGCACAGCCGCGATGACCGGTTTGGGGCATTCCTCAATGGCATTACAGCAATCAAACAAAGGCTGTGACTTTTTGATCATATCAAAAGGTCCTCTGGGAGTTCCGGTAAAACCTCCGGCGGCATCCTTCAAATCCAGTCCGGCACAAAAAATTCTCGCTTTGCTCTTCAGGACAACAGCCCTCACCTCATTCATAGAGCCCAGCGATTTAAAAACACCGGCGATCTCCGAGGCGAATTCAAGGCTCAAAGCGTTGAGGCTTTTCTCTCTGGCCAGGGTTACTGTTGCTATATAATCTTTTATTTCCAGTTCTATAAATTTATAAGTCATATTTTTCTCCTTAAAAATTGTTCGTTAAATGTTTGTTAAAATTTTTCCTGCTATTTTTTGTATAAAGAATTCTTCAAGATGTACTGGCGGACTTTATCCGGCGTAAGATATCTTATAGACTTGCCCGTTTTTACCATTTCTTTCATATTAGATGATGAAATATCCAGAAAACTTGTATGGCGGAAATAAACTGTATGTCCTGTTGGTCCTGTGAATCCGTCAATTTTTTTATCGTAGATAAATTTCGCAGCGAATTCTTTCGGCAGTATTTCAGTAAGTCTCATATCGTCATAGCCGGGACGGGTCATTACGGCAAAATTGCATAAAAGAAGAAGCCTATCCCAGTCTTTCCATGTTGTTACCGCCTGAAAAGCGTCCTGCCCGACGATGAAAAACAACTCCAGATTATCCATGTACTTATTGAGAATGTATTCAACCGTTTCCACGGAATAAGATTTTCCCGCACGCAGTTTCTCCACTTCGGAAAATGAAAAATTAACATTGTCTTCAATTGCCAGACGAATCATTTGTTCGCGATGATTAAAAGGCGTTATTTTGGCTTCCAGTTTATGCGGCGGCCGTGACGATGGAACAAAAATAATGCGGTTCAAATTGAAGATATCCAGCATTTCTTCCGCTCCCCGCAAATGTCCGAAATGAATCGGATCAAATGTTCCGCCTAAAATTCCCCATCTCATGTTCTCACCTGCCCGTTACCGTAAATTATAAATTTCGTTGTAGTCAGTTCTTCCAAACCCATGGGACCGTATGCGTGAAGTTTTGTCGTGGATATACCGATTTCCGCGCCCAGTCCCAGTTCAAAACCATCGCTGAAACGGGTCGAAGCATTGACCATAACGGTCGAAGAATTGACCTCGTTCAAAAAGCGTTGAGAATTGGCATAGTCATTTGTAATTATCGATTCCGTATGTAAAGAGCCGTATTTTTCAATGTGAGCGATAGCCTCATCAATGTTTTCCACAATCTTTACCGCCAGTATCAAATCAAGATATTCCGCATACCAGTCATTTTCGTCGGCTTTCTCAATACTTTTCAGGATTGTCTTCGTTTTGGCACATCCTCTTATCACAACACCCGCTTTCTTTAATTTATTCGCCACCAACGGCAGAAATTTACCAGCGATATCTTCATGCACCAGCATTGTTTCCAGGGCATTGCACACACCCGGACGCTGGGTTTTTGCGTTCAAACAAATATCAACAGCCATATCAATATCGGCATGCGCGTCTACAAAAACATGGCATACTCCTTTGTAGTGCTTGATTACCGGTATTTTGGATTGGGCTACCACGGCGCGAATTAATTCTTCTCCGCCGCGGGGTATGATTAAATCAATGTACTCATCCAATTGCAGCATTTCCGAAACAGCTTCGCGATCTGTCATCGGAATTACCTGAATCGCGTTTACAGGTATTGATGTTTCCCGTAATACTTTCTGCAGCAAGGAGGCAATCGCCAGATTTGATCTTATTGATTCGGAACCGCCCCTTAGAATTACCGCGTTACCCGATTTGAGGCAAAGAGCGGCGGCGTCAACCGTAACATTGGGACGGGATTCGTAAATAATGCCGATGACTCCCAGCGGAATGCGCATTTTGCCGACCAGAAGACCATTTGGCCTGCGCCACATGGAAATTACCTTACCTACCGGATCAGGCAGCGCGGCGACTTCCCTTAATCCTTTGGCCATCTGCTCAATTGTGGCCTGCTTCAGAGTAAGACGTTCCAGCATGGCTTTGGTAATGCCTGATTTTTTCGCTTTGACCACATCATGGGAATTTTCTTCCAGAAGAAATTTACAGTTTCGTTCCAGTTCATCCGCCATTTTCAGAAGGGCTTTATTTTTTTCCGTCTCCGCCACGCGGGAAAGTTTTCGTGACGCCAGTAAAGCTTCCCGGGCAATTTGTTGTATAGAATTTTTTATATCCACAATACAATCCTTAAAAATAAACTTGCATTTTCTCTTATATTATTGATAAAAACTGCCCCGCTTAAGAACATAACAAAAAGTTGAAAAACTTGACTGTTTTCAGCTTTTAATAATAAGAATATTAAGAATTACAGATGTCAGTCTACAAAACAAAAGTTTACGTGTCAAGGCCTTTGCCCCGATAGAAACAACTATGAGCCGAATAAGAATTAAAGCCGGTAAAAATATTTACCAAACAATTAAAGACGGCGGATTTAACTTCGATTCTGTATCAACTTATTTCGGACCGGCGGTGGGACCGCGGTGGCTTGTTGCCAGCGGATTTGATTTGAGCCTCCTGAAAGGAGGTTTTCTGGGACATTCAAAACAAGTTCAACTGATAGGCTCTTCCGCGGGCGCGTTTCGTTTCGCCGCCTGGCTACAGCCTGAAGCTATCGAATCATATCAAAAACTTCGGGAAGCCTATATAAACGTAACATACACGAAAGACGACACACCGGCAACATCACTGGAAAAAATCACCAATATTGTCAATGCCTATGTGGAAGACGACGCCCTGCCGTTTGCTCTGGCTAATAAAAAATACCGTCTGGTTGTAATTACCTCACGGGCGCGCGGACTTGTCGCTTTTAAAAATACCGCGCTGCAAAAACTGGGATTGATAACCTGTCTCATATTTAATTATTTCAGCCGGGAAAATGTTTATAAATTCGCCCAGAGGGTTGTTTTTTATAATGCTTCCAAACCGCCGGCATTTTGTCTGCGATCGCAATTCCGCGGAACATATGTACAACTAAACGAAATTAATTTTAAATACGCCGTTCTGGCCTCGGGAGCCATTCCTCTTGTTATTGAAGGAGTGAATGATATATACGGCGCACCGCGCGGAGTTTATCGCGACGGAGGCCTTATTGACTATCATCTGACGCATCAGTTTGCCGCAAAAGAAAATGAGATCGTGCTTTTCTTCCATCATCAGGAACGGATTATTCCAGGTTGGCTGGATAAAAGAATAGAGCGCCGCGCGCCGGAACCTTACGCCCTGAACAACGTTTTAATGGTTTTCCCGTCGCAGAATTTTATCGAAAATCTTCCCGGCGGTAAAGTGCCTGACCGGACTGATCTGGTTACATTCATCAACGATCCGGAAACACGTATTAATAACTGGCGCAGGGCGGTGGAATTATCTGCGCCGCTGGGCGAAGAATTTTTGGAGCTGGTGGAAAGCGGAAAGATTCGGGATGTAGTGGAAAAACTTTAATACAATTCGTCTGTAAAATTCAGCAATAGCAGTTACAGTCTGTTGCCCAAATATCTTTTTCGCTTGCCAAAAAGCGTTTTGAATAAATCTAAGGCTCGCTTCAGGCAATGACAAAACTCGCCTTCGGCTCAAACAGTTGTCATTGCTGATCTTTCGCTTCGCCAAGCTTTATTAATCAAAACGCTTTCAACGGCCGCTCAAAGTGATATATTTTGGCAACAGACTTTGGACCAAAAAAAGATAAATCAAAATGGAATTAAAAGAAAAAGTCTTACAATTGAAAGAAATATTAAAAGACTGCGTGCTTTGTCCGCGTGAGTGTCATGTTGACCGCACCGCCGGAGAACCGGGCTATTGCCGTCTGCCTGCAAAAATCGTTATGGATTGCGCGCTGGCTCATCACGGCGAGGAACCGCCTCTATCAGGCACAAACGGCGCAGGCACTATTTTTCTTTCTTCCTGCAATCTGGGCTGCATCTATTGCCAGAACTATCAGATTTCTCACAGCATCCAGGGCAAAGAGCTCGATTCAAGACAATTGGCTGATGTAATGCTCGACCTGCAAAAACAGCAATGTCACAACGTTGAACCGGTAACTCCCACGTCGCATAGCCCTCTGATTATGGAAGCTCTACTTCTGGCGCGCGCGGAAGGATTAAAAATACCATTCGTCTATAACTGCGGCGGTTATGAAAATCCGGAAATCATCAAATTGCTCGATGGCATGGTGGATATCTATCTGCCGGATTTCAAATATGGCCTGGAAAAATATGCTGTGGATTTTTCGGCAGCGCCGGGATATCCCCGTTTCGCGGTTGACTCGATAAAAGAAATGGTGCGGCAGGTTGGCGAAGAACTGGAATTAAAAAACGGCGTGGCGCAAAAAGGCGTGATTATTCGTCATCTGGTTTTACCGGGGAGAATAGATAACTCCAAAGAAGTCTTAAGGATAATCAAAAAAGAGATATCCACATCGGTTTTTTTAAGCCTGATGTCCCAATATACTCCGGTTGCCAAAGTGCGCAATCATCCGGTTTTAGGACGCAGAATTACCAAAAGCGAATACGAACAGGTAACGGATTATGCACTGACGTTAGGTTTTGATAATATTTTCATTCAGGAAGTCAACGACTACGAACTGACACCGGATTTTAACCAATCCAATCCCTTCGATTAATTGTAAAAACTGGTTTGAGTATAATTGGCTGGTTTGAAATGTTATAGTCTTGTTTTTATTTCTCTTTTCTCTAGTTCATTTTCTACTTCCATTCGTTTTTGTTTAATAAATCTTCTTCCCTTATTATGATTGGATGTCTCTTCTTCCTGAGAATAACGCTCGATTAATTTATTTAGCTCATCATTTGAAAGTTGATATAACTCTCTGTATTTTAAGCCTTCATTGCTTCCTTTAGATAATTGTGAGTTTTCAGCTTCATGGAAGCTTGCAGATGGGGATGAAGACATTAGAGTCACGATTTCTAATGTCCCCTTGTCTAAACTGTCTTTACCAACTATTTCCAAATATTCGTCAATGCAGGTCTTATCAATCATAACTTTACCGGAACCCGCCCAATGTCTATCATGTCCTTTCTTTTTTATGCCCGATATCCAATATTCATCGCCCGTTTCGTGATCATGATAATTACCGCTAACGCCTGATCCTTTTTTAAACGCCTTTCCATTAAAATAAATTGTCTGACCGGATTTTGAATACGCAACCTTACCTATCCATGCTGGTCCATTATCATTGAATCCCGACTTCAATTCAACATACATTAGTTTCTGTTTCATAAGTGCCTCTAAATTATTCTGTTGCTATAACTATTAATATACTTGGTTGTTTTTTTCTATTTCCGGTACATACATTCTCTTTTCATTTCGAATGAAAAGGAATAATATGCTTAAAAATAAAATGTAAATGCACCTTGGGGCTGTTCAAAAATGTTCAGATGCAAGGCGCGCAAAAACTGAACCGCGAGGCGTATATCTCATACGTTGAGCGGTGCGGTTTGCAGCGCAACGCCGCAGATGGGTTTTTTTAAACAGTCCTTTAAGGCATTTCGAAAACTTGTACCCCCGCCGGAGGCTTAAATTGGAATTTTTTCTGATCGAGTCCCGTATTAATTAAAATATTGGAAAATTTCAGCGTTGTGGAGTTGCCCATAACATCATCGAAGCTTACCTGATTAATATAAAAATTATTTTTATCAATTGTCAGTTTGATTGAATTGCAGGCGGCCGTCTTTTCCTTAGGGTACAAAATAAGCAGATAATTACCGTCTTTGTCATAAGCTTTGGGTTCGGCATATTTTATATTAAAATCATCCTTGAGCTTCCCCGTTCCGGCAAAAAAGTTAATCAGGAACTTCGATTGGAAAATGCTTTCCGACTTCTGTTTATAAGCAACCTTTTCTTTGGCAATGTAAAGCCACGCCATTTGACTGTTAATCACCAGTTTTTTTCCCTGTGGTTTCGTGTATTCCCAAAGCATACTCTTGGGATTCTTAAAATAAACTCTGCCTTCTTCCCTTTGAGTTTTTTTAATCGATTTTATGGCAACTTCCTGAACGAAATCGGCCTTCAGGTCTTTTGTTTTCTCATAAGCGCTTTGAAGATTTTTGGCAATATCGTCAACTGCCGGAAGTTCTTCGGAAAAGACACAGACAGGCAGAGCCAGCAGCGATAGAATAAGGAAAAGATCAATCACTGCTGACGTAAATAGCTTATTTATTTTAGAAATATTTATGATCATTTTTATAAAAAACAACACTCTATTTTTTGTAAAGTTTATATCTATCCTTAATGATGTGGCATAAATGACAACGATAAAAAGTTATATCAATAAGTTGTTGATTATATTGAATATTTTAATTGCACAAACCTTGGGCAATTTGGTGTAAAATCGTAACAATTACGCACTTACGGAGATTATCAACAGAGTTATCAACAACCATTTCCACAGTCTTGTGGAATACAAATCCAAGTGCCTGTATATAAGAAGAAAAATAAAAATTTACTTCTTTGGAGTCTTTTTCCCGTCAAATATTTTGACACGCCAGCCGAAAGGATCATCCTTCAATCCATACTGAATTTGCAGGATTTCATTATATAATTTCTCCGCCAGAGCTCCGGCCTTGCCATGGTTGATCGAATATTCCTTGCCGCGGAAATGAATATGTCCCACCGGTGAAACAACTGCCGCCGTTCCGGAAGCAAAAGCTTCCTTCAACGAACCGTTCTGCGAAGCAGTTATAACTTCATCAATGGATATTTGCCTCTCTATAACTTTGGTTCCCAGATGTTTCGCCAGCTTAATCACCGAGTTTCGCGTAACGCCCGGCAGAATTGATCCGCCCAGATGAGGCGTTATTAACTCATCGCCAATCAGGAAAAAGATATTGCTGGTGCCGACCTCTTCCACATATCTTTTCTCGGAGGAATCCAGCCAGAGAACCTGCGTGTATCCCATATTCGTTGCAATTCTACTGGCGTATAGACTGGCGGCATAATTACCGGCGGCTTTAATATGGCCAATTCCGCCGCGCACCGCGCGTGAGTATTCCTCCGACACGTACATCTTGGTAGGAGAGAATCCCTGCGGGTAATAGGCGCCCACAGGTCCCACTACGATAAAAAAGAGATATTCATTGGCGGGATGCACCCCCAGAGCCGCTTCCGTCGCAATCATCGTCGGACGGATATACATGGAAGTTCCGACTCCGTGAGGAATCCAGTCTTTTTCCAGAATAACCAGTTTTTTCATGGCTTCCATGAAAAGATTTTCATCTATAGTCGGCATGCAGAGTCTTTCCGCCGACGAATTCATTCTTTTAATGTTTTCCTGCGGACGGAAAAGATAAATTGCCCCATCCTGACCCCGATACGCTTTGAGTCCTTCAAAAATTTCCTGCGCGTAATGCAGACACATAGCCGTCGGATCTAATTCCAACTTTCGGTATGGTTCGATTAACGGATCATACCATCCCTTGCCTTCCTTATATTTAACGTTGAAAAAATGATCGGTAAAAACTTTCCCGAAACCAAGTTTAGCTTCGTCAACCGGTTTGGCTTTTCTTTTTTTAAGTGGTGTTTTTTTGATTTTAATTTCCATAAATGCCTCTTTCACCAGGCGGCAGCCTCAATTATATCTTTTACTATCCGGAAGTTGGTCTGGTATTAAAATATTCTGGTAATATACCACTAAATTAAACTTCTATCAAGGCTTCGGTATTGAATTGCTTCAGCAACATGATAGGATTTTATTGTTTCATTATTTTCCAGGTCGGCAATTGTACGGGAAACCTTTAATATACGGTTTACAGCCCGGGCGCTTAATCCCAGTTTATCAATAGCCATTTCGATGAGTTTGTGGGATTCTTCATCTATCGGACAAAAATCCCTGATATGTTTTTCCGTCATCCGGGCATTACAAATGATGCCGTTATGACCAAAGCGTTTTTTTTGCAAATCACGCGCTTTGTTTACGCGATCGGTTATTGCCGCCGAAGATTCTCCCAATTCTTTATCGGTTAAGGCTCTGTATTTGACTGAAGGAACCTCTATATGCAAATCTATCCGATCCAGCAGCGGCCCTGATATTTTAGACTGATATTGACGGATTTGCTGCGGGGAGCAACGGCATGTATGAACACGATCGCCAAAATAACCGCACGGACAGGGATTCATCGCCGCTACCAGCATAAATTTAGCGGGGAAAGAAGCGGTTACCGAAGAACGTGTAATTGTGATGGTGCCGTCTTCCAGAGGCTGGCGAAGAGCTTCCAGAGCGTTTTTCTTGAATTCAGGAAGCTCATCCAGAAAAAGCACACCCAAATGAGCAAGGCTGATTTCTCCCGGACGCGGCGTCTGGCCTCCTCCGACCAACCCGGCATCGGATATGGTGTGATGCGGCGAACGAAATGGACGCACGGCGATTAACATTTCATCTTTATTTAAAAATCCGGCAATGGAAAATACTTTAGTTACTTCAATTGCTTCATCAAAAGAAAGATCGGGCAAGATGGTGGGCATCCTTTTTGCCAGCATACTTTTTCCTGAACCGGGCGGCCCGATCATCAGAACATTATGACCTCCGGCTGCCGCTATTTCCAATGCCCTTTTTGCCTGCTTCTGCCCTTTTATTTCACTGAAATCCAAATCATATTTACGTGTTTTCTGGAAAATATTATTCATATCCAGCCTGAGCGGTTCAATATTACTCCGGCCGCCTAAAAATTCCACAACATCGGGCAGTGTTTTCACAGGATAGACATTAATCCCTTCCACCATAGCCGCTTCCGCGGCGTTTTCTTCGGGAACAAAAACAGATTTGATGCCTATTTCTTTCGCTTTAAGAGCGGCGGGCAGGACGCCGTTTACGCCTTTGATACTGCCGTCAAGGGATAGTTCTCCGATAAAAAAACTATCCAGCAAATCAGCTTCTTTAATTAATTCTTCAGCGGCCAGAATACCCACGGCAATGGGAAGATCAAAACCGGTTCCTTCTTTCTTAATATCGGCCGGAGCAAGATTTATGGTTACATGGCTGCGGGGGAAACGATAGCCGGAATTTTTTATGGCGGCCTTTATCCGATCTCTGCTTTCTTTAACCGAAGCATCAGGCAGACCGACTGTGGCAAATTGAGGCAATCCCTGTGATGTGTCTACTTCCACAAACACCGGATACGATTCCATACCAATGACGCTCATGCTGATTACCTTAATGAACATTACACGCCTTTTTTTGATTAAATTTGCGGGAATACTAGCTAATTGGAATATTTATATCAAGATATTTCCTTCAAAAAAAATATCCGAAAATAAATTTACCTTTCTTGACTCATTAATTGGCCTATGTTAAGGTTTATCAAAATCAGTTGATTCAACAAATAAACTCCAAAGAAAAATGACTGCCATGAAAAAACTATCTCATGTAAATAATGAAGGTCAGGTACAAATGGTGGATGTCACAGCCAAGGCAAAGACAATCCGTAAAGCGAAAGCGAGGGGATTTGTCAAAATGGACACCCGGACACTGAATTTGATAGAAAAAGGGCAGATCGCCAAGGGAAATGTTTTAACAACGGCAAAAATTGCGGGCATTATGGCCGCGAAAAAAACAGGAGAACTTATTCCCCTCTGCCACCCGCTGGAATTAACAGGAATTGATATAAACTTAAGCATCGATCATAAAAATTCGCAAATTGTTATAGAGTCTCAAGTACAAATAGCAGGTAAAACCGGTGTGGAAATGGAGGCGCTGACAGCAGTGAGCGTTGCCGCTTTGACTATTTACGACATGTGTAAAGCGGTAAACAAGAGCATAATTATCGGGGACATTATGCTCCTGGAAAAAAGCGGCGGTAAAAGCGGAACTTTTATCAGGAACAAGTAATACCATCTCTCAAAAAATTTTGTATTTTTTGTATGATTAACCAAATCAGGATATAGATGTAAAAATGGATCAGACTATTTTTAAAATAAAAAGAGACTTTCTTGTACCCTTTATCGCCATCGTCGCGCTTCTTTTTTTATTGTTAATAATAATGTTATTCAAAGGTCAAACATGGGAAAAGATTATTCTGGCCGTTTCCTTCACGGGCACCCTGCTTGTCGCAATAGAAGCTGCAAAAAGAGAAATTATCGTAACAAAAGATGGTTTGAAAATAAAAAAGTTTTTCCGCACAAAGGATTGTACATGGCCGGAGATTACACATTTAGCTGTTATTAATCTTAATAAAAAAGCATATTTTTTGTTAACGACCACCAAAGGCTTTTATTTTTTCTCCAACATGTTTGAAAACCATCCTTTACTTATTCGTTCTATTATGGATAAACTTGAAATTGAAAAAGTCGAAATAGAGGTTAAAAATTATTTAGAACATCCCGTTGAGCGACGTTCTGTTACAGTAATCTGCTGGCTGATTGTATTAATTGCTATTGCATTTATAATTTTAAAACTGTTATCAGCTTAAATTATTATTAATATAAAAATATGCTTTTAAAAAAATCGTGCCGGGAAGGAGCAAGCATTCAATAATGCGGTCGAAAAAAAAGAGTAACTCGGAAATTATAATGAATGTAAAATCAACACCTTACGCAGCTGTTGAAGAAATAATGGAGAAAAAACTGGAAGATATTGCTACAATTTTATCTTCTTCCGGTAATCGCAAAAGCAAGCTGTATGAAGAAGTTATGAATATGGTGGAAAAGGGATTATTTAAAATAGCTCTGCGCCGTTCAAATGGTGTAAAAAGTTCTGCCGCGATTTTTCTAGGCGTTAATCGCAACACTTTTACCGACAAAATGGCCAAACTGGGCATTACCTGCGAGAAAAATAAATAGCTGTCAAAAAAGCACTTATGACAAGAACAATTAAAAAAACAGCAACTTTACCTGAAAAGGTAATTTGTCTCTTAAAAAAAGGGGTTCGGATGACGGCCCCTTTTTCTGTAGAAATCGGCGATGAAGTAAATCTTTCAAGAATTTCCGGTTTTCTGACAATTTATGGAGCAGCCAGGATTTACGGCAGGAACACTTTGATCTCTGAGGATGTAAAACTGGGGTATGAAGCGCCTGTAACGTTAATAGACTGCCAGTTGGGTAAGGATGTTGAACTCAGGGGAGGATACTGTGCCAATTCCGTTTTCCTGAATAAAGCAACTATGGGAAGCAACGCGCAAATCCGCTCCGGGTGCCTTCTGGAAGAAGAATCCGGCGGCAACCACTCCATAGGTCTGAAACAAACCATATTGTTTCCTTTTGTCCAGTTAGGCAGCCTGATTAATTTTTGTGATTGCCTGATGGCCGGAGGAACCAGCAGAAAAAATCACAGCGAAGTGGGCAGTTCATATATTCATTTCAATTATACCCCCCGGCAGGACAAAGCTACCCCTTCTTTAATCGGCGACGTGCCCCGCGGCGTAATGCTGCGCCAAAATCCAATATTCCTTGGCGGTCAGGGTGGTATTGTGGGACCTGTTCAAATTGATTACGGAACAGTTATTCCCGCAGGTATCATTTGCCGGCAGGATTGCATGGCCGGAGGAAAGTTTACCCCGTTATCAGTTTCCGATCTCCGGCTTAAAAAAACAGTTCCCGGCGCCTGCGGCGACATCAATCGTAAAGTCAGACGCAATATAGAATATGTGGCCAATCTACTGGCCTTAAAGCAGTGGTATCGATATGTGCGCCGCGATTTTTTTACAGGTGAAAAGCATGGTGACGCCTTATATTCAGGAGCCTGCGATATCCTGGACGGAGCCATTGCCGAAAGGCTGAAACAATTGCGCCTGTTTGCTCAGAATCTTGCTGATTCCACAGCGGTAGAAACATCAAAAAAATATCATACGGATAAAGTGCGGCGCACTCAAAAACAGTTTTCTCGTAACTGGCCACAAATGGAGGATTATCTTTCCCACGGCAATGAAGAGAAAACAGGACTTAAAAAAAGGGATTCTTTTGTCAAAATTATGCAAAGCCTTTCCGATAAAGGGAACTCTTATCTTGAGGCAATACAGATCCTGACACCCGTTCAGGTCCAAAAAGGCACAGGCTGGTTAAAAGATATAACCGACAATATTACTGCCGGGTGCATAAATAATTTTAACGCTCCAGGGCAGAAAGAAAAATAATGTTTATTGTTCAAATGTTCGATATAGTAAAAATTTTCTGGCGGTTTCTTGCCGCCTGTCAAATATTTGTGGGAAAACATCCGGCAAGTGTTTCCGGTCCCGCGATAATTTTTTTCCCTCTTGCGCCCTTTCAACTTAACTGCGGCTTTGCCGGATTAATGACTTTCCGCTCCCGCAACAAACCGGAAGAATTCAATGCCGACATTACTCTTTCGGAGTTGTGGAAGAAAATAAAAAGTTCCGGCCTGAAAAATACCTTAAACGGGAATATTACCATAAACGAATACTTGCAAGGCGCGGAAACGCTCGGCTCCATGGAAAAACTCACATCGGAACTGAAAGAAGAAAGCAAACAGGAAATTCTTTTTTTCCAGAAGGAAAGATCTGAAAAACTTTCAGGTTTAGTTAAAGAATTGAAATTATTTTTAGAGGAAGAAGAAAAGACTCTGGAGGATAACGCGGCTAATTTCTCATCCACTGATCTGGAAGTTATTAACAGCCGTATCATCCTTCTCAAAGACATACAATGGAGTTTAGAAAAAGACATACTGGATAATTTCGCAAAAATCATTGATCTTTCCGGCGCAAAAGATTTAGCAGGGATTAATCCGGCGATTTTCAAAAAGTACAGGCAAATTAATTTACTATTGAATTCGTTGAATCGTCTGGAAGTTCGCGGCCGAGATTCCGCGGGACTGCAAATCGTCTTCACTTTAGAGAATGAAGAAGACATGGAAAGTGTCCTTTCCGGCTTAAAGGAAAAAGGATTATATGATGATTATTTAAGACGGTCGCAGGAAGGAGATATCCTCAACGGCTCTATTTGTGTCGCCCATACAATGGTTGCGGCCCGGAAGAGAACAACGATAACATTCACCTACAAGACATTTTCCATAGTCGGCGAACTCGAACGAAATGCCGGCGATCTGAAGCAAACCATAAAAGAGGACAGTGTATTAAAGTCATTTGCCCGAATGGATACAACGTTTGATACAGCGCTTCTTCACACACGTTGGGCCTCAGTCGGCTCCATAACAGAAGAAAACTGCCATCCGGTTAATAATTACAAACCAAACAGGAAAAGCCCGGTCTTTCCTTTTTATTCAGAATCGGCAGCAAACATTAATGCTATTTTAAATGGTGACATTGATAATTATTCAGCATTATGCGACGCGCTGGAACTGGACAAGGAACCGATTGACGCAAGGGTTACAACCGACACAAAAATAATTCCTCTCCAGATTGAAAAATATCTCAAAGACGGTCACAATCTTGCGGAATCTTTCCGCTTTGCCGTAAATGATTTTGAAGGTTCACACGCCATAGCCATGAGCTGCGATCTGGAACCGGGTAAATTTTTTCTGGCGCTCAAGGGCAGCGGCCAGTCTATTTATGTAGGAATCAGTTCCGACCAGTATATGTTTTCTTCGGAACTCTACGGTCTGGTGGAAGTAATGCCTCATTTTATAAAAATGAACGGAGAAACCATTGTAGCCGGCGAAAATGTGTCAAAGGGACAAATTTTTATATTAGATCAAAATTCCTCCGGAAACTTGAAAGGAATCACGGCCTGCTATTATGACGGCGCCGGAATAATCCTGAACGAGAAATCTTTACAAAAAGCTGAAATCACAACAAGAGATATTGACCGCGGCGACTATCCTCATTTTTTTCTCAAAGAAATATCCGAATCCGCAGTTTCCATCAGGAAAACTCTGCGGGGCAAGTACCGCATTACAGCCGGTGATGATTCTTTTTCGAAAGTCATTTTTAATTTAGGAACAAATATCGTTCCGGCAGCTGTTCAATCGGGACTAAAGAATGGTGAAATAAAAAACATTATCGTTATAGGTCATGGAACAGCGGCGGTTGCCGGAACAGCGGTCGCCGATGCTCTGGCACATTACTTAAAAGATAAGAATATTAACGTAACTGCCAGACTGGCGTCTGAATTAAGCGGATTTTTACTTAAAGACAGTCTGGCGGATACACTGGTTATTCCCATCACCCAATCAGGAACGACAACGGATACGAACCGCGCCGTAACCATGGCGGCCCAACGCGGCGCTTTCGTCATTTCCATTGTAAATAGAAGGCAATCGGATATCACCGCAAAATCGCACGGAGTGTTCTACACCAGTGACGGTCGCGATATTGAAATGTCTGTAGCTTCCACCAAAGCCTTTTATTCCCAGATTGTCGCGGGACAGGTATTGTCCCTTTTTATCGCGCAACTTCTGGAAGCAAGGACCGATGATTACATTGCCTCTAAATTGCGGAATCTGGAAGCAGCGCCTCAACTTATGGCCCGCATCTTTAAGTACAGGGATCAAATTTCCTCCTCGGTTGAAAAAACTTCAGATCACAAATTCTGGGCGATAGTCGGAAGCGGTCCCAACAAAGCGGCGGCGGACGAGATCAGAATAAAACTCAGCGAACTTTGTTATAAAACCATTTCTTCCGATATCGTGGAAAATAAAAAACATATTGATTTGTCAGCAGAACCTTTAATTCTGGTTTGCGCCGCCGGAAATCCCGGCCCCGTTATGGATGATATCCTGAAAGAGGTGGAAATTTTTAAAGCTCACAGAGCCGCCGTTGTCGTTTTCGCGGAAGAAGAAGATCACCGTTTCGATAAAATTGCCGATGCCGTTATTCCTATTCCCACCGCGCCAATGCCTCTGCCTGTAATTCTCAATACGATGGCCGGCCATTTGTGGGGCTATTACGCCGCCTGTAGTATTAACAGGGAAGCTTCTATTTTTAAAGGATTCCGCAACGATCTTAACCTCGCCATGGCACAACAGGTAAAAAATAATTATTCGTTCTATGAAAAAATTGCCGATGCTCAACTGCGCCATATAATCAATAAATTTGATAAATCTTTTAATCTCCATCGCAATGAAGGAGCTTTCAATTTATTAAGTGTCAGGACGATTTCCGATCTGATAATTTTATTGAAATACGCTTCCGGCAAATTGCCTCTGGATGATTTCCGCCAGGAATTCAAAGTTGATAACGGTTTTATCTCTCCGCTGAATTTTCTGGACATCGTTCTGGGAAAAGCAATTGATGAACTCACCCGTCCCGTAGACGCCATTCGTCATCAGGCCAAAACGGTTACCGTCGGCACAACCCGGAAAGAAAAGATATTTAAAGGCACCCTTTTTGATCTGCTGGAGGTACTCGATTTTACCATCAAAGATTTGACTTACAAGAATGTTATGATTGTAAGCAGAATACAGCCTGTTGTTTCCGCTGTGCGCGGATATACTTTATATGATATCAATAACCTCGATACACGAGGCAATCCGGCGGAAGATTCAACCATTACCATAAGAAAAAAGGACGGAATAGCCACGCAAATGATATCGAGGGCGGAAACTTCCCGGCTGCTGATGGGAACAAAAAGAACGATTGTCAGTACTGGCCACGTTTATATCGGTAAAGGCAAAGCGGACGGAGCTTCCATCATAATACTGCCTCTCAAATCGGGAAGCGACTTCGTCAGTCATTTGCTTCTGCTCCACGTGGAATACAATGAACTTCTGCCGGTCAATAAAAAGAAAGAAGTTTTAGGTTACCGTTACAATGATATCAGGAATCTGGTAAATGAATATAACATCGTCTGGAATGACAATTATCTTGAAAGAATCCCCATCTCCGATTTATTCAGCGAACCGGTGGAAATTCTGGCCGGGCGAATAAGGCAATGGGCAACTTCAGGAGAATGAGATAGAAAATTTTAAAACAATTAATATAAATGAAAAATTATAAGGAATAATTATGAAAACGAAATTTATCTTTGTTACGGGTGGCGTTCTTTCATCACTGGGAAAGGGACTGGCGGCGGCTTCGATTTCCGCTATTTTGGAATGCCGCGGATTGAAAGTTTCCAATCAGAAACTGGATCCTTATATTAATGTTGATCCCGGAACAATGAGCCCTTTTCAGCATGGCGAAGTCTTTGTTACCGATGACGGCGCGGAAACCGATCTCGATCTGGGACACTACGAAAGATTCTGTTCCACATGTATGGGAAAGGGCAACAACCTGACCACCGGACAGGTTTATTATTCGGTAATTACCAAGGAAAGACGCGGCGATTATTTAGGCAAAACCGTGCAGGTCATTCCCCACATCACCAATGAAATTAAAGATTATATCAGGGAAACGGCAAACGGTTTCGATGTGTCCATCGTGGAAATCGGCGGAACCGTTGGCGATATCGAAAGCCTTCCTTTTCTGGAAGCTATTCGTCAATTCCGCAATGAAGCAGGAAAGGAAAACGCAATTTTTATTCATTTAACCTGGGTTCCTCTCATCAAGACCGCGGGCGAGGTTAAAACAAAACCCACTCAGCACAGCGTGAAGGCGCTGCGGGAAATCGGCATTCAGCCGGATATTCTGCTTTGCCGTACGGAAAATTTCCTGTCTGAAGAAATAAAATCCAAGATCGCTCTTTTTTGTAATGTGGAAGTCAATTCCGTATTCACAGCCAAAGATGTCAGTTGCATTTATGAATGTCCGTTGATTTATCACCGCGAGGGGCTGGACAACAAGATTGTCGATTTGCTCAATATCTGGACCGGTCAGCCGAAGCTGGAAGTATGGGAAGACGTGGTCAACAAGTTTAATAATCCGCAACACGAAGTGTGCGTGGGTATAGTCGGCAAATATGTTAATCTGACTGACTCATACAAAAGCCTCAATGAGGCTCTTGTGCATGGCGGCATTGCCAACAACTGCCGCGTGAAGTTAAAATTTGTCGATTCGGAAAAAATTGAAACGGAAGGCCTCGGAAACCGTCTGGACGATGTCGACGCGATCCTGATTCCCGGAGGCTTCGGCATCCGCGGAATAGAAGGCATGATTCTTGCCGTTCAGTACGCGCGGGAGAAAAAGATACCATTTTTCGGAATTTGTCTGGGCATGCAAATGGCCGTTGTTGAATACGCCAGAAATATCTGCGGATTGGACAAAGCTAACAGTTCCGAATTCGATCCCGAAACTTCTTACCCGGTAATTGACCTGCTTCCGGAACAGCGCAATGTCAAGGATAAAGGCGCTTCCATGAGACTGGGCGCATGGCCGTGTGTTATTGAACCGGATTCTTTTGCTTTCACAACTTACGGGCAGAAAGCGATTTCGGAGAGACACCGTCACCGTTACGAATTTAACAACGATTATAAAAAAATTCTCACGGATAAAGGATTACGGATAACAGGAATGTCGCCTGATGGACGTTTAGCGGAAATTGTGGAGATAAAAGATCATCCCTGGTTTCTGGGATGTCAGTTCCATCCGGAATTCAAATCGAGGCCTATAAAACCTCACCCGCTTTTCAGCAGGTTTATTGAAGCGGCATTAAAAAAGGTCAAAAAATAAATTTTCAATAAAACACTTATTTTTTGATTGATGCATCTGATTTCCCCTGATTATAAAACAAATGCACTGCCATGTGAGTGTTATGCGGTTGTTTTTTAACCCCGGCAGACGAATGAATATTATTTTGTCACAGGGGAAACAGCCGTATCGCCATTTTAATTATACAAGCAAAGGAGTTCATTGTGTTTTCAAAAGAATCCGGGATTAAGTTTCTTTCCGCTTTAATGGGCTTCCTTGAGAAGCATCCGATACTAATAAGAATTTTTCTGCGGCCGCTCGCCAATTTCCCGTTCATCTCGAAAAAGATGATGGTCATCCCGCGGGCTTTCATGGGGGCAACCGCGTTCGAGATTCATGACGTTGATTTAAAGAACGGACGCATCGCTATCGGCGGGGTGGATGAGGTAATCACCGGCTCGAAGCTGATTCACCTGATGCACACTGTCATCGCTTCAAGTGTCGGCGATGACGAGAAAAACCGGATAATGTATGAGCTCGGCGAAAAAACCTGCCGTTGGGAAGTAAGCGAGGCGATAAAACATGGCAAATGGGCGCCATCAGTGCTGATGCCGCTGATTTTCAACAGCCGTATACTGGACGAAATTCAAAACGATCCGGCTATGGCGCTCTTTTTCCACCGGACGATGAACATGATGATCCGCATAATTTCAAACGAAGGAGGATGGGGTCTGCTCGAATTCGACTTCAATTCCAACCCGATGAAGGTAATGCTCACAAATTCGCAGGAAGCGCGCTGGATCGGCAAATCGGACAAACCGGTATGCTGGTATTTCGCAGGCATTGTTGCCGGCTACGGCAGCGCGATATCCGGTGAAGCTCTAACGGCACGCGAAGTTGCCTGCGCGGCGGCTGGCGCTCCCAAATGCGTCTTCGAACTTATGCGCCCGGCGAAGCAGGATGTTCACCAGAGAGGCACATAACACGTAACTTGCTTAAGTAATTAACAAAACACCTGCTCTATCAGAAATACTTTTTAAGAATTGAGGCATTATATTTGCTGTTTGGAACGAAATTAATGTTGATTTTACACAAGGACGGACATAGAAACTTGAAACTACAATTATCCAGTTTATGCTTGACAGCCTTAAATAATTGGGTTAAATAACGCCACCTTATAAAATGAATTCAGGAGGATACTTTTGGCAACACATAAATCAGCAGAAAAACGCGACCGGCAGAATAAAAAGCACCGTAAGAGCAACATAGCTGCCAAGTCAGCGTTAAAGACGAAAATTAAATCAGTAGTTACAAGCGTGAACAGCAAAAGCAAAGATGATTCAGCAAGTGCGTTAAAAGCTGCGATTCCTGCGTTGAACAAAGCGGCTGCCAGGGGACTAATTCACAAAAAAAATGCCTCCCGTAAAATTTCACGACTGACTAAAAAAGTAAACACTCTCAAATAATAAAAAATAACTGCATATAGCGGCCGGATTTAAGTCCGGCCGCTTTCGTTTTTTCCGTAATCCTTAAATTATTTTTATCTTTGTATTTGCTTTGTCCTTCATAATCATTTAAAAATGATTATGAAGGCGGGTTGATTATAATGAAAGCAAACAAATGCAAAGCACCTTCGCGAAAAAAACTTATACCGGACAGCGCTCCATCCTGCGGCGATTTAATAGCGGGAATCGGCCGTTTGTTTATTAATACGCCGTACAAAGCGGACACGCTCGAATCTCCGAGTAAAGAAAAGCTGGTTGTAAATTTGTCGGCTTTTGATTGCACAACCTTTTTGGAAACCGTTCTTGCCTTTGCCAGATGCATTTCTACCGGAAAAATTTCGCATCTTTTTTTTAGAAAAAACTTAAAATTGATCCGTTACCGCAAAGGAAAGATCAATGGTTATTCTTCCCGCCTGCATTATTTTACCGATTGGCTGTATGATAATGAAAATAAGCAAATTCTAACTGATATATCGAGGCGTCTTGGCGGCAAATCTCAGCGTAAAAAGATTAATTTCATGACGACTCACAAGGAATTGTATGCTGCTTTGAAAAATAAAAATGAACTGAAGAAGATGTCGCTTATTGAAAAAAATCTCTCACGCAAAACTTTTCATATCATCGGCACGAATAAAGTGAACATGGTAAAAACAAAAATTAAAAATGGGGATATTATTGCTTTTACCGCGAAACAGGAAGGACTGGATGTGGCACATGTCGGTTTTGCTTTATGGCAGGGGAAAAGCCTGTGCCTTCTTCACGCCTCAAAAAAAGAAGGCTGTGTGGTTATCTCCTCAAAACCACTTCCCGCCTTCTTAAGACAGAATAAAAATATTTCCGGAATAATTACCGCCCGTTTCTTATAATGCCTTCGAAATCAGAAATGAGTGCCGTTCTATATAAAATCGATGAGTAAGCTATTTGTCTCCGCCGCCCAGTGCTTTATAGAGCGTAATCAGATTGTTAAGTTGGGCCAGACGCAACATAATCAAACCCTGCTGAGCACTGTAGAGCGAACGCTGTGAGTCCAGGACGGAAAGATAACTGTCGATTCCTTTTGTATAACGTGCCTCGGACAGCCTGTGAGTTTCCGCAAGAGCATCAAACAGTGATTGTTGTGCAACGATTCTTTTACTAATCATGCCTTTCTCGGCAAGGGCATCGGCTACTTCCCGGAAACCCGTTTGAATGGATTTTTCATACTTGGCTATGGATATTTCCTTTTCCACCTTCGTTACACGGTAGGCCGACCAGGTACGCGCGTCAAAAATCGGCACAACTATCTGCGGCGCAAAACTCCATGCTCCGGAATCGGATTTAAACAGTCCGGATAATTCTGCGCTGGCGGTTCCGGCTGTGGTTGTCAGAGCAATACGAGGGAAAAAAGCCGCACGGGCAGCGCCGATGTTCGCGTAGGCCGCCTTGAGACTATGTTCGGCGGACAGGACATCCGGCCTTTGTAAAAGCAGCTCCGAGGAAAGACCGGGTGAAATATCCCTTGGTAAGCTGACATTCTTGAGATCTTGAGGCAATAATTCCTGACCTGCGTAAGAACCTGTCAAAAGATTCAAACCATTTTCATCCTGCGCAACCACCTGATTGTAACGGGCGACATCTCCTCTGGCTGCATCAACCTGACTTTGCGCCCGTTTAAGATCCAATTCGGATGAAATTCCTGCTTCATATCGTTTCCTGATCAGATTATAAGTTGCTTCCTGAGCCTTCAGCGTGGAAGAAGCCACTTGTAGAGCCTCTCTGTCCGCGGCCAGCGCCATATATGCCTGTGCTACAGCCGATACCAGAGAAATTTTCGCGCTGCGCCGGACTTCATCTGTAGCAAGATATTCTTCCAGTGCTTTGTCTTTCAGGCTGCGGATTCGTCCAAATAAGTCAATCTCCCATGAAGCGATCCCCATATTAACATCGTATCTTTCGGAGGTCAGTGCAGTTCCTGTGGTTGAAAGGTCAGCAGGAACATGCTGTCTGCTCCAGCCTCCCAGGGCATTTACAGACGGCAAAAGTTCGGCCCGCTGAATTCCGTAATATGCTTCTGCTCTTTCAACATTCAGAACAGCCACCCGCAGATCCCTATTGTTTTTCAGGGCTGTTTCAATGATTGTCCGGAGACGCGCATCGGTAATAAATTCCCGCCATGATAATGAAGATGCCGCCGGTGCGGATTCATAGCCCGCATCCTCAGCATAAATATAGGCCTTACCGGTCGGCCACTTTGAAGGCACGGGTGATTCCTGGCGTTTATATTCGGGAGCCATTGTGCAACCGGTCGCAAGAAAAATAAATACTATTAATAGAAGAACTAAATTCTTTTTCATATCATTTTACCTCTGATGAATTTGCGACATTGGCCTGCTGTTTCTGTTTTCTGCCGAATATCTTTTCAACAAGCACATAAAAGAGCGGCGCAAAAATAACCACCAGAACCGTGGCGGTCACCATGCCGCCCAAAACGCTTGTTCCTATGGCATTTTGCGCGCCCGCTCCAGCTCCGGTGGTCAGAGCAAGGGGCAGAACGCCGAAACCGAAGGCCAGCGAGGTCATAAGAATCGGGCGAAAACGCAGCTTAGCGCCCTCAATCGTGGCATCAATTAGATTCATCCCTTTTTCCATACCGCCTTTGGCGAACTGGACGATCAAAATGGCATTCTTGGTAGTCAAACCAAGAGTGGTGAGTAATCCTATCTGGAAATACACGTCATTAGCCAGTCCCCGCATACTGGTGGCTATGATGCCGCCGATAACTCCGAGCGGCAATACAATTAGGATAGCTATAGGAATTGTCCAGCTCTCGTAAAGCGCCGCCAGACAAAGGAAAATAACAAAAATTGAAAACGCATATAGTAAGGGAGCCTGGGAACTCGACATTTTTTCCTGATAGGAAAGACCGGTCCAGTCATAACCGATACCCTGCGGCAATTTTTCTACTGCTTCTTCCATGGCTTTCATGGCTTCTCCTGAACTTTTTCCAGAAGCAGGCTCACCCCATATGTTCAATGATGAGAATCCGTTGAAACGCTCGAGCTTGGGAGAACCTGATGTCCAGCGGCCGGAGGCAAAAGAGGATAATGGAACCATTGTACCGGAGGTATTGCGTACATAAAGTTTTTCGAGATCCTTGGGCAACATGCGGTAAGGAGCATCTGCCTGAACGAAAACTCTCTTTACACGTCCGCCTTGAATAAAATCGTTGGCATAGGCGCTGCCGAAAGCGGCGGAGATCGTATTATGGATTGAGGTTATCGGAACTCCAAGAGCGCCTGCCTTTTCCCAGTCAACGTCAATTTTGTATTCCGAGACGTCTTCCATTCCATTCGGCCGGACAGCAGTAACTCTGGGTTCCTGAGCCGTAATTCCCAGAAGTTGATTGCGGGCATTCAAAAGAGCGGCATGTCCGAGACCTCCCCTATCCAGAAGTTCAAAATCAAATCCTTTGGCAGTTCCCAGCTCGACTACAGCCGGTGGCGGGAAAGCAAATACCATTGCTTCTCTAATTCTCGAAAGGGCACCCATAGCTCTTCCGGCAACGGCTTTCACCTTTAGATCAGGCCGGTTTCTCAGCTTCCAGTCCTTCAATCTGATAAACACCATGCCGTTATTCTGCGCTCTTCCGGAAAAGCTTATGCCGGAAATAGTCATGCATGATTCCACTGCTTCTTTTTCATTTTCCCGGAAATAATCTGCAATTTTCTTTGTTACTGCCTTAGTCTGTTCAATGGTTGAGCCTTGAGGCATGAGCACCTGAGCCAGAAGCAGACCCTGATCTTCATCAGGGAGATAGGCGGTGGGCATGCGAAGATACAAAAATCCCATGGCTACGACAATCACCAGAAAAACAGCCATATAACGTTTTTTTCTGGTAAGAGAATGACCAACCAGTTTAAGGTAACGTTCTCTGAGGCCGAAAAACATTCTATCAAACCAGAGAAAAAACGGACGGAAAAGAGGATTCGCGTTTTCGGCCGGTTCATGTCCCGCTTTAACCGGTTTAAGGAGTGATGCGCAAAGCACCGGCGTTAAAATCAAAGCAACAACCACCGACAGGAGCATGGCTGAAATGATAGTCACTGAAAACTGCCGGTAAATAACACCTGTAGAACCGGGAAAGAAAGCCATGGGACCGAACACGGCCGACAATACCAGACCGATGCCGATTAAGGCGCTGGTGATCTGTTCCATGGATTTGGCCGTGGCTTCCTTGGGAGAAAGTCCCTCCTCGCTCATTATCCTTTCCACGTTCTCCACAACTACGATGGCGTCATCCACCAGAAGGCCGATGGCCAGAACCATGGCAAACATGGTCAGCATATTAATTGAATATCCGAACAGTCCCATTATTCCAAATGTTCCCAGAAGAACAACGGGGACGGCAATAGTAGGAATTAATGTAGCCCTCATGTTGCCCAAAAACAGCAACATCACCAGAAAGACCAGAATAATAGCCTCGAAGAGAGTTTTTACCACTTCACCGATGGCCACCCTGATAAAGGGAGTCGTATCATAGGGATAGACAACTTTCAATCCGGCGGGAAAGAACTTGCTCAACTCGGCAAGCTTCGCTTTGACTTTATCCGCCGTTTCCAGGGCATTGGCGCCGGCTGCCTGCCTGATAGCAAGACCGGTGGAAGGTTTGCCGTTGTGAGAGACCTCGATATCGTATATTTCCGTTCCCAGCTCTGTGCGGCCGAGATCGCGTATCCTTATAACGGAACCATCAGGATCGATGCGGACAGGTATGGCAGCAAATTCTTCGGGAGTCTTTAACATATTCTGGACAACGATTGAGGCATTCATACGCTGTCCCGCAGCCGCCGGCGCACCGCCTAATTGGCCGGCGGAAACTTCCACATTGTATGATTTCAAAGCCGTTACTACTTCTGCTATCGTCAAATGGTAATTCGTCAGTTTGTCGGGATTAAGCCAGACGCGCATGGCGTAACCGCTGCCGAAAACCGTAACTTCGCCCACACCCGGCAACCGTGACATGATTTTTTCCAGATTTGATTTTGCATAATCCTGCAAGTCATTTTTGTCCATACTACCGTTTTCTGAAATCAATCCCACGATCATCAGGTAATTATGTGTGGACTTGCTGACTGTGACCCCCTGACTTTGAACTATTTCGGGCAGACTTGCCATGGCCAGCTGCAACTTGTTCTGTACCTGGGACCAGGCGAAGTCGGGATCGGTTCCGGCTTCAAAGGTAAGTTCTATGCGTGATGACCCAGAAGAATCACTGGTGGCGGACATATACAGCAACTTATCAAATCCGGTCATTTTCTGTTCTATGATCTGAGTCACGCTGTTTTCAACGGTTTCTGCCGACGCGCCGGGATAAGTGGCGTCAATGGCAATCGACGGCGGAGCGATCGGGGGATACTGGGAAATGGGCAAGTTATATATAGCTAAAGCGCCCGCTGCCATAATAATGATAGCGATGACCCACGCAAAAACCGGACGATCCAGAAAAAATTTCGATAACATCAGGCTACTCCGTTAATTATTTTTTTGCAGGGAGGGATGCACTCGTGATTCCCCCGTTGTTTTTTTCACCATTTTCAAAAGGTACGACTTTTACAGGAATTCCCGGCTTGACTTTCACAATACCTTCAACGATTACCTGATCGCCCTGTTCAAGACCGGAAGAAACAAGCCACTCATTGCCAATGGCACGATCAAGTGTAAGTTGACGCTGTTGAACTTTACTCTGCTTATCCACGATGAGAACAAGCGGGTTACCCTTGGGATCCCGTGATACAGCCTGCTGAGGCACCATGATTGCTTTCTTTTTCACGCCCTCCTGAACCACTGCCCGGACGAACATGCCCGGCAGAAGAATTCCTTTCGGGTTGGGAAAAACAATGCGTAAAATAACCGATCCCGTCGCCGGATCAACCGTGACATCGCGGAATTTAAGATTTCCTTTCAACGGATATTCTGTACCGTCGTCCATAATAAGCCGGACACTTTGCTGATTTTTACCATTTTGATCAATTTGTCCTTTTTCCAATTGCTGTCTTAAGCGAAGAATATCGGCTGTGGATTGGGTTACATCAACATACATGGGATCAATTTGTTGAATGGTTGCCAGAGCCAAAGGCTGATGAGCAGTTACCAGTGCACCTTCCGTGACACTGGATCTGCCGATTCGTCCGGAAATGGGTGCGGTAACTGTTGTGTATTTCAGATTAATGCGGGCCGTTTCAACAGTAGCTTTACCATACTGTATATCCGCCTGAACCTGTTTTAGCGCAGCCGAAGCATCATCGTAGTCCTGCTTACTGACTGCCCTGTCGGCCAGCAAGTCCCGCAAGCGATTGGCCCTCAACTGAGTAGTTGAAAGCTGCGCTTCGGACCGTGCCAGCGCTGCCATGGCATTATCCAGCGCGGCCTGATACAAAGCGGAATCTATTTGAAACAGCGGCTGACCGGCTTTCACATTGGAGCCTTCCGTAAAAAGTCGCTTCTGTATGATGCCGCTCACTTGTGGACGTACTTCGGCGACTAAATTGGCGGAAGTCCGGCCGGACAACTCGGTTGTGGTGGTTACAGGCTTAGGCTGTATAGTTACAACGGCTACTTCCGGCATCATCATGGGAGGACCCGCTTTCTTCTTTGAGCAACCTCCCGCAACAAAACAGACCAATATTATTATTGCGACGGTAATCAGTAAAACCCTGTTATTCCTTTTCATTCGACACCTCTTTATTTAAATACAAATCATTGCATCTTGTTTTTATTTACTCTTTTTTAATCCGGTTTTTTCTTCGGTTTTCGGGCGGGTCTCAAAGCCGATCATCATTGTTTGAACATAATCGCGGATTTCACTGATGACACGTGTTTCGTCAGATTCAATTCCCGTCAACCGGTCAAGCATGGCGGACTGAGTGCTGATCATCCAAAGGCATTTAGCAAGCACATTGGTCTCAACGGCATCGGATAACCGCCCCATTCGCTGTTCGGCAGCCAGATACACATCCAAGCCTTCTATTGCGTATTGCGCACCCATACTCCGTTCTTTCACGATCTCCTGAATACGGACGTGTAACTTTTGATCAGCGAAGATAGAGCAGATGATGGGCGTGATTTCATAATGAGCGCGATAGACTGAAAGTAAAACATTTTCCAGATTTTTCAAGAGCGTGCGCTTGCCCACCTCAAGCGGCAAATTTTGCATAACGTCTTTAGTTTCACGCACACGTATTAAAATTACTTCAAAGATCAGTTCCGCCTTGTCCTTGAAGTGGTGATAAATCAGCCCTTCAGCGACTTTCGCCTCGCGCGCTATCTCACGTGTGGTCAAACGGGCCAGACCATTGGTCTGCAACAGTCGATCAGTTGCGTCGATAATATTTTGCCGGTTGTCGCTCATTCTTACACTTTCGTTTTTTTAATTTTAACAATTATATTACTTCTTCATTATAAGTTAAACTGCGATTTTTTCACTGAGCGTACACTCAATTTCATTAATCCGATGCTCAATAATTGTCAAGCGATATTTTTATACGGTAGACGAATGAAAATAAATTATTATAATGGTTTTTCGAAATGATGATAATCTTTCGGCTGATCGAAATTTCCGCCCCAGTGCCAGCCGCGCCGGAGAAATTCCTGAACTATGACGTGATCCTCCGTAAAGGTTCCTCTTTCCTGTGGAAGGTAGTTAGCCCCTTCCGGAAAGATTACGCCTTCAGGATAGATAACCGGATTTTGCATCGGATTGATATCCACGGCTTTACCCAGAGAATGCATGGATAGTTTTGTCGTTCCGTCAATCACTCTGAAATTAAAAGAGGATGAATTATTATCGGCCATGGAACTATGATCATTCCACTGATAAGCAACTATCGGAACAACTTTCCCTATGGGAAACAAAATTTTTTCAATATAATTGAATATGTCGTAAACATCATCTTCCAGTTCGCTGTTGACGATAATTTGTCCCTGATGTTTCCTGCCGTCGAAAGAATAATAACAGACATCTATCATTGACAGGCTATCAATAATCTCCTGTGGCGCATTTGTTCCTTCTATAGCTTCGGAAAAGCTCATCGAACTGTCGATAATAGTTTCCTCCATAAAAAACATTTACATTCTCCTCTTATAATTCTTTTACTATTGAATTCATCGTTCTTTCCGGCAGCGATACCTCCCGGTAAATTTTACGGATAGCATTATAGTCTAAACGGTCATAATTATCCAGAAGCGGCGCAATAACAAATCCGGCCATGTCAATAGCGCCAGGTGAAATAAAAATTCTCTTCTCACCTTTGGCGAAATACGCTTCGGGACGGTGTTTCTGACGCAGGAACACAAACAGTCGAAAACTCCTTCCCGAATAATCGCAAATAACATTAACCAGCGGCTCGTCATTTGTTTTAAGTATTCTTTGCGCCGTTTTCAACAAACGCATAAATTGTCCGGTCAACTCCTGCGCGTTTTTCCCTTCCAGAACAACTACAGAACGGTCCAATATTTTCCACCGGCTGTATCGGATGGAAGAATTATTTTTAACCGGCAAAAGCCTTTTAAATTCCCGCAGAAAAGGAAGAACATTTTTGGGTATCGCCTGAAAATGAAGATGATCTGGAGCGGACGCCCCGCAGAACGGACCATTGTAAAAAACAGTGTAATCGGGCGACATTTCAGCGCCCAATTGCATAAGCGTATTTATTGACGATTCAATCCTCTGCGGTTCATGGCGCAGGCCGACTATAGTAAAGTGCTTTTCAAAAATTGGCGCGGGATTGCACAAAATCAGATATTGATTTCTATATAATATCCCCAGTTGCCTGACCGGCAAATTATTTTCACATAAAAAGCACGGTCTTTTTTCTATGGATTCCTTATCAACAGCCGCGCCGCTGCTGACGGCACGGGCGGGATTGTACTGCAGATAGACTTGATAAACGCCGGACAGTATTCTTACGCGCGCCGCAGCGAGATCCCGGCAGGCCTCGAAAAGTTTCGGCCAGCTTTTCTTTTGCGAATCGTAGAGGCTCCGGCAAAGCGCAGGCAACGATAAATCTTCCCCTCCCTGGAACACGGCAAAAATTCTTTGGCTGCTCAGGAAAGGTTCTTTTTTATTTTTCAATTTTCTGGCTTCGATTTCCGCAGTGCGAAGCTGATCCTTGTAAAAATCGTTGATGTTTTGTTTTTCCACGGAAAGCCCGGCGTCCGTATTGTTCCTCCAGCGGCGGCACAGATATAAACTTTCATAGATCCTGCCGATTTTATATTCGCGGGTAATTTGCAGCGCCACGGCATAGTCTTCACCGTAACTGACATTTGGAAAACCAATCCGGCGGATAACGGCAGAATCGAACGCGCGGGGCGCTCCCATGCCGTTTACGCGAAGCAGGTTATTGTAGCCGTTTTTTCGAGTCCATTCCCTGTGATCAATAAGACCCGGCGGAATTGTTCTCAAGTTCTCATTGACCAGAGTATAGGAACCTGCGACCATCGCATAACGTCCGGAGCGCATGGTGTTGACAATTTTTTGCAGCGTTCGCGGCGAGATGTAAAGATCATCCGAATCGAGTTGAACAACATAACGTCCGCAGTGCGGCGAATAGATTGCCTCATTCCAGCAGCCGCCGATTCCAAGATCACGCCGCAAGGGTTTGATATGATGAACATGAGGATACTTTGCGGAGAACTTTTTCAAAATATCTGTTGTGCCGTCCGTGGAATGATTATCCACAACAATTACATTGAAAGGAAAACTGGTTTTCTGCTCCAGAGCACTGGCAAGAGCGTCGGCAATTGTCTTTTTACGATTGAGCACGGGAATGACGATGCTTGCTTTCCATTGAAAATCATCCTGTTCCCTGTCAGTGTTTTTTGTGCGCAAGGGCAGATAAGCTCCTATGCGCTTCAGATGATTTGTCGCGATCTTCTCCAGTTTTTTCTGGCGGATAAAATTCTCCTTCGCGACATAAGCAAAGTGAGCCTCTGCTTTCCTGCCCGATATTTTTATTTCATTTTTATTCTTTACGTATACCGTGTACAAATATTGAGGTACATGAATCAATTCGCGGTCAGTGGAAATTTTAAGTCGCAAATCGTATAAGGCGGCATCAACTTCTGTAGAAAGTGATCCGTATTTTCCCATAGCGGCTCTCACAGCCGAACCGGAAAAGATCAAAAGATGCCCGAATTTAAAGTCGTCGCGGATGCTGCCCTGCTGATAATCTATAAGCGGATAAGGAATAAGATTCTTCCCTTCCTGAAGGATAAAATCAGAATAGGTGATGCCTGCCTGCTTATTTTCAGAAATCTTCAGCAGACGGCGCAGAGATAATTCGCTACAGGTAATTTTTTCTTCGCAAGTAGTCAGAAGAAGATATTTGCCTGATATTTTTTTGAGATATGAAGAAATGTTTTTAATTTCTTTGACTTGACGCATTTCAGATGAAAAGAGGCCCATCGCCTCCTTCTCGTCATTGACGGAAACAAGAAGGAATCTGCCGAATTTTCGAACTAAAGGCATCATGTTTATATTGATAAACTTTTTAGAATCCTGACATCATCAGGTTAAAGGCTTTTTCCGCCATATCATTGGCGAGTTTGACAAATGCTTCTTTTCTGGTCGAGGAAAGCAGATTAATATCATCTTTCAAGGCATAATCAACCGTGCCCGTCATATTTTTCGAACTCCAGATGATTTTGCCGCTTTCATTTTCCATAAAAGTCACTTCCAGAATGATTGCCGCCCGCTCCTCCGCAGCCAGATCATTTTTAAGATACGAAAGCGGTGATGTATTAAGATTAAGAATCGTTCCTTTAACTATTGCATCCGCGGCATTTTCGCTATTCACAATTTTAAAACGGCTGTTCTGAATAAACTGGTTGATAAAAGCCATCCGGAAGTAACTCTCTATTTCCGCTTGAGCTGTCTTATTATCAAAAGATTTCACATAAACCCGCTGAATGCGGTTATCAATGTATTTCCCCTGCGGAGCAAATGTGTATCCGCATCCGAACAAAAGAAAAAAAGAAAGGCAGATTAATACGGTTTTAAAAATTTGCCGTCTGTTTTGTTTTTTCATCTTGATAAATACCTTTGTTATTGTGTGACAACAATATTAACCAGCTTCCCAGGCACATAAATAACTTTTGATATTTTCATTCCTTCGGTCATTGATTTTATTTTTTCATCCGCCAGCGCGTTCGCCTTAATCTTTTCCGGATCCTCATCTATCGCAACGGTCATTCTGCTGCGCAGTTTACCGTTGATCTGCACAACAATCGTCATTTCCTCTTCGCTGGCGATGGTCGGATCAAATTCAGGCCATGAAATATCAGCGGCCAGAGTTTTATGGCCGAGCAACTGCCATATTTCCTCGGTGATATGCGGCACAATCGGCACCAGCAAAATCACAGCCGTCTCCAGCGCTTCGCGGACAACGGCAAGTGCTTTCTTATCATCACTTGCGGGACGCTTGATTTGATAAACCGCATTTACCAGTTCCATTACCGCGCTGATTGCCGTGTTGAAATGAAAACGGTCTTCAATATCAATAGTAACTTTACGGATTGTCTGATGGGTTTTCCGACGCAGCGCCTTCAATTCTCCTTCCAGATCGCCATTGCCTGAAATAGGCTCCACAGTTTTGATGTCTTCAAAATATTCTTCGACAATTCGCCACAGCCGCCCAAGAAAGCGGAATGAGCCATCCACGCCCTGACTGCTCCATTCCAGATCCTTTTCCGGCGGCGCGGCAAACAGACAGAATATTCGCGCTGTATCCGCTCCGTAGGTTTTTATCAGGTAATCGGGATCGATAACATTTTTGAGAGATTTGGACATTTTTTCGGTTTTGCCGATTATTACTTCATTGCCGCAAATATGACACTTGCCGTCAGCCGCCTGTTCCGGGAAAAGATAACCGTGTTCTTTGCACTTCATCGTTTCTTTGCAGACCATACCCTGCGTCAGCAGATTGGCGAAAGGTTCGTCCACGCCGATCACGCCGAAATCACGCAGAACTTTGGTGTAAAAGCGGGAATAAAGCAAATGTAGAATGGCATGTTCAATGCCGCCGATATATTGATCAACGGGCATCCAGTAATCAAGTTTCTTACGGTCGAGGCCGGGCTTTGTATCGCAATCAGGACAGCAGTATCGGTCGAAATACCATGATGATTCCACGAATGTATCCATCGTGTCTGTCTCTCGCGCTGCCTTGCCGCCGCATTTGGGACAGGTCGTGTCTACAAATTCTTTAAGGGCCGCGAGCGGCGAACCGCCTTCGGTACTTAATTTAATATTTTCAGGCAGCACAACCGGCAGATCTTTTTCATCAACAGGAACGATGCCGCATTTATCGCAATTAATCATGGGAATCGGCGCGCCCCAGTAACGCTGGCGGGATATGCCCCAATCGCGCAGGCGGTATTGAATGGTGCGTTTGCCCTTCCCTTGCGCTTCCAAAAAATCGGCGATGCCTTCCATAACCTTCGTGTTCTCCATGCCGTTGAACTGGCAGGAATTAACAAGTACTCCTTCATCCACATACGCTTCCGTCATCGTCGCAGGATCAAGTGTTTTGTCCTTCGGCGAAATGACTACTATCAGCGGCAGATTAAATTTCTTTGCAAATTCAAAGTCGCGCTGATCGTGCGTGGGTACTGCCATAACGCATCCGGTTCCGTAATCAGCCAGAACAAAATTAGCCGCAAAGATCGGCATTTCCCAACCGGTTAAAGGATTCTTGCAGTAGGCATCCAGGAACATACCTTCCTTTTCATAATATTCCGAGGTACGCATCAGCTTGTCCTGCTTTTTGACTTTATCGACAAACTGCATGACGTCTTTTTCGATGGCTTTGCCTTTGGTTAGCTGCATAACCAGAGGATGTTCGGCGGCAACCAGCATGAAGGTCGCGCCAAAGAGAGTATCCTGACGGGTGGTGAATACCTTGATGGAGCCGTTCCCGTCGGCCATCGGGAAATCCACTTCACAGCCGTAGCTTTTCCCGATCCAGTTTTTTTGCATCGTCATAACGCGTTCCGGCCAGCCGGGTAGTTTGTCGCAGTACTCCAGAAGCTCTTCTATATAGGCCGTGATCTTGAAAAACCACTGATCCAGCACCTTTTCCTGCACTTCCGTGCCGCAGCGCCAGCACTGTCCGCCTTCAACCTGTTCATTGGCCAGCACAGTGTCGCACTTGGTACAGAAATTAACAGTGGAGCGTTTTTTGTAAGCCAGACCTTTTTCATACATCCAGATAAAGAAAAGTTGTTCCCAGCGGTAATATTTCGGCTCGCAGGTGGAAACTTCCCGGTCCCAGTCGTAGCTGAAGCCCATGCGCTTAAGCTGCTTTTTCATATGATCGATATTTTCGTTGGTCCACTTGGCGGGATGAATCTTATGCTCGATGGCGGCGTTTTCCGCAGGCAGACCGAAAGAATCCCAGCCCATCGGATGCAAAACATTGAACCCTTTCATGCGTTTGTAACGGGCAACGACATCGCCGATGGTATAATTGCGGACATGGCCGATATGAATTTTGCCGGAAGGATAGGGAAACATCTCCAGCAGATAATATTTTTTCTTTTGCGGGTCTTCGGTAACCTTAAAGGCCTTTTCCTCTTCCCACTTTTTTTGCCATTTTTCTTCAATCGCTATTGGTTCGTATTTCATTTCCAAACTCTCCGAATTGTGAATATTGATGATTTGCTTAACATATCGGCACAATGAGCGCAATGCCTTTATCGCAGAGACAGTTTCTCAAATTGAAGAATTTTCTTTGAAATACTGAAGATGTTTTCGAAGTATTTTCAATATCTAAATAATAAAACTGTTAAACTCTCATTTTAATAATTTTTACTGGCGAGGATGGTTTCGCATTCGGTTGCCAAATCACCGAGCGCGTCGTGCCCCCCCGCGTTATCGACCGCAATCAATAAATTATTCAGGTTATTTGCCGATGAATTATTTCTTACGGGGGCTGATCTTTCGTCAGCCCCCGTAAGTTTTAGGTAGGATCAATCAACAGTCGGGATCTCGAAACGCGACTGCAGACTGTTGGAGAAGCTGAATTTCTCCGCGTAGTAACTATTGACAGGCTGACCATAGAGCGGATCGTCCGTATCAATCACGATTGCCAGCCGATGACCTGCGGGAAGGTCATATGCCTGCGCGGCAAGCTCCATATCGATAGTCTGATTCTTCCCCGCAGTCAAATTGTATGCGCCGTAGACGCCATGCGTCAAAAGCGTGCCGATGCCGGCGTCGCTGACATCATAGAGATACGCCACCAGGATTCCCTTGCCTGTGGAGAAAGCGACGTTCAGATGAAGCTTCGCGATGCCCCTGATTTTCAGGCCGCTGCTGAACCGGTCGGATTTGAACACGAGCGCCTTTTCGGTGCTGATGATATCCACCAGTACCGTCAGAGGTACGTCTATATAGGATTCGAGTATCTGCGAAACTTCAGGAATACCCGTGGTGGCGGCGGTGTCCGCCAGCGGATAGAAGTGATTTATCGTATTCGTGATAGCCCCGGTGGGATTTAACAGGGTCGACAAATAGTATGTGCTGGTTTTAATCTCGCCGTCGTAATCAAAAATGTTTCTTCGCGGGTGAAGATAAAAAACTTTACTTTTGACCAGTGAAGAGGGCCACGCATCAAAGCTATCGCGCTCCGAAGCAAATTTCTTCTCCATAGTAACGGACTTTTCGCTCATGATTCCGTTCTGAATGCCCTTGAGGTGATAGTCAAGCCACCTGTAAACATTGCTCCAAATATAATTGTCAAAGCCGAGCAGGCCTCCCGCCTCGGCCGAAGCGTGAATTCCCTGATTGAGATCAAGTTTTTTGGGAACGGTCAGCTTCGTGTAAAAATCCATGTTTGAGTTCGAGATGAACATATCGTCAAGGTTATGGCTCATGTAGACGGGCTTGCCCGAAGCGTTGATCTGGCTGATAAAACTTGCCGGTGATATGGAAGCCGCCCATGCCTTGTAGACAGGTATGTTCGTGTAGTTCTGCAAATCATCCATCATGGCGCCGAAAGACGCATCGACATTTTGCCCCGATCCTCCCGAAACAAGACTCTGAATCCAGAAGGCGCGCGTCGCGTTCTGATCGAACAATCCCCGGTCAAAGTCAGAGGGTCCGCTCAAACAGGCAACGGTCTTGATCCGGCTCTGCTTGGCCAGCGCCGTAAGAGCGCTCATGCCGCCGTAGGATATGCCCACAGCCGCAATGTTGTTGGTATCCACGGAATACTGACTCTCAAGATAGTTAAGAATGGCCGTCAAATCCGCAGCATCCTTGGCGCCACCGAAATTTACCACTCCGCCCGACTTTCCGAAGCCACGGGCTGAATAGCTCAACGCCACATACCCTCTTTGCGCAAGAGTTGCAGCAGGAACCTGATATTCGTATTCATCCATGCCCCAGCTATTAATAAACACAACCACAGGGAAGGGTCCCGCACCCTGGTTTTTCGGGGAATACACATTTGCGGAAATAGTCACGCCATCAGAGGAAACGATCGAGATATTCTCTGTATAGTCACAATCGCTGGTTTCCATCGCGGCGACAACTTTCAGTATCTCGTATACGCTGACAGCAGAAGCGTTCCGCGGGACAATAAAGAAAGAAAATACTGTCATCAACATTAAAAAACTGAATATTGTCTTTGCTGATCTTGCTTTCATCCAAAACCTCCTTAATTTCTGCCATATAACAGCATGTCGTTTATTAGCACTATGTATGCCAGTTTATGATTTATGCTAAAATTTATTGTAAGTGTTTGAAAGTAAACTAAAAAGAACAATGGATTAAAATGAGGGGCATTGATCAGTGGTTTATATTGCCCCATTGATTAATAAAATGGGGCAATATGCCTCTAAATTTGGGAACATTTGACACTGCTTATTATTTTTCCAGACCGATTTTTTATATTTGATTAATTGAATTGATAATAAGAAACTCCTTGTAATGAGTTGAGTATATTATGAGGAAGACACAAGAAGAAACATTATCAGGATGTCCTGTTCTCTCAATCGTTTTAATAATTTTTTCGGGCAAGAATTGTTTCGCATTCGGTTGCCAGATCACTGAGCATATCCAGTCCGCCTGAGTTATCTGCCGCAATCAATAAATTCTCCAGGCCGTTGCCTATGTGCCCGAGAAAAGCAGGCTTGTGTTTTTTGAGTCCCAGAAAGCCGTAAGCGCCTAAGGCCTGTAAAAGCCTTTGCACCGAACCCATCCAGAAATTATGAACAAATTCATCGCGGCTGTAAGCGGGATTCAGCAACCCATAATAAAAACTTATCAGTTCGTTTCTTTCTTCATCGGTGAAGGTAACGTAAGGGTCGCAGATAAGCGAACCGAGGTCGTAAAAAAGACAGCCCTGGCGCATCCCCTGAAAATCAATCAAAACAGTTCTGCCGTTTTTAATCATGATATTCTGTGATTGAAAATCGCGGTGAATCAGACAGGACTCAATTTTTTGCAGGCTCGCGGAAAGCACGTCCAACTCTTTCATCAACTTCGCGGCGTCGGATGATGAAAGTTTTATTTTGCATACTTCCCACACAAGATTTTCCAGAAAATAGTCATGCTCCCATTTGTAGAGCCGGGGACCGTAACTTTCGGACAATTGCAAATCTGCGGGAAGTGATGTTAATCCAAAAGAATGCAACCGGTAAATTTGTGCGAGTATCTGAAAATAATAATCTCGCCTCTCCTCCCAGCATATAGCCCTTTGCGACCATAAATCAACATCTCCCAAATCCTCAAGGAGTATAAAATGACGCGAGTCATCCTGCCTGATAATCCGCGGCACATTAATATCAAGCGATGCCATAAATCTGTTGATGCCTGCCCAGCGGGCATTTTCCGCAATTTCATCACCATAGTGCATAAAGATAAAACTATCTTTATGCGGCAGGGATACCCTGAAAAAACTGCGGTCGGAACCGCCCTTCTTGATGGGCTCAAGCGTAAAATCAGCATTGCCGAAATATTCACTCAAGTATTTTTGTATTTCCTTGTGCATAATTTTCACTCTTTTATCATTACCCGGATTGACCTGTGTTGAGCGATGCGTTTTGCATCGCAATCCCGATTTTATCGGGACAGACGGGTATTTTTCAAAAGCCTGCTTGCTTTAATTTCTCATATTCCGCTACCGTCCCCAGGTCATGCCAGTAACCATCATCAATCACAATTCCTCCGACAGAATGCGGATTTTTTTTAATCATCTCCACCAGCGGTAAAACTATGGATTCTATTTTACCCGCTTTTAACCGTTTCAGAAAATATTTTTCTACAATGTAAATTCCGGCAAAAAGACAGCTCATTACTCCCTGATTTTTCAAAACATGCCGCATGTCGCAGACATAGTTTTCTTTATCAATATTGACATTGAGCAGAGGGCCGGTTGAGCGCAAAGCCAGCGTGACTTCTGTTTGCCCGGTGAAATGCCTGTCCATTAACGGCGCAACAGGCATGTTAGTGATAATGTCGCCGTTGTATACTATGACGCGCTCGTCCCCGGCAATCAGGTCTTCAATGTTTTTTATACCGCCGGCGGTATCCAGCAATACCGGCTCATGCCGGAAAGTAATCGGAACGCCTTCCCAATTATTTTTCGGAAAAGCTTCGGCATATTTTTCAGCACAGTGATGAGTATTGACGATAAATCTCCGCACACCCGCAGCACGCAGATGTTCCATTGCGTACGTAATAATCGGGCGACGGCCTATTTCCAAAAGAGGTTTGGGCATGTTTTGGGTGAGCGGCCTGAGCCTCGTTCCCAGCCCCGCCCCCAGAATAAATGCTGTGTTAATTTTTTTGTCTGTCATAATATTATTCTTACCACATCACATTGCGGAATTCATTCACTTAAGCGGCTTCGTAAAAAGCTCCGGATGCAAGGCGCGCAATCACTATATTCAATACCATTTGCCTTCGAAGGATCAGCTTCGGCAAGGTGGATGCTCCACAGACGTATTAATAATACAGCCGACAATCCCGATAAATCGGGACAAACAAAGTTAGCCGATGAAGGCAAATTGATACTGCTACTTCTTTCCATACTCCGGATCTATCTTCACCAGCGCCGCCACAATGAAACCTGGAATGGTTGTAATCAAAATCCAGATGAAGAAATTTTTATACCCGAGCATTTCCTGAATCCAGCCGCTGCCCATCGCTGGTATCATCATGCCCAACGCCATAATACCGGTACCTATCGCATAAAATACTGTTTTATAATCTCCTTGCGAAACCATAATCATATACATCGTGAAGGCTGTAAAGCCAAAACCGTAACCGAATTTTTCAACCGCCACGGCGGAACCTATAAGCCATAAATACTCCGGCTGATAGTAGGATAGGTACACAAAAATCAAATCCGGCACATGCATGATGATTACCATCGGCCACAGCCAGAATTTCAAACCATTTTTATAAACAACATAACCGCCCAGAAGCCCGCCCAGCATCAGCGCTATGACTCCAACCGTGCCATAAATAATGCCAACTTGTGCCGTTGTCAGACCCAGCCCCCCTTTGACGCGGGGATCGAGCAAAAACGGCGCGACAATTTTCACCAGTTGCGCTTCGGCAAAGCGATAAAATAAAAAGAAGCTGATAATAACAAGAATATCTTTGTGCCTGAAAAACATGGTCAAAATGCGAAAGTATTCCGCAAGAAAGTTTTTCGATTTATCCAACGGCGCATTCTTGTCTATGGATGGTCGCGGCAAAACAAAAAAGTGATATATAAATAAAGCCAAAAAAACCGCCGCCGCACAGATAAAGGCCATCGACCACGCGCGCGCCACCGGATAACCATAATTTTCCAATACACCGGCCATAAACACCAGCCCGCCTTCGGCGGCAATGGTGGCAATACGATAGAAAATAACGCGCACACCGACGAACGCCGACTGCTGCGGCGTGTCCAGTCCCAGCATATAAAAACCGTCGGCGGCGATATCATGTGTGGCAGAGCTAAAAGCCATAATCCATAACATCGCCAGTGAATAGCGGAAAAAATCAGAAGCCGGTAAGGTCAGGGCAACACAGGCGAGAGAGGCTCCGATAGCCAACTGCATCGCCAGTATCCAGAATCGTTTGGTGCGGAAAATATCAACAAACGGACTCCACAGCGGTTTAATAACCCAGGGGATATACAGCCAGCTTGTGTAAAGAGCAATTTCGGTATTGGAGAGCCCCAGCCGTTTGTAAAGAATTACGCTGACTGTCATGGCAATCGAGTAGGGAATGCCTTCGGCCAGATAGAGGGAAGGAACCCAGAGCCATGGACTCCGGCTCGTATTTTTTGTTGTTTCTTTTTTTGTTTCGGACATGGTTTATTTTTCTCTATTGATTTTTAATTAACTTTGTTTTGTACGTAAATTTACCGGATTCCCGCAACGCGGAAATTACAATTTTTTTGTTGCCGCAAAACAATATATCATCAATATAGTTTCTGTAACTTAGCGCCGGTAAAGTAGTGAGTCAATATTTCTTCGGCTTTAAATCCCTTGCCGGCCATGACCGCCGCGCCTATCTGGCAGAGACCGACACCGTGCCCCCAGCCGCCGCCGTATAAAATGAACCTGTTGATTCCCCCATCTTTATTTTTTTCTGCTGATATAGCAAAAGCACTGCTTAAAAGATGAGTTGGTGAAAGCCAGCGGCGTATTTCCAATTCTTTACCGACTATCATTGTTTTTTTTGAACCTTCAATTTTCAATCTGAATATTCTGCCGGAAGGCCCGCGCGCCAGCGGCTCAAGATTTTTCAATGTGCCAAAATCAAAACCCGATTTTTTCCGGATGATTTCTTCCAGTTCTTTTCTGGTATATATTACCTGCCAGCGGTAGAAATCTGGAGTTTCCTGATCAAAAGCCGGTAAAATATTGCCCAATAATTTTTTATCCGTTGTGTCGCAATAAGCTCCGGGCCTGCTTTTCAACCATCGTTCGGCCTCCCCTTCCGATTGAACAGGGGGATGCTGCCCCGCCTCATCGCTGACGCTTGCCAGATAGGCTGGAGATTTGTCTTCCCATGCGGTTGAGAAAATTTCTGTTTGCCCGCCGCAGGATTTGTAATAGCGTGCGTCGCATACATCTGAGTCATGGATAAGAAAAATCCCGCGGGTTTCTTTTATTGCCTCATGGACATTGTCGGAAACAATTCTTGTTATCCCCTGATAGCGCTGGCAGTGATCGTCGGCGCAAACATCAAATCCTTCGTGGTCGTTGACATCCTGCCAGACGACAATTTCATTTTCATTTTTTAATTCAGGCAAATGCCGGACGGTTTTCTTTTTCGCGAGCATTGACAAAAGCCAGCTGCGGGCGACAACGGCCTGCGCCTTTAAAAATTCCAGCGGCGCGGCAGCGGACATTTCCGAAGAGATTACGCTTTCCAGATAATCTTCCAGAAGGATTTCGTTAATGAGATTAAAAGACAAACCGGAACACGCCGATAAAAACAAGTTACCGCGAAAGGATTGTTCCTGGATTCTCTGCCAGTGAAAATCAATGCCGATTTTTACGCCGGAAACGGTAAAACTCGACCCGATTTCAGGAACCAGCAAAATATCTTTTTGCAGAAGCATTTCCCTACCTGAAGAATCCGCAAGGCAGATATTTCCCTGATCAGCCACAACGGCAAACCGGCCTTCCACCGCTCCTCCGTCAGGCAGTGAAAATTTTCCGTTCAAAGAAATACTCGCCTCTTTATAATTTTGCAGCAGGGCTACTTTAATTTCAGGTTCTCGATCAATCATGGGCACTCCGGCATTATCTAAAGGCATTTTTCAGGCGCGATACATGACCATTTCAATAATGGTTTTTTTAGGGGTAAAAACAAAATAAGTCAAGGAAGTTATCAGGAAGAAAAATATTAATAACAAACAACTTAGTGCTTGAATATCATTATTTTATCATGTATGAATTTTACAAAATAAAATGACGGATAGTTTATGGTTCATATCTGGCCAATCGGAGGGGGAAAAGGAGGATCCGGAAAGAGTTTTCTGGCAAGTTCCATGGGACGCCTTTTAGCAAAGTCGGGCAAAAAAACTCTCCTTATTGATCTTGATCTTGGTGCGGCCAATCTGCACACCATGGTGAATGTCCCTTATCCTGAAAAATGTTTCTCCGATTTTGTCATAAATAAAATAAAAGTTTTGGAAGACACTGTTCTGGAAACGCCCTTCCCCAATCTTTTCTTAATAAGCGGCGCGCATGATAATCTTGATATAGCCAATCTCCCCTATGATAAAAAGAAAAAAGCTTTAAAAGCCATCGCCAAATTGAATTACGAATATATTTTGCTGGATTTGGGCGCGGGAACCGCGTTTAACACGCTTGATTTTTTTCTGGCCTCCAGAAACGGCATATTCATCACCACTCCGGAACCTACTTCCATTGAAAATGTTTACCGGCTTATACGTGCCATTTACCTCCGCCGTATCCGCCACTATTTTACCGCGGCTGATTTTAAGGCGCTGGAAAAAAAGGTAAAGCAGTTCCTGGACACAGACTCTTTCAACAAACCGGAGCATATTGTTTCTGTTGTTAAAAAAGAATATCCGGAAAAATATGAACTGATTAAAAAGGATTTTCACTCTTTTCAATTCAAACTTATCCTGAACCAGTTACACAAACAGGACAATCCCGCCCTGGGAGGGCAGATATGCAAGATTATCAAGAAACACCTGGGGTTTAGTGTTGATTTTGCCGGCAACATCGCATACGATGAACATGTTCACGATGCCATTTGTCAGCGCCTGTGCTTTCTGGACCGTTATCCCCACACGCGCGCCGCCAATGACTTGCGCGAACTGAACAGAAAAATGAGTAGTTCCTTCGGCGAGCAATTACTGATTAACTATCTTTAAAAATACCCTTGAGGCCGTGGATGGAAAAAGATTTTGCCCAGTTAAATTATTACGAAATACTGGATATTGAACCGAACGCGACCGCTCTGGAAATTCGCGGAGCCTATAATACCGCATTGCAAATGTATCAAGCCGATTCTCTGGTCAGTTATTCTTTTTTTTCACAGGAAGAAAGAAGCCGTATTCTCGGCCTTCTGGAAAAAGCCTACTTCACCCTCATCAATGAAACGCAGAGAGAAAAATACGACCACGAACTTACGGAAATGGGAATAATCAGTATTAAGGAAAAAGGTTCTGCGTTTAAAAGAGACCCTGTCAATATTTTTGACATCAACCGGCAAAAAGACAATTCCGCAATGCTGAAAAATTATAATGCCGAATTAAAAATGAAAGTTTCCGAGAATCAGCGCATTAATGAAATTCTCTCCAGGCCCGATATCAGCGGCGCCGACCTGAAGACCATCAGAAATGAATTGGGTGTAGCTATCGAAAAAATTCATCAGGAAACAAAAATACGCCTCGATTACTTAAACTATATAGAAGAGGATGAGGCGAAAAAACTGCCGGCCGCGGTATTTCTCAAGGGTTTCGTTAAAGCCTACTTAAGAAGCCTCTATATTGAGCCGGCTGATGAAATCAGCGCCCGCTACATGAGCGGGTTGACCCGCAAAAATTAGCTTGACAGAGCATGCCTTTGGTGTGAATATTTATACATAATTATCCATAATAAAAAGATGCATGAAAAGCAAAACTTTTCCTTTTTTCGAGACAACGCTTTACGAAAACCTGATTTTCACATAAATGTAACATGATAACAGGAGCACATTAATGAAAAAAATATCAGCATATATATTATTATTGTTTTTGCTTGTGTTTTTCGTATCCGCCTGCGGCAAGAATGACGATTTTACGTCTTCATCGACAGCGGAATCATATTTAACTATGCAAGTAAGGGTGGATGCCGGAAATAAGAAATTAATTGTGGACTGGCAAATGAACGGCGATGCCGACTACTATACTATTTACTATATTCCAGACGCCAGCAACACTTACAGTGAGAGCAATAAGCCCAGTACCGCAACAATGAAAGCAGGCTCACAGATAACAAAACCAAGTGCAGCTCGCACAATAACCGGTCTTACTAACGGAACAAAATACTGGATCGCCGTGACGGCATACAATTCCATAGACGGCGAAAGCTATATTACAAGCCCGATTTCTGCGACACCAACATCAACTGCGACGCCAACGGCGCCTGAAAATGTACGCGCCAACGCAGGGGACGCACAAGTAACCGTCACCTGGACCCCTGTTACAGATGCAGTCAGCTACATTATTGTTTGCTATTATTATGATATATCAACAGGGTCGATTGAAACTGATGAGGGATACATTGATGTTGACGGACAGGCCAGCAATTCGCAAGTTGTTAGCGATGTAACATGGTACGTTTCCGGAACAACAACCACTCTTGAAAATGACAGGGCTTATTACTTCTCGATAAGTGCCGTAAACGAAGACGGTGTTTTGAGCGCCTCTTCCTTTATAGATTCGGCTACGCCCAGCACAAGCCCGCCGCCGACTGCTCCCGTTGTCACGGATGTAACGGCTGGAGACTCCGAGATAACAATTACCTGGAATCCTGTAACCGCCTCTCCGGCCGTGACTTCATATAATATTTACATCGGCAAAGGCAAAGGAGTTACACAATATACAGGTCAGTCAACCCCCATATCTGCCGACGCCAGTAATCCTTATGAAGCATCAGCTACTGATCTGACAAACGATACAAAATATTATATTGTTGTTACAGCGGTAAATTCTAACGGCGAGAGCGCGGATTCAACCGAATGGTGGGCAACGCCAGCGAGCGGAGGAGGATCATCCGGCGAAGTAGAATAACAAACAATACAGATGACAAAAGGCAATTAAATAAAGAGGGGCTGGAAAGCCCCTTTTTATTAATGAGCCGGTCAAAAAACGCCGCAAACCAGCCATAACTTATTGAATCAAATTTAAATTCATGCTAACTCATAGCCGGCGGAGCAGGAACAAATGAGTGTTTTTGAATACATAGCGTTAGATGAAAAAGGCAGCCAGCGCAAAGGCTTCATAGATGCGCCGGGTATTGCCGCTGCGCGTCAAAAGCTGCGGGAAGAGAACGTTTATCCCGTGGAAATTAATCAGGCCGAAAGCAAAAAAGAGACCGCCCTGGCCGGAGCCTTAAAGATTAATCTCTGGGAAAGGGTTTCTACCGGTGAAGTTTCCGTTTTCACCCGTCAGCTCTCCACTCTTTTAGGTTCAGGAATGCCTCTGGTGCCTTCACTTTCCATACTGATGCAGCAGGCGCAGAATCCTCTTTTAAAGAAATCCCTGGCGCAAATCCGCGAACAGGTCAATGAAGGCAAAAGCCTTACGGAGGGAATGTCGGAGTTCCCTCAAGTTTTTCCCCCTTTTTATTTGAACATGGTCAGAGCCGGAGAGGCTTCGGGAACGATAAATCTTGTTCTGGAACGTCTGGCAGACTTCAGTGAAAATCAGCAGGCCTTAATGAACAAGGTTCGCTCCGCACTTGCTTATCCTATTATTATGTTTTTTATGGGAACAGCCGTTATTTTTCTGCTGATGACTTTTGTTGTGCCTAAAATTACAGGCATTTTCGCCGACATGCATCAGACACTCCCCATGGTGACAATTATTCTTATTGCTGTCAGCAATTTTTTAAAATCTTTCTGGTGGCTTATTCTGATTCTTCTGGGTGCGGGAGCAGCAGCCGTTAAATATATGATTGGGGGAACGGAAGCGGGCAGGCACATGTGGGACAACGCCAAATTAAATTTTCCGTTATTCGGACAAATTAACCGGAAAATTGCGATTGCCAGATTCTGCCGCACGCTGGCCACTCTGCTGCAAAGCGGTGTCCCGCTTCTATCGGCAATGGAAATAGTCCGCAATATCGTCAACAATATTCTTATAGGCGACGCGATTCATCAGGCCGCCAAAGATCTGGAAGAAGGCAAGGGACTTTCCGGTCCCCTGACACAAAGCGGCATGTTCCCTCCGCTGGTTACTGAAATGATTGCCGTGGGAGAACAAAGCGGCACGCTGGAAAAAATGCTTAACCGCATTGCCACGGCTTATGAAAATGAATCACAGTCGAATATAATGACCATGACTTCGCTCCTGGAACCGGTAATGATAATGTTTATGGGGCTTGTGGTCGGTTTTATTGTCGTATCTATCTTGTTGCCGTTATTTGAAATGAACCAGTTAGTCAAATAAACGGCTTGGTAAAAAACCATACTGCGCCAGCGAGCGCGGAAAAATTTAACAATAAACATCAGGAGTTGATTATGAAACTTTTCAGGCAGAGGGAAAACGGGCAGGCAGGGTTTACCTTAATAGAACTTATGGTGGTTATCGTCATTTTAGGAATACTCGCCGGCATGATTATTCCCCGCATTATGGGACGTCCGGACGAGGCGCGGCAGGCTAAAGCAAAAATACAAATGGAGGCGCTGGAATCGGCACTGAAACTTTACAAACTGGATAACGGCAGCTATCCCACAACAGAACAGGGACTAAAAGCTCTGGTGGAAGCCCCGACCGTTGGAAACATTTCTAAAAACTGGCGTCAGGGCGGCTATCTGGAAAAAGGAAAGGTGCCCAAGGATCCGTGGGGAAATGATTTTATATATCTAAGCCCCGGTTCTCATGGCGATTTTGATTTAACCTGTCTGGGCAAAGACGGTGAACCCGGAGGAGAAGGTGTCGAGCAGGACATCAATAACTGGGAAAGTGAATAAGCAGGGCTTTACTCTTATTGAATTAATGCTGGTAATTGTTCTTGCCGGAGTGGTTCTGGTATTGGCCGTTCCCTCCACAAGGGATGTTCTTACCGGCGATAATCTTAAAAAGGCTTCGCGCCAGTTAATAGCAATGGAAAGAAAGTTGCGCGTTGAGGCCGTCCGCGATCAAATAAATTACGTCCTCTGCATTGACTTGCCCAATTCATCCTATTGGGTTATTACCTCCGACATGACGCCGGAAAAACAAAGTGAAATAAAAAAGCGTCCGCAGCACTTGCCCTCAAATGTCGCTGTAATGGACATCGTGGATGAAAATAACAAAAAAAAATCGGATGGTGAGATAAGAATTAATTTTGAAAAGAATAACGTCTGTTCTCCGACCGTAATCCATCTGGCGTACAAGGAAGACAGAATGACGATAGTAATAAATCCCTTCCTGGGTGTAACGGATATTTATGATAAGTATGTTGATATTCCGATAAGCGGTTCCGGACAATACATCACCCGGTAAAGGATCACGGCATGACACGAAACAAGGCAAGAGGTTTCACTCTGATGGAAGTGATGGTCGCTATGGCAATTCTGGCCATTGCTCTCGTATCTATATTTCAATTGCAGTCACAAAGTATTTCCATGTCCACCGATTCACGTTTTATGACCACGGCGGCTCTTCTTGCCCAGAGCAAAATGGTCGAAATAGAAACATCGTCCTCCTTATCCAATAAAAGTGATAATGGAGACTTAGGTCTCGATTATCCTCAATATACATGGCATTTGGAGATCGGCGACACTCAACTGCCGCAGTTTAAAAAAATTGAAATCACTGTAACCAACAAATTATTTATAAGTCGCGGAACATACAAGCTTGTTCTTTATAAAAGTACCGGAACGTAATTATGACCAGGCAATACATGAAAAAAATCACCGGCAGCATGGTTTTTCAACAGATTCGCAACGAAGGATTCACGCTTCTCGAGATCCTGATCGCGATATTTATCCTCGCTGTAGTCATGTCTACTGTTTATGCATCCTACAGCGGCATCTTAAAAACAGCGCATCAAATGGAGGGTGAACGTGATATATATAAAATGGCGCGCACATCCATGGACAGAATGATTAAAGATTTATCGTCTCTACAGGCATCATCAGGCTCCTTTTATCTGCAGACCGAGAAAAATAAATTAAGCAAGCACGAATTTCATTCCATTTATTTCTGGTCGGCTTCCCACCTTGTTTTTGACGAAAATGAAGAGGAGGGACGTCCGGCCTCCATCGGTTACTATGTGCTGGAAAATGAAGACCATGAAAGTTTTTCCTTGTGGAGAACCGATGTGTCCGGCGCCAAACCGGATAAAGGGAAAGATCAGGACGGGGGATTTATCATCTGTAAAAACATAGACACCTTCAGATTGACATTTTATGATTCCGAAAGCAGAGAAACAGATTCCTGGGATTCTTCCGCTTCTACGGGGGGGGACAGTACAGGGAAGACACCCGCGGCTGTAAAAATAGAGCTTTTTCTGGTCAACGCAAATGATCAGGAAAAACCTTACAAATTTATGACAAAGATATTTTTGCCGGTTAATAAATCAAAGCTATGAAAAACAAATTTCTTAATAATCGCGGAGTGGCGCTGATCACGGTGATATTGATTGTAGCTATTTTAGTGGCTGTCGTCATTGAATTGAACCGCTCATCCCGCGCCGATATTTACGATGCAGCCAACCTAAGCGACGGCATAAAATTAGTTTACATCGCCAAATCCGGTTTTTACGGAGCGGTCGCAGTGCTGAATAATTCCGCAAATGATTATTTTACCCTGCGCGATGACTGGGCGCACATGGAAAAAATATCAATGCAATCAAGTTTCCTTTTTAACAGCGGTTACTTCAGCGTCAGGATTGAAGACGAAACCGGTAAAATTCCTCTGAACAAGCTTGCTCATGATAATGAATATTATAAGATGCTTGTACGGCTTCTTCAGCAGCCGGAATTCGGACTCGATGAAAGAAAAGCAGCAGAGATTGCCGATTCTATCGTAGACTGGATTGACATCGATGATAACGTTACGGAATACGGAGCGGAAAACTCTTATTATTCCTCGCAGGTTCCGTCTTATGAAGCAAAAAACGCTCCATTGGATTGCATTGAAGAATTGCTTATGATAAAGGGGATAACCAAAGAAATTTTTTACGGAACAAAAGAGAAGCCGTCATTGGCGCAGTACGTTACGGCAGACAGCGATGGAGCGATAAATGTCAACACCGCGCCAAAGATGGTTTTACGTTCCCTTGCTGACGGAATCAGCCTGGAAATTGCTGATAAAATGGATGACTACCGCACGCAGGAAGGCAATGATTTATCCGGCATCAAGTGGTTTCAGGATATGGCGGGCGTGACAATAAAGGTGGATCTTACGGTTAAAAGCAATTATTTTAAGATTATATCCACCGGGAAGATGAGTAATATGGCTAAAACCATAAGCGGAATTGTAAAAAAAGATAAGAAATCCATCCAGATAATTAAATGGAGGCAGGATTAATGCCGCAAAACGTATTAGGGCTGGATATAGGCCCAAACACTATTAAAGCGGTTGTGTTAACCACGAAAGGTTTAACCGGCGGCCGTGTTCTTGCCGCCTCTGCCCTGGATGTAAAAGCATGCGGAGGAATTGAAGAAACATTAAAAAAACTGGCTGAAAACAAAAATTTTTCCGATATTCCCGTTTGCGTCTCTCTACCTCTTACAGATATAATGTTCAGGCAAGTCAGCCTGCCTTTTCGCGATGATAATAAAATCAGAAAAACACTGGCATTTGAATTGGAACCCCTCATCCCTGTTCCCATAGAAGAAGTGGTTGCCGATTATCTGATGATTCCCCGTGACGGACTGCTTGTAGCCGCGCTCGCAAAAAATAGCGTCCGCGAGTGGATAGAAAAAATCCAGGAATGTTTTGGAGAAGTATCTATAATTGATTCTTCATCCACCGCTCTGGCCGCTCAGATAATAAATAACAAGGCTGATTGCGGAATAATTCTGGATATCGGCTGCAATTCAACAACAGCGGCATTTTATGAAGATAACTCCATTGTTCATGTACGTTCTCTGGCTTTCGGCGGAGAACTCATAACAGCGGCATTAACAGCGGATTTATCCGCAGGAAGAGATAAAGCCGAACAACTTAAAATAAATACAGATTATCATGAAGCGGCAGTTAAAGCATCCAATGTATGCCGTAATTTCTGTTCAGAATTGAAAAACACCATCGAGTACATGAAACTGAACGGCGTCCTGCAAAATGAGCCCGGGCAGATTGCCATAACCGGCGGAGGTTCATTATTTATTCCCCTTAAACAAGAACTGGAGAATAATTTTTCTTATCCTGTGGAATATATAGATCTTGTCAGGTCCAAAGAACTGGAAATTGAAGAAGAAGTCAAACGTCAATTCAAACCGCAAATAATGAATACGGCGATTGCCGCCGCTATGAGAATTTCCGCGGGAAGAAAGTCTTTTAATTTTCTCCAGGGAGAATTTGCGGCAAAGAATACTGTCTTTAACTTCAAAGAACAGTTTAAATGGGTAGCTGTTGTTTCCGGAATAATTATTCTTCTTGCTGTAGTCAATCAGGGTGTCGACTACGGCCTGAAAACTCAACATCTTAAAAATATCAAAAAACAAATCTCTCAGATTTTTAAAAAAGACTTCCCCGAAGGCGGTAATATGATTGACCCTGTTCAGCAGCTTAAGACAAAGCTTGCTGAAAATAAAAAGGCTTTGGGTTTTTACGAAGGATTACCGGCAGTAACAACAGTTGATTTATTGAAAGAAATATCCGGCACGATTTCGCCTGCTCTCAATATTGTTCTTACCGATTTAAATTACGAAAACGGTACTGTTATAATTAGAGGCGAAGCAAAACAGATTGATGATGTTTCGACAGTTAAAAACGAGCTTTCAAAATCCAGATACTTTAAAAACGTAACAATGGGATCGACCAGTCTTGCCAAAGATGGCGGTAAAGTTGATTTCAGCCTGAGGATTGAAGTAAAATGATAAAAACATTCTGGAATAAATTGGATAAAAAACAGCAGAACCTTGCTGTCGGCTCGGCAATATTCGTTTTGGTCGCTCTGATTCTGGAAATAGCTGTTTTTCCTTTCTGGGATGCCAAAGAAAGACTGGCAAAAGCAATAAAAATTAATCAGAAAAAACTTGGAGAAATAAGTGAACTTTCCACCGAGTTTACAGCGCTCGAAGCAAAAACAGCCGCAATAAAAAATATTGTTTCCTCGCGGGGAGCCAATTTTACTTTATTCTCCTATCTGGAAAAAAAGGCGACACTGGCAAATGTCAGAGGAAGAATAAAGTACATGAATTCTTCAAAAGGAGCGCAATCAGCCTCTTTTGAAGAATCATTAATTGACATGAAACTCGAAAAAATTACCATTAAACAGCTTACCGACTTTTTATATTACGCCGAATCACCAACGGATATGGTAAGAATAAAAAAGATTACAATAAACAAAATGAAAGAAAGCCCGGAATACTTAAACGCGCAGTTACAAATATCATCCTTTCAACCGCTGAACCAGCAGCCAAGGGGCAGGTAGCATAATGAAGATACTGAATAAAAAGGCAATATGGTTCACTCTCTACGGAATTTTTATTACCATGATATTTCTGTATCTGCTTTTCCCTTCGGATATTGCCAGAAGCAGGCTGGAGGAAGCGGCAAACTCATCTAATCTTATTTTAAAGATGGATTCTCTGCGGCCGGCTTTGCCTCTTGGTTTTAAAATGAAAAATATAAATATAAGTTCATCGCCTGCGAATGTTTACTTTCAGGGAGAGTTGCTCGACCTGCAGTTCAATCCTTTTAGTGTTTTTCAAAAAAACAAATATACGGGCATCTCCGGCAAAGCCTATGGAGGCAGTTTTTCCGGACGTTTTGGACTGGCTTCGTTCTCCAAAATTTATCCGCCGGAAGAAGGCAGGTTAAAATTTAAAAATATTGATCTGGCCAGATATGCTTTTATTAAAACGGTGATGGGAAGAGAAGTTACGGGTAAAGCAAGCGGCAGTTGGACACATGCCTTCAATAACAGTGGATCGGGAAGAAATCTTTCCGGGACAATTGCGCTTTCGCTAATAAAAGGAACTTATTCCTTAGCCGAACCATTTCTGGGGCTAAACAGAATTGATTTTGATAGCGGCGAAATTCGCGCACAGATTAAAAACGGCGTGATGAGACTGGAAAAGCTGCAAATATCCGGTCCGAAAGTAGACTGTTCCTTGAGCGGTGAAATAACGCTTGCTGACGATTTTAAAAACAGTCAGCTCCATCTAAACGGCGAAATGGCAATATCAGACAATAAAAAGGTTAAGCTGAAAACAACTATCGGCGGAACACTGATCAATCCGGTATTCCGTTATATTTAATGGCAAAGATTATGTGGCTTAAAATAACACAAGCTGTAAAAGAGTATGTAAACCAAATACGGAATATCAACGCAATCCAGGCAATGGATGCCAATTCATTAAGGTCACTCTTAATCATTCTGGCAATAACAATATTGTCTTACGAAGCAACAGATCTATTTTATAAAATTATAAGTTTCCCCCTCATTAATCATGCCGCCGCTGTCAAAAATAACAGGGGAACATCTGACGTAAAAGACAACCATCAAAGTGGTGCTCTTCAGGATTATGATATCATAACAGGACGCAATTTATTTCTTACGACGATGAAACCGGCCGGCGGCAATAAGTCGGAAGGAGGGCTTTTCGATTCCGACGACAAAACTCTGGATTTCGATTTAAAAGGAACGGTTGCCTGTAATTCATCCTTTGGTTTTATTGTTGTTGAAGAGCGCAGCAGCCGCAAACAGAAGTTATACCGGCTGGGAGATAAAATCGGTTCGGACAAATTGATAAAAATAACGCGTAACACAGCAACATTTAAAAACGGCGTACGGGAAACAACATTAAAGATAAAAGAAACCGTAGAAGGATCTTTGCTTCCGAATTCACCGGGTGCCGGAAAAGGCGGCGTCCCTCCCAGAAATTTGACTTTGAACAAAAAAAACGTAAATGAAAATTTAACTAATTTGAATTCAATAATGAATCAGGCTGTTTTACGGCCTTTTTTAGATAAAGGTGTGCAGGAAGGATATCTCATTTCCAATATTGTTTCTAATAGTCTTTATGAAAAGGCCGGCCTGCAAAATGGCGATGTAATAATTGATATTAACAATAACAGGATGAAAAACGCCAACGAGATATTGCAGGTTATTAATTCAATGCAGTCCGGTAGCAACATGAGTTTGAATATTAAGAGGAACGGCAAGGCCGAAACTATTAATTATTCTTTTGACTGATCAGATCTGGAAAGTATGTTTATATGTATGCCGATTATTTTGGTTTAAAAGAAAACCCTTTCAATCTATCGCCGGAACCGCGATACTTATTCCTGAGCGAACAGCATAGGGACGCTCTGAATTGCCTTATTTACGGCATTAAAGAAAAAAAGGGGTTCGTTTTAATTTCCGGCGGCATCGGACTTGGAAAGACTACTATATGCCGCAGTCTCCTTTCCTCTCTGGACGATTCGGTGGAAACGGCGCTTATTTTTAATACAGCCATTTCCGATCTTGATTTGCTGGAAACAATTCTGGATGAGTACGGCATTTCAATAAAAAATGAATCCAGAAACAAAAAGTATTATATTGAAGCTTTAAATGAATTTTTACTGAGTAATTTCGCCGCCGGAAAAACGGCGGTGCTCTTGATTGACGAAGCACAAAATCTTTCTCACGGCGTTCTCGAACAAATACGAATGCTTTCCAACCTGGAAACAGAAGCGGAAAAGCTTATTCAGATAATTTTAATCGGTCAGCCCGAACTGGCTGATTCTTTAACGCTGCCGGCACTCAGGCAATTAAATGAAAGGATCACTGTAAGATGTGATCTTAAGCCTTTTTCACCGCCGGCAATGAATGATTATATACAGCATCGCCTGAAAGTCGCGGGAGGTCCCGGATCCGTAAAATTTACGAGGGGAGGTTTAAACCTTATTTATGCCTTTTCTGAAGGAATTCCCCGGCGTATCAACGCTCTTTGCGACAGGACATTACTGATCGCTTATACAAAAAATGTACGTAAAATTGACCGTAAAATAGTCAAGCTTGCGGTTCACGATATCGGCATTAATTATTTTCAGAAAACAATGAGCAGCGGCAGAAAAATCTGGCTGCGCCTGACAACCTAGCGGCTGCCGGAAATCCTTGACCAAAGGGATATTATGAGCTACATAAATGACGCATTACTTAAAGCACAACAGGAGAAAAAATCATCTTACGCTGTCTATGAGCCGATACTGTCAAATTCCGGCAAGAAAGTTAACAGGCCGAAAAAGAAGCTCTTACTGACAGTAATATTGATATTTTTTCTCTGGATAGCGGGAACTATTTTTCTGCTTAATTGGCCTGGAGAAAAAAAAGTTGCGGTACAGAAACCTTTAAGAGTCGCGCAAGTGCCGGGCATTGCTCCGCCAGTACCGCAAGCGGTTAAAGTAACAGCAGCAGACAATAAAAACAAAAACGGATTGAAAACAAAAACCGTCTCAGCAAATACCAAGACGGAACTTAAAGTCAGGCCGGAAATTGCTGATTCCAGAATTCTTTACGCACAAGCCATTAAAAAGCAGCAGGAAGGGAATTTAGAAGGGGCAAAAAGTTTATATAAAAAAGTTATTAAAATTGATCCGCGGAACATACAGGCATTGAATAATCTGGGCGTAATTTATATGAATAAGAAATCATACAAATGGGCTATTATCCGCCTGAACGACGCAATCAAGGTAAAACACGATTACCCTGACGCCCATTATAACCTGGCCTGCCTTTACGCGCAAAAAAATGATGCAAACCGGAGCCTTTCTTATCTGAAAAACGCCATCAGGTTCAATCCTCAAGTAAGAAACTGGGCTGTCAACGACAGCGATTTGAAGGTTCTGGCTGATTTACCGGAATTTAAAAAATTACTGGAGAAAGAATAATTTAAAGATGAAAACTTCGCATTCTTTTATTTTAAAACCAGGTGTATTTTCAGGCGGCATAATCGCGCTGATAATAATGCTTTGTGCCTGCGGACCGGCATTTGCGGCCCGTGTTGACGGCACTACAGAAAAAGTTACCACAGCAACCACTAAAACCGTCACAACGAAAGAAACTGTCAACGCATCTCCGGCACAACCTCCACAAGCTGTCACCCCGGTCAAACAGGACGTTTCTTCCGCGAAACCGGAAAAAGAAGTTAAAAAAGATGAGGCAAGTCAAAAGCCCGAAGCGGTTAAAGACGCAAAGAAATCTGCCGAATCCGTTAAAAAAGAACCTTCTAAAAAATATGTAACCATTGATTTTGACAATGTAGACATAGGTGTGCTGGTAAAGTTTGTCAGCGAGCTTACCGGAAAAAATTTCATCATTGATGACAAGGTCAAAGGCAAGGTCACTGTCATATCTCCCAAAAAAATACCCGTTGAAGATGTCTATAAAGTCTTTCTGTCTGTTCTGGAAGTCAACGGATTTACGGTTGTACCCTCCGGAGATATGACAAAAATAATTCCCGCATCTTTCGCACGGGAGAAGAGTCTCGAAACAAGAATTAAAAACGAACCCGGATCTCCGGATGATCGCATGATTACCCAGATAATTTCTCTGGAACGCGCCAACCCCGACGAAGTAAAACGCATTCTGGATCCTATTATTTCCAAATCCAGTTCAGTGCTTTCCTACCCGCCTGCGGGCATGCTGGTGATTACTGATTACCTTTCCAATATCAAACGCCTGCAGGAAATCATCTCTGCGCTTGATGTTGAAGGAGCAGGAGATCAGATATCCTATATTCCGCTGCAAAACGCTTCCGCTTCGGAAGTGGTAAAATCCCTGACAACCATATTTCAACAGCGTCAGTCCAAAACAACCTCCATTAAAGTTGTCGCGGACTCGCGTACGAATTCGATAATCATTCTGGCCAGTGTCGCCGAAACGGAAAACGTGCGCAAACTGGTGGCAATGATGGATAAAGACATTCCGCGCGGCGATTCCAATTTCCAGGTCTATAACCTACAAAATGCCATTGCCGAAGATCTGGCGAAAGTTCTCAACAGCATTAAAGATTCCGGCACGTCCGCAAGCTCGGCAGGCACAACGGCGGGAGCACAGAAAACTGCGACACCTGCTATATCTAAAAGTGTCCAGGTGGTCCCGGACAAGGCCACCAATACACTGGTCATCATGGCCGAACGCGAAGACTATAAAATTCTGGAAAATATTATCAAACAGCTCGATGTTCCGCGTCCCATGGTTTATATTGAAGCTTTACTTATGGAAGTCAATGCCAATAAAGACTTTCAACTTGGAGTAGACTGGTCCGCCATTTCCGACACAGGTCAGGTTGGCGTCGAGGGAAGCGGATCAGCGGCATATGTAAGTTCCGGCACGGGCATACTGCCCAGCACAACCACCACCGACAGCGTCACTTCTCTTTCCCTCCCCAGCGGTTTTTCCATGGGTGTAATAGGCGCGGGTATTAAAATCGGCGGAGTAACCTTTCCCACTATTGGAGCAGTGATTCAGGCATATAAAAAAGACGATCAGGTATCCATTTTATCCACTCCTCAGATAATGACGCTGGATAATGAAGAAGCGGAAATCAATGTCGGCTCGAATGTTCCCTATCTTACCAGGCAGGAATCATCAACAACATCTACATCTGTCAATTACAACAGCTATGAGTATAAAGATGTCGGTGTAATTCTGAATATCACGCCACACATAAACCAGGAAAACTTTATTCGCATGAAGATTTCCCAACAGGTAACAAAAGTATCGTCCGGCTCTTCTACTGCAATGCCGACCACATTAAAAAGAACCGCCAAGACAACTGTTGTACTCAAGGATAACGAAACCATTGTCATCGGCGGCATGGTCGGCGACAGCACGGAAGACATCACTACCAAAGTTCCCCTGTTTGGAGATATTCCTTATCTGGGCTGGTTATTCAAGGTCAAAACAGTAACACGGGAAAAAACAAATCTGTATGTCTTTTTAACGCCTCATATTGTCCGCAACCAAAAGGACGCCGGCAAGCTCTATGAAGAAAAGAAAGATTCCATGGGTAACGTTACCGAAGGGATTATTAAGTTAAACGAAAAGAAAACTGAGATAAAGTCTTCCGGCGCGTCCGCTCCCGCCGCAAACAAAATACCGGTTAAACCATAATTTGAGGCTCTGATTTTTTATGTCCAAAATCCATACAGCCTTAAAAGAATCGGCAGGATCGGCCCATAGCCCTTCAGTTTCCCCTGAAGCTGTTTTTTCTTCCCTGGATAAAAAAATAATAGCCGCCGGAGTCGCACCGGACATTATCGTTGAAGCGCATAAGGAAAAAGGAAATAACGGCGCCGGATTCTTTGATCAGCTTATCCGGAAAAAAGCCATTGGTGAAACTCATCTGTTAAAAATTCTTTCCGAACATTTCGGTCTTTCTTTCCGGACGGAGCTGCCGATGGAAAGCATTGATATTGATTTCACTCAAAACGTATCAATTCAATACTTGAAAAAACACAGGATTGTTCCGCTCATCACCCCCGATGATCCTGTTATCGCGGTAAACGACCCTTCCAATTTCCAGCCTGTTGACGATTTAAGGCAGCTTTTAAAAAATCCGGATCTGCCCATTGTCCTTTCCTCGCAGGACGCAATCATGGCGGCAATTAATATGGCCTACGATATGAGCCGCGCTTCCGCCAAAGACTATTTCGAGGAAATGAATGAATCATCTACCGATGACCTTATTTCGAGGATTGATGAAACAGCCGATCTGCTCGACGAAAACAGCGACGCGCCGATTATCAAACTGGTCAACCTGCTGGTCTCCGGAGCAATTAAAGACCGCGCCAGCGATATTCACGTCGAGCCTTATTCCGGCAGCATGAAGATTCGTTACCGTATTGACGGTATTTTATATGATATCCTGAGTCTGCCCAGGAGAATTCAGTCTCCTCTTACTTCACGTATCAAAATAATGGCCAAACTTAATATAGCGGAAAAACGTCTGCCTCAGGACGGACGCATTGAAATAAAAATAGCCGACCGTCTCGTTGATATCCGCGTATCGGTAATTCCCACGGCTTTCGGGGAAAGAGTTGTCTTGCGTTTACTGGACAAAACCGCCAATATTCTGAAGCTTGCCGATTTAGGCATGCATGATGAACGGATAAAGCTTCTCAACAAACTGATTAAATCTCCTTACGGGATAATTCTGGTAACCGGACCCACCGGCAGCGGTAAAACAACAACCTTATACGCGGCGCTTTCCACGATCAATCGTCCGGAAATAAACATCATCACCATAGAAGACCCTATTGAGTATCAGATGGACGGCGTCGGACAAATTCAGGTTAATCCGAAGATTGATCTGACTTTCGCCGCGGGACTGCGTTCCATTGTGCGTCAGGACCCCGATGTTATCCTGATTGGTGAAGTCCGCGACCGGGAAACAGCGGAGATTGCCATTCAATCATCGCTCACCGGACATCTTGTGTTTTCCACCCTGCACACCAATGACGCGGCCAGCGCCGTCACACGACTGATTGACATGGGCATAGAACCATTTTTAGTCACTTCTTCTATTATCGCCATAATAGCGCAACGGCTCGTGCGCGTTCTCTGTCCGCACTGCAAGGAAGTTTATGTGCCGGATGAGGAATCCCTGTCCAATCTTGGACTGGACAGGTCGGTATTGAAGAATAATACGTTTTACCGCAAAAAAGGATGCAATCTGTGCATGCAGACCGGGTTTCGGGGAAGATCAGCCATTTTTGAAATCTTGATTGTTGATGACGAAATTAAAAGACTCGTTTTAAAAACATCAGATGCCAATCAGATTAACGAGCTGGCTGTAAAACAGGGCATGATAACGCTGCAGAAAGACGGTATTGATAAAGTGCTTGCCGGCATAACCACGACAGAAGAAGTATTGCGGGTAACACGTTCGCTCAACCGCAAGGATGACATAGTTCTGGAAATTTAAACGGAATCGAAAATGATTGAATTTTATAAAATGAGCGGCAGCGGCAATGATTTTATCATTATCGACAACCGCGATTTGTCTCTGAATGTGGGCGATTTGCCGGCTTTCGCGCGCAGGATTTGTGCGCGTAAAATATCTGCCGGCGCGGACGGTCTTATTTTAATTGAACCTTCCCGGTCCGCTGATTTCAAATGGCAATTTTTTAATTCCGACGGCTCTGTTCCGGAAATGTGCGGCAACGGCAGCCGCTGCGCGGCGCGTTTCGCTTATATGAAAGGTATCGCCGGAAAGAAAATGTCCTTTGAAACAGTTGCCGGCATTATCAGCGCCGAAGTCAAAGACGATGTTGTAAAGGTAAAACTGACCGATCCCTCTCCCGTAAACACTGAAATTAAAATAGAAGCGGATGGTCAAAAATTTATTCTGGACAGCGTTGACACCGGCGTTCCTCACGCAGTTGTTTTTGTCGATGATCTTGATACTTGCGATGTGTATAATGACGGCCGCAGGATCCGCTATAACGAACACTTTGTTCCGCGCGGAACAAACGCGGATTTTACCGTTGTTTTTGACCGGCACAAAATCAGAGTGCGCACATATGAACGAGGCGTGGAGAATGAAACTCTTGCCTGCGGCACAGGAATGGTGGCCGGGGTTCTGGCGGCAGCGCAAAGAGGTCTTGTCGAATCGCCGGTGGACGTGCTGGTACAAAGCGGTGAAACACTGCGCATTTATTTCGAAAATCAAAACGGACTCTGGCGGGAAATTTACCTTGAAGGCAAAGTAAAAATAGTCTATCAGGGATTTCTTTTTGAAGAAGCTTATAAATAATTAGTAACTGATTAATTCTGGAGGATATTTGTTTTGAAAACAGCTGACAGACTTACGAAGATACCGCCGTATCTTTTCATGGAATTAAGGAAAAAAATCAATAAAGCCAAAGCCGACGGAATAGATGTTATTTCGCTGGCTATCGGCGATCCGGTGGAAGCTACGCCGGATTCGATAATTGACGAACTGTGCGCTACTTCCCGCGACCCTTTGAATCACCGCTATCCGACCGATGAAGAAAAGGGAATGCTGGCTTTCCGCCGCGAGATTGCCAAATGGTACGAAACACGTTACGGTGTACAGCTTAATCCGGAAAACGAAATTCTGGGTCTTATCGGTTCGAAGGAAGGCTGTCATCATTTTGTTATAGCGCGTGTCAATCCCGGAGAAACAGTTTTAATGACCGATCCCGGCTATCCGGCCTACCGGTCAAGCATTTTGCTGGGCGGCGGCGTTCCTTATAACGTTCCCATTCTGCCGCAAAACAATTACCTGCCGGTATTTGAAGATATCCCGGCGGATGTCGCTAAAAAGTCAACCGCTATGTTTCTTAATTATCCGAATAATCCAACCGGCGCATGCGCGACTTTGGAATTTTTAAACAAGCTTGTCGAGTTCGCGCGTAATTACGACATTGCTGTATGTTACGACAATCCTTACAGCGAAATAGTATTTGCCGGTCAAAAGCGCATAAGTTTTCTAATGGCGCAAGGCGCAAAAGATGTCGGCATCGAACTGAACTCTCTCTCCAAACCGTTCAATATGTGCGGATGGAGGCTCGGTACGGCGTGCGGCAATCCTGAATTAATCGCCGCCATCAGCAAGGTTAAGGAAAACACGGATTCGGGAATTTTTAATCCCATTCAGTTCGCCGGCATCAAGGCCCTGCAGAAAGAAGCGCCCTTTGTAGACAAAATGATTGAGTTGTACGGAAAACGCCGCGAACTGGTTCTCAAAACACTGAAAAAAATCGGCATCGACTTCAATCCGCCGCGCGGCACATTTTATCTATGGATTCCGGTTCCCAAAGGAATGACTTCACTGGAATTTACGAACCGGTTGTTTGATAAGACAGCAGTTGTTGTAGCTTCCGGCACTGCTTACGGACAATACGGTGAAGGATTCGTGAGGATATCGCTGACTGTTCCGGATGAACGGTTGAAAGAGGCGATGCAACGAATCGAAAGGGAATTCGCACAGTAGCTCCGTATTCTTCGTATAACTTCGTTGGCAGCGGCGCAACCATCCTCGACGTATTTCCATATACGCCTGCGGTGTTTGCTTGCTGCCGTCTCGTTCTACTTTGAATACAAAACCACTAAATTAAAATCATAACTAATTCCGTGGTATTCGTGCGTCCTGCATATGTGGACTTTTAAAGTATTATCCGGTATAATAAACAAAGTGTAATTATCCTGATGCCTTTTAAGTTTTGGCTTGGAATAAAATTTCTGCTCCGTTAATGTCATTTGGCAGGTTTTGTGTAGTTTTTTCTTTTTAACCACAGAGAAAACCATTTAAAGCATAAGGAGCAATTATTATGCGAATCTTAAAGAAAATCATCATCGGATTGCTGATTTTTTTGGTTGTTCTGGAAATTGCCGGGTTTTTTGTCGCGCCGCCTCTTGTCAAGCCGCTGATTATGAAAAAAATGTCCGAGTCTCTGCACAGAAAGGCGTCCATTGATAAAATCAGCATCAATCCTTACGCTGTTTCCATAACGATAAAAGGCTTTTTACTGGAAGATCCCGGCAGGCCGAAACCTTTTGTCGCCTTTGACGAACTATACGTTAACGCCGATTTGACGTCCTCAGTCTTTCGCCGGTCATTGATTCTGAAAAAAATAACCCTGAAGAATCCTTACGTCGGCATACTGCGAAAATCGGACAATTCCTACAATTTTTCCGATCTGATCCCCAAAGATGAGGCCAAGGCAAAGACCGAAACCAATAAGGAAGAAAAACCCTTTCATTTCTCTTTAAACAACATTCAGATTATCAACGGAAGCATTGATTTTCAGGACGCGCCTAATAAAACCGGACATACCGTGCGAGAGATGAACATTTCCGTCCCTTTCGTTTCCAATATCGAATACTATCTGACGAACTATGTCGAACCAAAATTTTCCGCCGTAATCAACGACAACAAGTTCGATCTTGTAGGCAAGACACAGCCTTTTCTGACATCGCGCACCACCAGTTTTGATGTGGATATTCAGGATCTGGATATTCCTTTCTATCTCAACTACATTCCAGCAAAAATGAACTGTAAGTTAAAATCAGCGCGGCTGGACACAAAGATGAAAATCCATTTTATTGTGAACAAGGATAAATCGCCTTCGCTCGCCCTTTCCGGAGCGGTCACTCTAAGAAAGATAGTTCTTGATGATTTGCAGAACAATAAAATCCTGCAACTGCCTTCTCTGAATATAAACATGACTTCCGTTGAGCCTCTTGTGCCGAATATTCATCTTTCGCAAATCTCTCTTCAATCGCCGGAACTGGTTATCCGCCGCGACAAGCAGGGCGAAATCAACCTTCTTAATCTTACAAAAAAACCGGCGGCGAAATCAGCACCCGCAAAAAAAGAACCGGTAAAAGACTCCAAAAAGAAATCAGAGTTTAAATTCAAAGTTGACAATATCGCGCTGGACAAAGCGGATATTGCTTTTATTGATTCCCAGCTTTCTTCCGGACCGGTAGATATCCGTATTTCTCCGCTTAGTTTCACGGCGGTAAATATTTCCACGGAAAAAGGAACGGCGGGAAAAGTGGAACTCACCGGTATGCTTAATAAAAAAAGCGCGATCAAGGCTACGGGAACTCTTGCGCTGGAGCCGCTCAACGCGGATTTGCAGCTTGATTTTAAAAATATCAATATCAGGGATTTTCAATCTTACTTCACCGACAACGTTAAAATCGACGTTACCCGCGGCGCAATTTCAACTGCCGGTAAATTTTCTCTGATCAAAGATAAAAAGGATGCGCCTGTTGTTAAATACGCTGGAAATATTTCCGTATCCAATCTGGCCACCCTGGACAAGGCCACGTCCAACGATTTTCTTAAATGGAAGAAACTTTCATTTGATCAGATCAAGTTCGGTTATAATCCCTTGTTTGTGCACATAAACAGCATTTCTCTGTCTGATTTTTACGCGCGGATTGTTATCAACCCTGATTCGACAATCAATATTCAGAATATATTCAGCGGAAAAGAGGCTGAAGGGGCACCGGTAAAACAGCCTGAAAAACAAGAAGAAAAGAAATCAGCAGAAGCTAAAGCAAAAGAAAAACAGCAGCCTGCCGATATTAAAATCAGCAAGATAATATTTAATAACGGGCAGGTTGATTTCAGTGACAGAAATATTAAACCGAACTATTCGGCCAATATGCTTAATCTCACGGGAAGCGTTACGGGTCTTTCATCTAAGGAATTCTCCCGCGCGGATGTCGCGCTCAAGGGCAATCTCGGATACGGCTCACCGATAGACATTGCAGGTAAAATCAATCCGCTGGGTAAGGATCTGTATGCCGATATCAAAGTAAATTTTCAGGATATTGAATTGAGTCCCATGACACCCTATTCCAATAAGTTTCTCGGATATCCCATAACCAAAGGCAAACTGAACTTTAATATTTCTTATTTGATTGACAAAAGAAAACTTGACTCCACAAACAAAGTTTTCATCAACCAGCTTACTTTTGGCGACAAAGTGGAAAGTCCGAACGCCATAAAAGCGCCTGTTACGCTGGCAGTCTCACTTTTGACCGACCGTAACGGGCAAATCAATCTGGACATTCCGGTTTCGGGAAGCCTTGATGATCCGAAATTCAGAGTCTGGCCCATTGTCTGGCAGGTTATCGTCAACCTCATCAGTAAAGCGGTTACTTCACCGTTTGCCCTGCTTTCATCTTTAACCGGCGGCGGAGAAGAGCTGAGTTTTATCGAATTTGATTATGGAAGTTTTGATGTTACAGATGATGGTCAAAAGAAAATAAATATGATAGGTAAAGCCCTGAATGAACGTCCCAATATCAAACTTGATATTGAAGGATATGTTGACGCGGAAAAAGACAGGGCAGCATTGAAAAAAGCGGATTTGAATCGTCAGGTCAACGCGCAGAAACTCAAAGATATGCCGGGTGAAGGCGGCGAGCAGGCAGCTTCCGAACAAATTAAACTCTCGGCGCAGGAATACGAAAAATATCTCAGGCAGGCTTACCGTGCAGCCAAGTTCTCCAGGCCGCGCAATATTCTGGGAATGCTGAAAGACCTGCCGCCGGCTGAGATGGAAAGATTAATGCTGGCGAATATTGACGTAACGGACAGTGATCTGCGCCAGCTTGCCGCAAGGCGCGCCGAAAGCGTGAAAGAAATGTTTCTTAAATCCGGCAATGTTGCCGATAGAATATTTATTGTGGAACCGAAAACTCTCGCGCCCGAAAAGAAGGAAAAAGTTAAAGACAGCCGGGTGAATTTCAAATTGAAGTAAATTGTTTTAGTTTTTAAATTTTAAATACATTAAGAAGAAAAGAGATTTTTTATGGAAATGGGCATACTGGGACTTCCCCAAAGCGGAAAAAGCACATTGTTTGAAATCATGACCGGCGTGAAAAGCAGCCAGTCGCATAACGAAACCGTTGTACGCGGTCAGGCTTCGGTGCCTGATGAACGCTTCGACAAGCTCGTCGAAATATATAAACCGGTGAAAGTTTCGCCGGCCAAGGTTCCCTTTGTGGACATTCATGCTGTGGGCGAACATCCATGGGAGGCAATCCGTCAGAATTTAAGCGGCACAGACGGCATTCTGCACGTTGTCGACGGCTTTTCCCTGCCCGACATCCAGTTAAGTATTGAAGCCTACCGCAAGCTGGAAGATGAACTGATTCTTTCCGACTTGCTGATTATTGAAAAAAAACTGGAGCGCCTGTCCAAAATGTCGAAGAAGGCAATTTCACCGCAGGAAACAGCGCAAAATGATCTTCTGCCTAGATTAAAAGAATGCCTGGAGACGGGCAAACCTCTGCGAGTTGCAGGACTCACGCCTGCTGAAGTTCTTACACTGCGGAGTTTCTCCTTCTGGACAATCAAGCCGGAACTTGTTGTGATCAATGTGGCCGAAGATAATCTCTCTTTTGCAGATGCATTTGCGCGTGAGGCAAAATTGGAAGAACCGGTCATGGGAATCTGCTGTAAAATTGAAGCTGAATTAACCGGATTGGAACCGGAAGAAAAAAAAGAGTTTCTGGATTCCATGGGAATTGCCGAACCTGCTTTTGGCCGGATTATCCGCGCATCTTTTTCTCTTCTGGGGCGCATGTCCTTTTTTACTGTCGGCGAAGATGAAGTCAAAGCATGGGTTATTCCTCTTCATACTAAAGCTCCCAAAGCCGCCGGAGCAATTCACAATGATTTTGAAAGGGGTTTTATCAAAGCCGAAGTTGTTCACTATGATGATTTTATTGCCAACGGCTGTTCGACGACGCAGGTAAAGTCGGCCGGACGCCTGCGCCTGGAAGGCAAAGATTATATAGTGCTGGACGGAGATATTATAACTTTCCGTTTCAATGTTTGATGCACACCGGAAAAAATCATAATATAATTGAAGCTCTCTATGATACATGTGGATAATTTCCTGTTATTCAGGAATTATAATCATGCGGTATTGATACTTGTAAAAATTTTATTGACAAATAACATATAACTCGGTTTATTCTTAAAAGTAATTTGTAAACTGGCAGGTATTATTTACCATTGAAAATGTTTAATTTCGGAGGAAACATGCGAATTCCCGTTAAGGTTATTGGTAGTTTAATTCTTTTTATCGCCATTTCTGCTGTTATTGCCTGCAACAAAATGAACTCGCCAGCGAACGAAGCCGGGTCAACAACATCAAATTATACTGTAACCTTTGACGGCCAGTTTAGTAATGACGGAAATATAACGGTAATGCCAAATCCAATCAGCATAACTGTAGCGTCAGGACAAGCTGTCGGCACATTACCTTCAGATCCAAGTATTAAAGATCCAAGCACGGGAGAAGAAAAATATAAATTTGGCGGCTGGTACACGGGGACAAGCGCCTCCGGTACAAAATTTACAGAAAGCACAACCGTTACAGCGGATATAATAGTTTATGCATACTGGTACAAATACCTGGTAACTTTTTACAAAGACAGCACAACAACAGCCTATGCTTACAAAGGAACAACCCCGTCCTCGCCAGAATATATTAATGCATTACCGACAGATCCGACTATGACCGGCTATACATTTGCCGGCTGGAACACAAAATCGGATGGTAGCGGTAATGATTTTTTTGCCAGTACGGAAGTTACGTCGGATTTGAACGTTTATGCGCAATGGGCTTCTAATACCGATACGGTATATACAGTAACATATGATAGTCAGGATGGATCCAGCGTAGGCGCACAATATGTTCTCTCCGGAAACACGGTGGGAACCCTGCCTCCGGAACCTGTATATTCATGCTATGTCTTCGACGGCTGGTGGACAAAAACGAGCGGTGCGGGTACTGCGTTTGACGCCAGCACATCTGTTACAGATGATATTACAGTTTATGCATACTGGAATACTGCCCTTTATCAAGTAACATTTAACAGCGGATGGGGAACAACGGTAGACGCAATGTGTGTTAACACATCTACAAATAAACTGGATTCTATGCCGGCAAATCCCACAAAACCATGCTATAGTTTCAACGGATGGAACACCAGTTCAGATGGCAGCGGTTCCAATATTGACACCACAACAACATTTACGGAAGATACTACGGTTTATGCCCAATGGACATGGGTCGGCGGCACAACAAAATCAACTTATGCCATAGGCGATCAGGGCCCCAGTTGTGTCGGCAAGGTATTCTATATTGAAGGTGGTGGTTCGAGTGGTTCGCACGGGTTAGAGGCGGCGCCTCCGGGCTGGCATGACTGGTATTCCGATTATGCAGATCCTGCATTAACATGGATATCAGGCGATTATGAAACTGATGAAAACGGAGATTTAATTGAAACAACCCAGATAACTTTAAACGGAAATACCTCTACTGCGATAGGAACGGGTAAGGCAAACAGTGATGCTATTATAACGCAATCAGGAGACTGGTCAAGTTCGGGTAGCGCGGCACAGTTATGTGAAGAATATCTTGGAGGCGGTCTTAATGACTGGTTTCTGCCTTCTAAAGATGAGTTAGCCCGGTTATATGCGCAGCGGGATCAAACGAGGTGGGGAGGGTTTGATACGGCTGGCTATGGCTATTGGAGTTCGTCTGAATACGATCAGTGGGACGCATGGTCCCAGGATTTCACTAATGGTTCCCAGAATGGAACCCTCAAGAGTTATGAACGGCGGATTCGGCCTGTTCGTGCTTTCTAACAAATTTATTTGTTTAATAGTTTTATAAACGTTAAAGGAGACAGGCACCCCCTTTAACGTTTATTTTATACTGAAGCTAATCTATAAACCGGAAGATGGTTGGAGGGGCAATTTCCTGCCTCGATGACCCTGATAGATGTTTCATCTGTCCGGATAATGATATCCAGAATGACATTTAAACATAAAAAAATGAAGAAAATTTTAGGAATATCAGCTTTCTATCACGACTCAGCCGCCGCATTGACGATGGGAGGGGAAATTATTGCGGCGGCTCAGGAAGAAAGGTTTACCAGAAAAAAACATACTTCAGACTTTCCCGCTAACGCAATTAAGTATTGTCTTGAAGAAGCGGGTCTGGAAATTGATGATTTAGATGCCATAGTTTTTTATGATAAACCTCTTCTAAAGATGGAGAGGCTTTTAGAGACATACTACGCCTTCGCGCCCAAAGGACTCGGGTCATTCCTGAAAGCCATACCTGTATGGTTGAATGAAAAACTTTTTTTAAAAAAACTTATCTGCGACAACTTAAAAGAAATCGGAAATTACGATAGCAAAAAAGTGAAATTGCTTTTTACCGAACACCATTTATCCCACGCGGCCAGCGCGTTTTTCCCTTCTCCATACAAAAAAGCGGCAATTCTGACAATTGACGGAGTTGGCGAATGGTGCACCGCTTCAATCGGGCTTGGCGATGGAAATAAAATAAGCATCATTAAAGAACTGGAATTCCCTCATTCCGTCGGCTTGTTCTACAGCGCTTTTACTTATTATCTGGGATTCAAAGTCAATTCGGGAGAATATAAATTAATGGGCCTGGCGCCATACGGAAATCCCGATTCACCACAAACGAACAAATTTATCGAAATTATCAAAAACAAACTGATCAGCATCAAAGCAGACGGTTCTGTGTGGCTCAATCAATCTTTATTCAATTATGCAACAGGTTTGAGGATGGCGAAGGATAAGAAATGGAAAAAACTTTTCGGGTTTCCCGCAAGAATAGCCGAAACAGATTTAAAACAACATCATTGTAATCTGGCTTTGGCTGTCCAGAAAATAACAGAAGAAATTGTTTTAAAAATGGCAATGGAAGCAAAACGAGTTACGGGTTTGGAAAATTTGTGCATGGCAGGCGGAGTTGCCCTGAACTGCGTGGCTAACGGTAATTTATTAAAAGAGAATATTTTTAAAAATATCTATATACAACCGGCCGCCGGTGATGCCGGTGGCGCGATAGGCGCGGCGCTTGCCGCAGGCTTTATGTATTTTGAAGAAAAAAGAACAGTTGATGAACAAGATGATAAAATGTCCGGCTCATACCTGGGACCAGATTATTCCGAAAAGGAAATCGACTCAATGAACAAAAAGGTAAAAGCCGTCTACAAGAAGTATGGTCATCTGAAAGAATTAACCGAAGATATTGCCTCTAAAATAGCTGAGGGCAATGTGGTGGGCTGGTTTCAGGGAAGAATGGAATTCGGTCCCCGCGCACTGGGTAACCGAAGTATTCTTGGCGACGCCAGAAATCAGGAAATGCAGAAAACCATAAATCTAAAAATTAAATACAGAGAGGGATTCAGGCCGTTTGCACCCTCTGTCCTGGCGGAAGATGCCCGGGAATATTTTAACCTGAAAACAGATTCGCCGTATATGCTTATAACATCCCTTGTAAAAGAAAATAAAAGGAACAAACTTCCTGACAATTACCACAATTTGCCGTTCTGGGAAAAACTATATTACAGGCGCAGTGATATACAGGCAGTCACCCACCTTGACTTCTCGGCAAGAATACAGACGGTGCGTAAAGAAACTAATCCCAGATACTGGGAGCTGATCAGCGCTTTTAAAAATCTGACAGGATGCAGTCTCATCATAAACACCAGTTTTAATGTCCGGGGCGAACCGATCGTCTGTACTCCCCACGATGCTTACAGGTGTTTCATGAGCACCGATATGGATTATCTTGTAATTAACAATTTTGTTTACTGCAAAACAAAACAGGTTGACTGGCGGAACAAGGGAAAATGGATGGTTAAATTCAATACGGATTGATTATGAAGAAAATATTATTAAACAGTCTGATAATAATCATCCTGCTGACATCGGTTTTTACATTGCCGCTATTTTATCCCTCGGGAATAGCGGTTTACTTCAGACTGTTTTTACTTATCCTGATTCTTGTCGAAAGCCTGAAATTATTCAAGATTGTTTTCATAGATAAAAA
>Ga0153915_10000100_pt1 | contig 75215 bp, 62 predicted proteins | sample Opewatmetagenome_2_FD_107003 | JGI IMG/M metagenome (GOLD analysis project Ga0153915, IMG submission 107003) | Freshwater wetland microbial communities from Ohio, USA - Open water 3 Core 3 Depth 3 metaG | ecosystem: Environmental > Aquatic > Freshwater > Wetlands | place: USA: Ohio, Lake Erie...
CAACCGCTCCAACTCGCGTCGTTGCTCTTCTGAAAGGGTGAAATCCAGCTTGGGTCGCGCCATGAATCAAGCATGGCACATGCATTGTATGTTAGTAAAGACTTATCCGCGACAGGACACTAGATGACAAGGGCCACCGCCGCGGTGAGGTTATCCCTCCCCGAAGCGGCCTTGGCGCGGGCGATGAGGCCCTGCGCCGCCGGCCGCACGTGCTCCGGCGACCGCATCGCGCCCAGCATCTCCTCGATCTCGCGGTCCCAAAGCCCGTCGCTCAGGCCGTCGGAGCAGACGAGATAGACGTCGCCGGGCCTGATCGCTTCGGCCCCGATGTCGGGCTCGAACTCCCCGGGAGGGGCGCCCAGGTGCTGGTCGATCTGGTTACGCCGGGGATGCCGGCGCGCATCGGCCTCGCTGATCCTCCCGCTCTGCCGAAGCCTCCCGACCGGCGAGTGGTCGCGGCTGATCTGCCGCAGCCGCCCGCCGCGGCAAACGTAGATGCGGCTGTCCCCCGCCTGCCCCCAGAAGGCCTCGCCGCCGCCCGTGAAACAGAGCAGGGACAGCGTCGTGCCCATCCCCTCGCACCCCGGCTCCGCCGCCCTTGCGCCGATGGCCTCGTTCGCCCGCTTCAGGGCGGAGAGGATTGCCCCCTGCGCCCCCGCCGACGTCCTCAGCCTCGCCGCCGTCCTCGCCAGCTCCCGCACGACGTGCGCCACCGCCATCTGGCTGGCCACCTCGCCCGCACTGGCGCCTCCCATGCCGTCGCACACCAGCAGCAGCGCCGGTGTGCACCCCCGGCCGAGCGCTGCCCGCAGGGGAGCCGGGCCCGGCTCCATGGAGCGGCCCTCGCCGCCCACCTGCCCGATCCACCAGGCGTCCTCATTGTTCCTCCGGTGCAGCCCGATGTCGGTGAGCGCGTCCATCTGCAGTGCGGTCGGGGCGTCCATCGTCGGTCGGGGTTGCCTGATGATGGCCGTCGGGCCTGGCCCGTTCAACGCCAAAGGTCGCCGGACGCGCCCCGGCGCGCCTTTTTTTCTCTCGGCGGCATATGGAACTTGCCTCGCCCGCCCAGGCGCGGCTACGACTGGAGCCCTTCGATTTTTTCGCCCCATGGCCACCCGGCTCGCCCAGCTCCTCAGTCCCTCGCGCGTCATCCTCGCGCTTCACAGCGCCGAGCGGCCGGGAGCGATCGAGGAGGTCTCCCGCCTGCTCGAGGGCCATCCCGACATCGCCGACTACTCCCGGTTCTACAGCGCCCTGCTCGCCCGGGAGAGGCTCGACACCACCTGTCTCGGCAACGCCATCGCGCTGCCCCATGCGCGCACCGAACACGTGAAACGCATCGTCATGGCCGTCGGGCGCAGTAATGTCGGCATCGCCTACGAGAACACCCCCGAGCCCGTCCGACTGGTCTTCGTCCTCGGCACGCCACAGTCCGACCCCGGCGGCTACCTCAAGCTTCTCGGCGTCCTCTGCCGCATCTTCAAGTCGGCCCCCAACCGCGAGGCCCTCCTCGCCGCCCAGACACCGGAAGACTTCATCGCGCGCCTGGTCGAGTTCGAGAACCAGATCCTCGGCGCCCCGCCCGCCTGACCCGCCGCGCGCCTCGGCCGCCCCCACGCCGCCAGCATGATCCATTCCTTCATCTTCAGCGAGGGACGGCTGATCAGCCGCGACCTCGAGATCGAGGGGCTCCGCCTCGTGCGCGCCGACAAGGGCCTCGTCGTCTGGGTCGACCTCGACAACCCGACCGACGGGGAGGTGCGCCAGATCCTCGAGGAGGTCTACCAGTTCCACCCGCTCGCCATCGAGGACTGCGTCACCCCCAGTTCCCTTCCCAAGGTCGAGGACTACGAGGACTACCTGTTCATGGTGATGCACGCGGTCGACTTCAGCCGCGAGGGGAAGTTCAGCAGCACCGAGCTCGATCTCTTCCTCGGCAAGGAGTTCGTCGTCACCTACCACCGCTCACCCCTCGTCTCGGTGCAGTCCACCATCGAGCGCTGCGCCCGCACGACCGGCGTCGTCGCGCGCGGGCCCGACCGCATCGCCCACTTCCTCCTCGACGCGCTGGTCGACAACTTCACGCCGGCGCTGAACGAGCTGCGCCTCGAGCTCGAGGAGATCGAGGTGGCCGTGCTCGCCCAGAGCTCCGACAAGCGCCTCGTCGCGAACCTCCTCCAGGTGCGCGGCGACTATCTGCAGTTTCGCGAGATTGTCCGTTCGCAGCGCGACATCGCCGAGCGCCTCGCCCGCGGCGACAGCAAGCTCGTCCGCGCCTCCCTGCTCCCATACTACCGCGACCTGCGCGACAACCTCGCGCGGCTCGAAACCGCCGCGGCGAACGGCAACGACCGCCTCATGATCGCGTTCGACATCTTCCTCAACAAGGCGGCCTTCGAGACCAACGAGGGCATCAAGGTGCTGACCGCGCTCACCGCCCTCACCGTGCCCCCGCTGCTTGTCGGCACTTGGTACGGGATGAACTTCCACCGCATGCCCGAGCTCGACAGCCCGATCGCCTATCCGCTGATCACGGTCGCGACCATCGCGACGACGGCATTCATGTGGTGGTACCTGAAGCGGAAGCGCCTGCTCTAGCAGCCTACTGAGCCCTGGCCCGGCAGGTTGCTGCGCCTCCGCCCCGGTCCCTGCCGGATCAGCGCCCCGGCCAGTGCCGCGAGGAGCGGCGCCAGCCAGGCGGGTGACGTCGGTCTCATTTGACCTTGGCCGCCTCGGCTTCGAGCTGCGTCACCATCTCGTCGAGCTGGTCGACCACCGCCTGCACGGTCCCGCGCTGCGTCAGGTCGACGCCGGCGCGCTTCAACTCCTCCATCGGATATTCGCTCCCGCCCGCGCGGAGCAGGTCGAGGTAGCGGGCCGTCGCGGCCGCGCGCTCGGCGTCGGTGCCGGTGGTGAGCGTCCTGTAGATCTGCGCCGACGAGGCGAAGCAGGTCGCGTACTGGTACACGTAGTAGGGCGTGCCGTAGAAATGAGGGATCCTCGCCCAGGTAAAACGGTAGAGGTCGTCCTGGGCGGTCGCGTCGCCGTAGTAGTCCTTGAGCAGCCGGCCGTAGATGTCCTTCAGCGCATCGGCGGTCACGGGCTTCCCCTGCTCGACGAGGCGGTGGGCCTCGAGCTCGAAGTTGGCGAAGAGCACCTGCGTGTAGAAGGTGCCCAGGATGTTGTCGACCGCGTGCTGGAGCAGGACGAAGCGCTCCTTCGGATCGGTCGTGGTCTCGAGCATCTTCTTCAGCAGGAGGCGCTCGTTCATCGTCGAGGCCACCTCGGCCACGAAGATCGTGTAGTGCGCGTTCACGTAGGGCTGCGTCTCGAACGCCAGCGTGGTGTGCATCGAGTGCCCGGCCTCGTGCGCGAGCGTGAAAAGCGCGTCGAGCGTGTCGTTGTAGTTCATCAGCATGAACGCGCCGGCGCCGTAGACCGGCGCGCTGTAGGCGCCGCTGCGCTTGCCCTCGTTCTCGAAGACGTCGACCCGGCCCCCCGACAGCAGCTTGCGCATCTTGGACTGGTAGTCGGCCCCGAGCGGCGCGACCGACTCGACCACCGCCCGGCTGGCCTCGTCGAACGGATACGCCTTGTCGACCTTGTAGATCGGGATCTGCCCGTCGTAGAGATGGTAGGTCTCGAGCCCGAGCAGTTTCTTGCGCAGGCGCAGGTAGCGCTGCAGCGGGGCGGTGCCCTGCCGCACCGTCGCGACCAGGTTCTCCACCACCGCCGTCGGGATGTTGTTCCTCTCGAGCGCGGCCTCGAGGGTGCTGGAGTAGTCGCGCGCCTGCGTGGTGAACCACTCGCTCTGCATCACGCCGCTGTAGATCGCCGCATACGTGTTGGCCGTCGCGGCATAGGTCTTCAGGTAGGTCTCAAAGGCCTTCGCGCGGTCGGCCTGGCTGAAGTTCGTCGCGAGAACCTCCTGGTAGGCGCCCGGCGTGAGCGTCACCTCCTTGCCGTCGGAAAGCGTGATCTTCGGGAACTTGATATCCGACGTGCTCAGCTCCGTGAAGACCGCCGACGGCGCCTGGCGCAGCCGCGATCCGAAGGAGAGCAGGCGCTCGCCCTTCTCGTCGAGCACGTGCTTCTGCTGGCGGTAGCTGTCGAGGATCGTGAACCGGTAGATCCCGAGCTCGGGAGTCTGGGCGATCCACTGCTCCATCGTCGCCTGCGGCACGGTGAGCAGCTCGGGGGTGAACCAGGCCGTGGCCGTGGCGAATCTCGCATAAAGCGCCTGCACACGCTGGGTGCGCGCGCTGTTCCCCTGGTCGCGCGTGTCGAGATCGCGCTGGAGCCTCGGGAAGGCCGACACCTTTTCCGCCAGCATGCCGACGTCGTCATAGAGCCGGTAGGCTCGGAGCACCGCCTGCGATCCCTGGGAGAGCGTCCCCTTGAGCGCGGTGAGCTCCCCCATCTTTGCCTCGAGCTCCTTCATCGCCGACTCCCAGGCGTCCCAGCTTGGAAAGATCGGCTTCAGGTTCCATTTGTACTGGTCGGGAATCTCGGCGCGGTTGAGGGTGGTCGGTTTCGCGGGAAGGATCGTGGTGGCCATCAGCGTGGCCGCCAGGGCGGCGGCAAGTCCGGGTTGGAGCAGGATCGGGCGTGTGTTCATGTTGCGCGCAACATGGATGCTTTCATCCGCGCGCCCAGACGTCGATGACGAATGGCGCATTCGGCGGGTCGACCGGCTGGGCGCTCCGGTCGGCTTGACCTCCGGTCGTCCGCGCCGGAGGCCGCGGGGATACCCGCGATCTCGCGGCCGCGGATCGCGGGCTCCGGTCGCTCGCGGCGCCGCCAATCGCTCAGTCGCCGGGGCGCTTCTCCGGCTCAGGGGCGGCTGGAACGGGCTTCTGCGGAGGCCGGACCCTTCTGGGCGCGCTCATCGCCCCCACGGGCCACTCGACCACCTTGCCGCTGGACATCCGTATCCGCAGGGGCCTGCCCTGTTTGAACACGAGCTTTCGGTAATCCTCACCGGCGACGGGCATGACTTGGGGAATGAACTTCCCGGGTCCAACGAGATTCTCGAAGGTCGCCGCATCCACCCCGTTCTCGAGGTAGTATTGCTCAGCCGCCGCATGAAGCATGCGGAGGTTGTTGAGCACCGCCTTCTCCTGGGAGGCCACCCGCACCTGCTGGAAGGCCGGGATTGCCATCGCCGCCATCAGACCAATGGTCACCGGATTGTACACGGTCACCAGGGCCACCTGCTGCTTGAGCGAGCGGTCCGAGAACGAGCGGATGAGGATCCCGTCGGGCTCGTTGCTGCGCACCGTCACCAGGGGCCGGTCCAGCGCCGGCATCTGCTCCACGATGATCTTGAGAACGCGCTTCACCTCCGGCTGCGCCTGCGGATTCATTGCGTCGAGCTGGCGCAGCCGCGCATACAGGCGCGGACTCGCATAGCCGAGTCCGTTGCCCGTGTTTCCGAGCGCCTGCTGGAAGGCCGGGGTCCCGTCGAGCCCTGCCGGATGCTGGCGGCACTCCGCCAGGAATTCCTTCGTCGTTGCCACGAGGAGCGTCGATCCATCCAGGGCGATCACCGGGCGCATGCCCTGGACCGGGAACGGTTTTTTCGGACTGAAGATCTTGAGGGTCCCCTCCTGGCTCGACGCGAGCGCCGGCACCTTCGCCAGGGCCTTCTCCAGGACGCCGCCGACTCCGTCGACGCGGATCAGTAGTGAGAATGCCGGAATCGCGACCCCGCCAGGGACCGGCACCGTTAGATTCTCCTTCGGGTCGACGCGCAAGATCACCGCCGCCCGCCCCTTGAAATGTTGGATCACGTCGAGCGCAGAAAGGCCCGCCGGAGCGCCAGCCTCCTTGAGCTTGGCCTCCATCTGGCTCGCAACACCGTCGCCAGCCGCCTGCGCGACGACGGCCTTGATCGTGGCGTAAACCGCCGGAAGATCGACTTCGCTCTCGCCGTACAGGTCGGTGTCGGCCGGGGCGAGCTTGGCGCCGGTGAACGGGGCGGCCGGGCCGCCGAGCCCCGCCAGCAGGCCGTGGCGGCCTCCGGGCGTGTAGAAGAAGACATGGTTACTGAATCCCCCGCCGGTTGCAGGGACCGAACTCAGGCCCAGCGCCTTGATGTCGGTCAGCCCGAGGGTCGCGAACAGCTTCTGGTAATCCTGCTTCAGGAAGCGTGCCGCCATCGGCTGCTTCTGCGCGATGTTGTCCGTCAGTTCGCCCACCATCTTCGCGAACTTCACGGCGTCGCCGTCCACATCAGCATAAATGTAGAGTGTGCCTCCGAGATCGAGATGCCGGTTGACCGCCTCGAAATGATGGCTCCGCTGAGCGGCCGGAACCAACGTGACCGTGGCAGGCGCCTCCGGCGCCGCCGTCTTCTGACCACATCCTGCGCAGGCCAGCAGAACGACCAGCGCTCCGAACCAGGCAAGGGGTCGCTTCATGGTGACCCCGAGATAGTGGATGGAGCCCTGTCCGGAAAGCGGAAAATTTCGCCGCGCCCGGATTCCTGAAACCCCTCGACGCCCCCGGCTCCAGTGGGCAGTCTCTCCCGGCGGATGCAGGCGTTCCCCCGCTACAACGTCCTCGGCGTCGGCGTCACGGCGCTTTCGCTGACCCAGGCACGCGACACCATCCTGGCCGCGCGCGGACGGCTCCGCTCGGGCTGCGTCTGCGTCACGGGCGTGCACGGGGTCAGCGAGGCGCAACGCGACTCCCGGATGCGCGCCGCCCTCAACGGCGCCTGGCTCAATGTCCCCGACGGCATGCCCCTCGTCTGGCTCGGCCGCGCCGCAGGACACCGCCTGGTGACGCGCGTCTACGGGCCCGACCTGATGCTCGCCGTCTGCGATGCCGGCCGCGCCGCCGGACTCACCCATTTTCTTTACGGTGGAGCCCCGGGCGTCGCCGGGGCGCTACGCGAGAGGCTCTGTTCACGCTTTCCCGGCCTGCGGATTGCCGGGATTTTCGAGCCTCCGTTCCGGCCGCTCGCGCCGGCGGAGTTCGCCTCGCTCCGTGCGTCCGTCGCGGCCGCAAGGCCGGACGTTATCTGGGTCGGCCTGAGCACACCGAAGCAGGAGCTGTTCATGGCGGAACATTGGCGGGAACTCGACGCCGCGGTGCTCGTCGGCGTCGGGGCCGCCTTTGATTTTCTCTCCGGCCGCAAGCGCCAGGCGCCGCGTTGGATCCGGCACAGCGGCTTCGAGTGGCTCTTCAGGCTCTGCCAGGAGCCCGCGCGCCTCGGCCCGCGCTACCTGGCCAACAACCCGCTCTTCGTCGCGCGCGTCCTGCTCCAGGTCACCGGCCTGCGGCGATACCGGCCCCCTCCAGACGTGCCGCCCGCCGCTCCCTAGGGGGCAGCGCGTCAGTCGATTCGGACGAGCAGCCAGTCCTCCGGCTTCTTGCGGGCCTTCACCAGCACCGCCCTTTCCTCCACTACCGTCGCCGAGTGTCCGCGGAGCCACTGTTCCTTTCCGGCGCCGTCCGGCCACACTACGTCGCTCCGGGCGACCATCCATGAGATTCCACGGCCGCGGAGCAGGGAGCCCGCATCTGAGGGCCGCACCGTTTCCACCCTCCTCTTGCCAAACGGCATCCAGAATGAGATCTCGCTGTCGTCGGGGGATGCCATGAATCCGACCAGCCGCACGCCGGCCGGCAGATGTGCGCGCAGGGCCGCAAGCGGATCCGACCGCTCGGCGTAGACTCCGTAAAGCACCCGCGCCCGGCTGACGACCTCCGGCGCCGGCTTGTCCATCGGCGCCAACATCTTCAGGATCCACGGCACCGGGAAAAGGGGCCGCGCCGGCGAAAGCCCGAGCGCCACCGCCGAACCGAGGATTGCGACGATCGCCAGGGTTCGGAAGACCGCCATCCCCACCCACCAGGCGGGTCGGCAACCGACAAGCGCCGCCGCCACCGCGAGCGGATAATAGGGAGCAAGCAGCCGCGCCGTCATCTCACTCCCCATCACCGCGAAGAAGGCCAAGCACGCCACGCCGCCGCCCGCGAACACCATCGGACGACAGGATCGCTCCGCTTCCGCAGGAAGGGGCGCGGGCCGCCGGCGCGGCCACACCCAGGCTCCCAGCAACAGGAGCACCACCAGTCCGCCCAGCCCCGCCCACTCCTCCTGGGCAAGCTCCGTCAGATGCGTCGTGAATCTCGGAAAGTCGCATCGCAGGCAACGCCTCACCGCCGGCTCCAGCCCGGCCCTCGCCCAACCCTCAACCTGCTCCGCCCATGGAAAGACCGGAGGCTGCAGATTCTGTATTCCGCACTGGAGCGTGTTGCCGATCAGGCCCGACCACGGCCGCCCTGCCTGGACGGCAGTGACGTTGGAGGGATCCCCCGTCCACGTCCCCGTGCACGCCCGGTTGGCTGCGAGCGTCGGCAGCGCCGATACAGCCACGGCGAAAAGACCGGCGAGCCATACCTTCAGGCAACCCGCTTTCGATGCGATGGCCGGTACCGCCATCATAAGCCAGGGCAGCACCAGCGGCAGATTCGAGGCCTTCACTCCGGTGGCGAGTCCGATGGCCAAAATCGAATAGGCCAGCGGCTCGCAAGAGGAATTCTTTCGCGCTTGTCCCGCAAAAGCCATCGCCGCCACGAAATACGCCGCCCCCAGCAGGTCGTTGGCGGTGCTCCCGGCCTGCAGAAGGTACACGGGCGCGAGGGGGAGCAGCCACATCCACGTCCACGCCGTGCGCCCCCGGACGCCGAAATCGCGCAGCATCGAGAACAGCAGCCCCGGAAGAAGGAGCCAGGCAACCGCGTTCCAAATCCAGGTGAGACGGTCGGTTCCCGTCAACGCGATCAGCGGCGCCATCAGCCATTCCTGACCGCAGCCGCTATAGTTCTGGCGCGGATCGACCGTGTCGATCCAATGCCACTGGCCGGAGGCCAGCCAGTGCATGACGCGCGGCAGGCGGTAGGTGACCGCATCGATGTTGTTCGGCGGATGTATCGCCGCACCCAGGATCACAAGCGCCGCGGCTATCAGGAACACGGCTGGCCACAGGCGTCGGTATCGGGCCGGCCTGAGCTTCAGGCGCACCGGCAATCCCAGCAACCGCGACCGGCTGCCGAGGCCCGCGGCAAGCGCTACCCCGATTCCGAGGAGCACGAGGTAGCCGCTCGGGCCAAGCCATCGCGCAAACGACAACGCCCACCCCGCCAGGGTGCAGAATGCGGCGACCGCCAGCCACCAGGCGGCCCAATGAAAAACCGTCGATCTGGCTTCAGTCTTCAAACAGGGTGCGCTGGTTCAGCCCGTCCCTCTTCTCCGGGCTCAGCGTGCTCATCGCGAGCAGCCAGCCGACGGATTTCCCCGCCGTCTCGGGCTCCCCGGCGAGCCGCGCCAGGAGCAGGGCTCCGGCCAGCGCATCGTAGAGCGCCGCGTGATACCGCCGCCTCGGCGCGGGAGAGCGTTCCGCCGCAATCGAGTCGAGCGCCTCCTGCAGCCCGTGCGCGCGCACCAGGTCCTCGAGTCTGCCCGAGGGCGGTGCCGGCCGCCGCTGGGCGTACAGCCGGCCCGTGTCGATCCACGGCCCCCACTCCGCGATCCGGGCGCCCGGCCGCGCGAAGTCCGGCGAGCTCCGCGGGTAAGGCCACACCGATTTGATGAGCGTGTTCTCGGCCTGCGCGTAATGCGCGGCAAGCGGCCCGCGCTCCCGCAGGCCCGCAAAGAACTCCCAGTCGGCCGCGACCGGCTCGGCGCCTGCCACGTCGTCCCTCCGCAGTCCGTGCACCGCGGCGTCCTCCGGCCGCACCGGCCCCGTCGCCCGGCACAGCCGCGTCCAGGTCGGCCCCACCCGGCCGCTCTCGAGGGCAACCACCCCGTACTCGAGGATCCCCGAGGCGAGGCTGCCTTCGAAGTCCACGAAGAAGATCGTCTGTTCGGTCCAGGACATGCGGGGTGACCGCTGCATTAACGGAATAATCGGAATCGTCTTCCAGCCCATTCCATGGATGCTTTTCGCCCAGCCGGACCATGAACCTCGATCCCTACCGCCAGTTCATCACCGCCCTCGCCGAGGAAAGCGGCGACTTCATCCGCCCCTGGTTCGCCCGCCCCGATCTCGCGGTCGAAACCAAGTCGGACCAGACGCCCGTGACGATCGCCGACCGCGGAGCCGAGGAACTGCTGCGCCGGCGGATCAAGGAGCGCTTCCCCGACCACGGCATCCTGGGCGAGGAATTCGGCCCCGAGCGCACCGACGCCGAGTTCGTCTGGGTGCTCGACCCGATCGACGGCACGCGCGCGTTCGCCGCCGCCACGCCCCTGTTCGGCACGCTCATCGCGCTGCTGCACCGCGGCCAGCCCGTCCTCGGCGCCATCCACCAGCCCGTCCTGCGCCAGCTCGTCGTCGGCGATGGCGCGCGCACCACGCTCAACGGGCGGCCGGTGCGCGTGCGGCCAACCCCGCGGCTCGAGGAGGCCACCCTTCTCTGCAGCGACGCCCTCGCGCCGTCCGTCTATCAGGACGGCCCCGCGTTCGCCGCGCTCAGCCGTCGCGTGCGCCAGTTCCGCACCTGGGGCGACTGCTACGGCTACCTCCTCGTCGCCACCGGCTGGGCCGACATCATGTGCGATCCCGTCATGAACCCGTGGGACATCGCCGCGCTCATTCCCGTCGTCCGCGGCGCCGGCGGCGTCATCACCGACTGGCAGGGCCGCACTCCGGTCGACGCGAAATCCATCGTTGCCGCCACGAGCCCCGCGCTCCACGAGCAGGTCATCGGGCTGCTTAACCCCTGACATTCCCGCCGCGGCCGCCGGCATGCTGCCGCGCCAGGGACGTCGATCATGTAACGCCCTGCGTTACGAGGGCGCCCGGTGACCGAGGTAACATAATGCGTTACAAACGGACCGCCGCCGTCAGCGCTTCGCGCGCGGTTTCCTTCCGGGCCGCCACTCGACGGTGATCACCGAGCTGAACCCGCCGCGCGCCTTCCAGTCGGACACGATGGTCAGGCTCTTCGGCTTGAGGAGCGCCCCAAGCTCGTCGCAGATCTGGTTGGTCACCGCCTCGAAGAAGATCCCGTCGTTGCGGAAGGAGTGGAAGTACAGCTTGAGCGACTTCAGCTCGACGCAGATCCGGTCCGGCACGTAGCGCACGGTGATGTCCGCGAAATCCGGATGCCCCGTGATCGGGCACAGCGAGGTGAACTCGTGGTGTGTGTGCTCAATGAGATAACCGCGCCCGGGCTTCGGGTTCGGAAAGGTCTGGAGAATCTTCGGGTCGGCCATGCCCGGAGCATCCCCCCGCGCCGCGCGCCGCGCGAGTAGAAATCGCCGGCGCCGCGCCCGAGCCGCCCGGCCGGTTTGTAACGCATTAGGTTACAACCCCGGAGCCCCGCCAGCCTACATCGCCGTCTCGTTGAACCGCTGCTCGCGGATGACGGTGATCTTGATCGTGCTCGGGTACTGGAGCTCCTCCTCGATCCGGTGGCGGAGCTTCTTCGCGAGCTCGCGCGCCTGCTCGTCGGCCACCGCCTGGGGATTGACCACCACGCGCACCTCGCGGCCGGCCTGGATGGCGTAGGCCTGCTGCACGCCCTCCATCGAGAGCGCCAGCTTCTCCAGTCGGTCGAGCCGCTGGATGTAGCCGGTCATCGACTCGGCGCGCGCGCCCGGGCGCACCGCCGAGATCGTGTCGGCCAGGATCACGAGCCCGGCGTAGACCGACTCGGGCTTGACCTCCTCGTGGTGCGCCGCAACGGCGTTCACGACGACCGGCGTCTCGCCATAGCGCTTCACGAACTCGGCCCCCATGATCGCGTGGCTGCCCTGGTACTCGCCGTCGACGGCCTTGCCGATGTCGTGCAGCAGCCCGGCGCGCTTGGCCACCTGCGGATCGAGCCCGACCTCCGAGGCCAGCATCGAGCAGAGGAAGCCGACCTCGACCGAGTGGTCGAGGGCGTTCTGCGTGTAGGCGAATCGGAACTTCAATTTGCCCAGAAGATTGATCAGCTCCGGATGCAGCCCGTTGACCTGGAGCCGCTGCACGGACTCCTCGCCCGCCTGCACGACGTTGAGCCGCACCTCCTCCTTGGCGCGCCCGACGAACTCCTCGATGCTCGCGGGATGAATGCGGCCGTCCTTGATCAGGCCCTCGAGCGCGAGCTTGGCGATCTCGCGCCGCACAGGGTCGAACGACGAGATCAGCACCATCTGCGGCGACTCGTCGATGAGCAGGGTGACGCCCGTCGCCGCCTCGAAAGCCTTTATGTTGCGACCCTCGCGCCCGATGATGCGGCCCTTCATCTCCTCGTTGGGAAGGTGGACGATCGTCGCCGTGATGTCGTTGTTCGGCCGGCCGGCGAGCCGCTGCATCGTGGTCACCAGGATCCGCTGCGCCTCCTGCTGGAGATCCTGCTCGGACCTCTCCAGCCGCTAGCGGCGCAGCGCGCGCAACTCGTCCTGGCACTCGAGGGAGACCTCCTCGCGGAGCGCCTGCCGGATCTCCTCGGCGTCCATCTGCGCGAGCCCTTCGAGGCGTTTGCGGACGCCCTTCGACAGGTCGCGGACGACGTCGCGCGCCTGCTTGATCGCGGCGGTCTCTCGCGCAAGGCGCTCATTTTTCTGCTCCAGCTGATAATCCAGCAGCGCGAGCGATTCCTCGTGGGAACGGATCTCGCGCAGCTTGACCTCGACCTCGATCTCGCGGCGGTCGAATTCGCGCCCGAGTTCGGACCGCTTCGCCTGCAGTTCCTCCTCGACCTTGGTCTTCAGCTCCTGCGCGCCCACCGCCGCCTCGCGGCGCGTCACCTCGAGCAGCTGCGCGGCGCTCGTCTCAGCCGTCCGGCGCGAATGGCGGGCGAGCATCCAGATCACCCACATTCCAATGCCGATGCCCAGGATTCCGCCGACTGTGATCGCCAAGGCGAACGATTCGCCTTGGAGGATCAGCGGGAAGACGGCGGCTGCGCATCCAGAATTCAAGGGCAGTCAAACTAGATCGGGAGGGGCAAAGATCAACCCTGATCCCTCCGGGAGTCCGGAGGTTTTCAGGGCCCGGCAGGAGCGAGCCGGGCTCCCGGCGGAGGCTTCTGGAAGGCGGGGAGCACCCAGTTGAGCACGGCCTGGATGCGCTCCAGGGCGGCGGCCTCGCCGTCCATTGCCTGGGTCTGCACGAGCACGTAGGCCCAGCGGTCGCCGCGGAAGTGCCGGAGCTGGTCGAAGGCGCCCCAGCCCATCCGTTCCCAGTTTGTGGCGACGATCCTGTCGGGACCTGCAAACCAGTACGCGACAACGGCGGGGACCGTCTGCCGCCGGCCGCCCGCGGCCAGCGCCTCATGCTCCACCCGAAGGACCGTCGCCGGGATCAGCCCCTTTCCGCCGCCGGGGTAGTCGAAGGTCCGGACGGCCGAATCCCGGATCGTCCAGCCCTGGCCCACAAGGCACATCTCCGGCCGATGGATCGACGAACGGTCGCGGCCGCTCAGCACCACGGAGACGAGCACCTGGCGCCTCCGATCGCGCCGCGACACGTAGCCTTTCCGCGCAAACCCGGTGTCAGGCGGCAAGATCTCCCTCTCGACGGCGGAGATGGAGACATCGAGTCCGATCCACTCCCCTCCCGGAAGGTCTGGCAACGGCACCGGGTTGCGCCTGTCGGCGGCGAGGAGCACTCCCGCGTTGGGCGCCGTCTGCCGGGCGTCGCACCAGGCGAGCGCCCCGGCGGCAATCCCGGCGGCGGCGACCACCGCGATGGCGACGTTCCAGGCTCCGGTAAGGAAGCCGGAGGGCGCCGCTTCCAAGGCACCGGCGGGCTGCGCCACCGCTTCTCCTGCGGACTTCGGCGCCGGCTCGGGCCAGAAGCGTTTGAGCGCCTCGACCGCGGCGAACTGGAGACCGAGCACCACCGCGAAGACCACGAAGCCCGACCCGTCGTGGACCCTGAGTCCTGCTTTCTGGCCGATCCCCTCGGCTGCCGCGATGATCGCGAAGATGCGCAGCACGTTTCCCGCAAAGGCGAAGGGCAGGCTGAGCACCGCCACCAACATGCGCCTCCGCCACGAGCAAAAGGTGAGATAGCCGAGCACGAGCGAGACCGCCGCCAGCGCGACCAGCGATCGCACGCCCGAGCATGCCGCCGCGATGTCGTATTGGTATCCGCCGCGAGGGGAGAAAAGCAGGGTGCCGTTGCGGACGACGTCGATGCCGACGACGCGGGCCGCGGCCTGGGCCACGGCGCTTATTCCGAGCCGCATCTGGAAGCCCAAGCCGTCGAAAACGTTGAGCGGCATCGCCAGGAGCATGAACGCCAGAGGAAACAGAGCGGCCCGGCTCCAGCGCCGGCCGCCGCCGAGCGAAACCGCGCCCCAGGCAAAAAGCAGGGTCGCCGCGATCGAGATGCGCGTCTGCTGCATCGCATAGCCAAGCGCGTGGAGGCCCAGCCCGCCGACCATCGCCGCGAGCGCCCTGCCCTGCATCTCGCCATCGGCGTTCCGCCCCCGCTCCCCGCCTCGCACCGCGCGCCAGAGCAGCCAGGCGGCGAGCGCCGTCACCAGCAGCCCGTGCTCGCTCCCCGCGGCCGGGTCGAACCACTGCGAGCCCCACCACCAGAACAGCGAGCGCGTCGCGATGTACCCCCGCGTCGCGTTTCCCCAAAACTGAAAGACCGCGAACCCGGCCAGGGCGCAAAGCAGCGCTGCGCGCCAGGCTTGCCGCCTGAAACCGCCATCAGTGCCGTTCATCGCCCGCCGGCCCCTCCCCGCTGCCCGACCGTGATCATGATCGCCCCTATCCGTTCCCGCGCCAGGCGCTCGAAGCTGAACTCGCGTGCGCGCGCCAGCCCCTCCGTCCGGAGTCGCGCCGCGAGCGCTCCGTCCGTGCAGAGGCGTGCCAGCGCGCCGGCGGCAATGGCTGAGTTCGTGAAATCAGCGAATTCGGCGGCCGGTCCAGCCACCTCGTGGAACACCGGCAGGGCGTTGACGACGCAGGGGCAGCCGCACGCCATCGCATCGAGCAGGTTCCGCCCGAAAGTCTCCTCGGTGCTGGCGATCACCTGCGCCCGCGCCAGGCGGTAGAGCGACGGCAGCCACTGGTCATCGACCCAGCCGAGAAATCGCACCTCGTTGGCGACTCCCAGTCGCGCCGCCGCGCGCCGCGCCCGGTCCATGCCGCCGTGCCAGTCGCCCCCTGCGAGTACAAATGGATGCGTCCGGCGCAGTTCGGCTGGCAGCGCCGCAAACGCGGCGATGGCGAGATCAGCCCTCTTGTAGGCGTAGAAGTTAGAGACCCAGAGCAGGCAGCCGGCGGGCACCCCGAAATCCCGACCGATCGCCTCGTCCTCGCCCTCAGGAGCGTCCGGCCGGAACCGTCCCAAGTCGACGCCCTCGGGGCTGACCAGCAGGCGCCCGCCCACCCGAGGATCGAGCTTCCCGATTTCCGCCGCCGCCCATCGGGAATTGGTGATCACAAGGGCCGCGTGCCGGAGTCCCGACCGGATGGCCCATCCCCGATACAGGGAGCGCAAATACCCGGCGCGGTTGACGCTCCGGCAATGGTGCAACGTGAACACGTGCATCACTGCATCCGGACCGCGCCTTGCCGGCACGAAGCCCACGGTGAGCAGCGCCGCCGCACCGCGCCGCAGGGCCTCCGCCGGCACGCGCCAGTGATCCGCCCATAGCCGGGCGAGCGGACGATCGTTGCCGGGGAAGGCGCGGACGACTTCAACGCGGGGATCGTCCACGGGCCAGGGCTGCTCCGGGCTCGCAAACACGACCCACTGCAGCGCAGGATCCAGCCGCAGCGCCTCGCGCACCATCGCCGGGAACATCGTCGAGAGTCCTGTCCGCCGCCGGGGGTGCTCGCAGAGGATCGAAAGCGCCAGCTTCACGGAGGACAGTCCATCCGCTTCCCTTGCCGCGGGCGAAGAAAAAACACCTTTCCCGGCCGGCTCCCTTATCGAGCCGGGGCATCAGGCCCGGCGAGAACGGTCCCCATCAGCACCTCTGCGCCGGCTGGCTGTCGGCGGTGACTCCTGAACGGCCTTCGTGCATGCATGGACGCCGGCGCACGCCCCTTCCGCAGCGAAGCTTCGGGCGACATGAGCATTCACTCCCGGATTCCTGCGCAGAACGTCAATCTGCACTGCGCCGCCCAGCGGCCTCTTCCGGAACCAACAAACGGAGAAGGCGGAATCCATCAATCGTGCCCGTTCAGGTAATCATCATGCGCCGCGTGAACGGCACCTTCACACCGATCGCATTCGCCACACACCGCCACTCGCGCCACCCTCCCGTCCGCAGGAGCGTGATCCCGACGCGGATCAGCCGGCACCAATGTCCTTTCCGATATTTGCACGACGCGACCAGTGCACGCAGCAGGCAAATCCGCCTGGCTCTGACCGAATAGCCGCCGGTCCATCTCACCACCAACCGCCGTGCGCCCCGATAAACCCTCTCGTGGTCACAGTTCATCCGCGGCCCGCTGTGTGCATAGTAGTCCACCAGCGGATACCCGATATTCGGCACCCGCCTCATGCCGGTCGAAGCCAGAAATGCCTGGAAAAAACAGGCGTCATCTCCGGTGCCGATCGTCTCGTCCCAAGCGACTTCCATCTTTCTTCGATGGAACAGGGTGTTGGTATCCGGCAATGCCCGCAGCAGCAATTCGTCACCCTCAAAAAAGCTGCAGTCGACCTGTCGGCGGCGCCGGCGTCCAGCCACATGGACCTCGATACCGCAGAGGACAAGGAGACTGCCGCTGTCCAGCCCCAGTGCATGCTGGAGGCGCACCTTGTCCGGGCGGTATTCGTTGTCGTCGTCCAGATAGCACACCCAGGTGCCGCGCGCCGCGCGCAACCCGACATTCTTGGCGGCCGCACATCCTCGGCCTTGGTGGAGATCGATGATTCTCACCCGCGGATCCGTCAGGAGCCGGGTCGTCTCCTCCTGGCGGCGCCAATCCATCCCGGCAGGGCCGTCGTCGATCACGATCACCTCCAGAGAGGGAAAAACCTGCGCAAGTGCACTGCGCAAGGCCCTCGCGAATGACGGGCGTGTGCCCTGCGTCGGCAGGATGAGGCTGACCTCGGGACCATCCATAGCCATGGCTAGAAGCGGCGCGGAAAGAGCCTCGTATATGCCCCCAAGGGCAGGATCCGTTCAAAATGGGAAGAGAGTGGCGAAATCGCCCTGGGAGGGAGGGATGTCACCAGATCGAGAAACCTGCGGTAAGTTTGATGATATCGGTCCACGGTATGATCTGCCAGATGAGCCGCGCATTGTCGCCGCAAGGAATTCAGGGTGTCCGGATCCATCCGGCTGATCGCAGCGATGCGTTTTGCGGCCGCCTCCATGTCTCCGGTCGGATACAGCCCGATCCCGCCAGCGGGTCCGAGAAGCTCCACGGCGGCAGGCGAGAAATCAGGATGCACGGGAATCACCCCGCAACACATGCACTCCATCACCGCACGGCTGAATCCCTCATAATCACTCACGAGGACAAACACGTCCCATGAAGCCACCGTCCGCCGGTATGCCTCATTAGCCTGCCATCCTAGAAAACGAACGCGTGGATCGGAGGCAAAACGGCGCCGCAGAGCCGGCAGATACGATCCGTCACCCGACACATCGAAGCGGAAATCGAGACCGAGCCGGTCCATGGCGGCCATCAAATCAGGCAGGCGGTCGAGCCGCTTGGCCCCACGCTCCACTCTTCCGGCGAATCCGATTCGCAAAGGCCCACCGCGGCTTCCCTCATTGCCCCGCACCAATCGCGGCGCTGCCGATTCCACGCACAAGGGCAATAAACAGAGTCTCTCGGGAGGAAAATCCGGACAGAGTCTGCGCACCCGCTCCAGAAAGGAGCGGCTCACGCAAAAGAATCCGTCGACCCGCGGCGCAAAGGTTCGTACGAGATCGTCGGCATGGGGCCTCTCGGTGTGAAGAAACACGATGCGTCGGAAGGCTCTGTCGCACGAAACGAACCAACGCAATCCCCACCCATCGTGATAAATCACCAGGGAGTCCGCCCATGGTTCGACGGCCTCCGCGAACTGGCGCCGGATACTGCCGATGCTCTGCCAGCCATGACACCCCAACGACCGGCAGGCTCCTTCCCAGGTGACGGCCCGGTCGAACAAACTGACGAAGCGCGGATCTAGACCCAGATCTCCATCGAACTCGTGATGGTGCCGCAAGATTCCCTGGATCCCTCCGTGGTCCTCGCGGCTCGCCGACACATGCAAGACCGGCAGGGGACGGGAGGCTTCAGCGGACAGGGATTTCGACATGCTTAGGACCTCATCGACCAAGGCATTCAGTCAAGTGCGCATCAACAGGTGCACCGGCGGACCGAGTCAAGTCTTTGCGAGGGGAGATTCGGGGCCGCACGAGGCAACGCCGAAGTTGAGCTCATCGGCCGCAGTCGTCATGGTGGCGGCCGACCGATCATGCCCCTGCTCCCAAGGAGAGACTTTTCCCCGCTCCTGCCAATCAGCCTCGCGCAGGCGACCGGCCTGCTTTGCGGCCTTGCGGGGGTGAAGCTCTCGACCTGGCTGGTGCCTCCCGATGACTTCGGGCGCTACGGCGTCTTCCTCACGTTCACGCCGGTCGGCATGTGGGTGGTGCACGCCGGCATCATCCAGTTCGTCTCGCGCCACTGGGCCGCGGCCCCCGATCGCGGCGCCCTGCTCCGGGCCGTGGCCGCCGCGTTCTGGCGCAAGATGCCGTGGCTCGTCGCCGCAGCGGCGGCGACGACGGCGCTCATGGGCGGGCGCGCCGGATGGACCGTGTTTCCCTTTGTGCTCGTCGCCGCGTTTTTCCTGTCGGTTGGGACGGTCGCCCAGACGGCGCTGCAAGCAGGCAGACGGCACTGGAACGATCTGGCCGTTGCCGCGACCGGCTCGTTGACACGCTCGTTCCTCCCCCCCCTGCTCTTTGCTGCGGCGGGCGGCTCGGTGTTCGCCCTGTACGGCGGCTATTGCCTGCACGCGTTTGCGCTCGCGTCGGCCGGCGTCCTGACGCTCAGGCTCTGGTGGCGCCCCGCAGGGATGGGGGCGGCGGCCGTCGCTCCCGTGTATGAGGGACCGATGTTCGTCGCACTCTCTGCAACCGCGTGGATTCTCTCCAGTCTCGGGCGATGGATCATGGCGGCGTTCTTTGGCGCAGGGGCGACAGGCTACTTCGTGCTCGCCGGCAATCTCGCCGCTCTCGTGCCAACGATGCTCGGGGCCGTCATCTTCCAGTTCTTCCAGCCGGACTTTTTTGCCGATGCCTCAGAGGGGGGGGCGCCGCGGAAGGCGCTCGCCGCCCGGGTTGACCGCGTGGCGTTCGGGCATGCCGCGCTCTCGCTCGCCGGCCTGGCCTCGTTGAGACTCATCGCCCCGTGGCTCATCGGACCGCTGATTAGCGCACGTTATGCGGACGCCCTTCCCTGGCTCCTTCCTGCGGGGGCATTCGCCACGGCGACGATGACGGCTTCGTTTTACCACTCGCTCCTGCTCGCGGGGAGACGCGAGCGTTCCTGCCTCCCGGTCGACCTGTCCACGGCCGCCCTGCTCGCGACGGGCTGTCTCGCCTCGGCTGCCGCCGGCATGGAATGGTTCGCCCGCTGGATGATGCTGGCGCCCATCGTGCCCTGGCTGCTCACCCGCACCCTGGCCCGCCGGCACTACTTCGCCCCCCCATGAACCCGCGCCTGCGCATTTCGATCATCACAGGCGTGAGCGCCGTGCTGGCAGTGTGGCTCGGCTGGCAGCTGGCCTGCGGCAATTTTCTGCTCGCGGCCATCGTCGGCGCCGTGGCCTGCGCGGCCCTGGTCAGGCTGGCCACCGGGTTCACGATCGACGTCGTCCTTCTCGGGCTCGTCCTTGCCGGCTACATCGTCGGCAACCGCGGCTTCGCCCAGTTCATACTGGTGCCCGGCCTGCCGCTCTTCCCCGCCGAATGATGCCTGGCCGCGGGATTCGGATGTCTCGCCGTGCGCACCGCCATGCGGCGCATGCCGCCCTGGCGGAACGATTTTCTGAACTGGGCCATCATCCTATGGATCGTGCTCGGGACCGCCCGCGTTGCGCTCGACGTGCGCCGGTTCGGCTTCCTGGCGCTTCGCGACTACGCGATGGTCTACTACGCAGCGTTCTTCTTCCTCGCCCAGCGTTATGCGGCAGACGCGCGGGCCAGGCGCTTCCTGATCGCCTGCCTTTCGGGGGCCGCGGTCGTCCTGCTGCCCGTCTATATTCTCTACCAGGTCTTTCCTGCATTTTTCTTCGCCAACCTCTCGGTGCGCGGCGTGCCCCTGATCTTCTTCAAGGACGACCTTGCGGCGACATTTGTCGCCGTCGGCGCCGTGCTCGTGTTCCATCGGGCGGAGGGCCGCCACCGCCTGTGGGCATGGCCGCTCGCCACGCTTATGTTCCTTGCCGTCCTCTCAGGCTACAACCGTGCTTCAATCGCAGGCGCAGTCGCGGCGGCCGTCTGGCTCGCGCTCGGCCGGCGGTGGAAGTTCCCGGCGCTTCAGGCCGCTGCTGCGGCAACCGCTCTGCTCATCGCGATCACGCTGACCGCCTCCGGCCGGTTCCCCGATCTGGAGTCTCGGGTCGAGGGATGGTTTGAGCGTGCGGCCTCGGTCGTCGACATCAGCGGCAGCCGGGTCTATGGGAGCGTCCACGCCGAGGACAAAGGCGACAACAACCTGTTCCGAAGGTTCTGGTGGGAGACGATAATCGACGACACCATGGCCAAGGGACCGATCCTCGGGCTCGGCTTCGGCTACGACATCGCCGAGAGCTTCGTGCGCAAGTACCGGCCGGTTGACGAGGAGTTCTACGCCCGCAGCCCGCACAGCATCATTTTCTCCGCATTCGGGCGGATGGGCTTTGTCGGGCTTCTTTCGCTGACCGCCGTCGTCGCGGCATTCGCCGCGGCCACCTGGCGTGCGCTGAGAGATTCACGAACCGAACTGGCTGCGGCGGGGCTTTGGCCCGCGGCCTGGGCTATCTTCGTCAGCGCCTGCTTCGGGGTCGTGCTCGAGGGCCCGATGGGCGCCGTGGTATTCTGGTCGCTGCTCGGCCTGGCCAATGGCTGGCCGAACCGTTCGTCTGGCGAGTCCTGTGCACTTTCACAGACTCTCAACACGATCGATATGGACGCACCTCTCCCCGCCCATGTCTCTGAGCTCTCATAGCATCTATGCGTTGATCTCCTCTTGGTTCCGGAGGCGCAGACTTCGTTGTTTCTTCGCGCTTTTACAGCCTCGTGTCGATGATCGGCTGCTCGATGTCGGCGGATACTCCTGGAATTGGAGCAACACTGATTGCCCGGGATCGATCACACTCATCAATCCCGATCAACAGGAAGCCATAAACGGAACTCTGAGCCCGCGATTTATCTTCACGCAAGGAGACGGTCGAGTTCTCCCATTTCCTGATGGCTCGTTCGAGATTGTATTCTCCAACAGTGTTATCGAACACGTCGGGCCTTGGCCTGATCAGTTGGCTTTCTCACGGGAGATTCGCCGGGTCGGGCGGAGTTACTGGGTCCAAACACCGGCCTTTGAGTTTCCCATCGAATCACACCTGCTCACGCCGTGTGTTCATTGGCTGCCCCTTCGATTGCGGCGTCGCATGATCCGAAACTTCACACTCCGAGGTTGGTTTGACCGTCCCAGCGCAGATGAAACCACTTCACTCTGTGACGGTGTTCACCTGCTCTCGCGGAGACAGATCTCGTTGCTTTTCCCCGATGCGGACATTCTGGTCGAACGCTTTCTCGGTCTGCCCAAAAGCTACATCGCTTACAGAAAAGGCGTCGGCTAATCCATCAGTTGCACTGCTCCACCAGCGCGTCTCGTTTGGCATTCGACATTCTCCCGTCGACCTTCGACACTCGCGCCGGCGTGAAGCTGAGCCATCCCTCCGATTTCCTAAACATCTTCCAGACGAGCACCCGGGAGAGGTACGACTGGATCAGCCCTCTTGCCATCTTCGCCCTGGGGACGATCGGAGTCTTCTTTATCTACAGCGCTCAACGTGCAACCGGGCGAAGCGGATGGCTCATGCAGATCTTCTGGTTGGGGACCGGAGGCGTGGTCTATCTCGGAATTTCGCTGATCGACTACAAGTTCTGGCTCAAGCATGCCCACCTGATCTACGCCGCCTGCATCGCCTCGCTGCTCCTGCTTTGGACGCCTCTCGCGGCCACCCGGCTGGGGGCGACCCGGTGGATCGATTTCGGCCCATTTTCATTTCAACCATCTGAGGCAGCGAAACTTGGGGCGCTCATCATGAGCGCGAGCCTGCTGGCCCGTTCGGAGATCGGGTCGATCCGCGACTCGCTCACGGTCCTCGGGAAATTGGCTCTTGCGACAGGCTTGCCCATCCTGTTGATATTGATGCAACCGGATCTCGGTTCGGCCCTCGTCATCCCACCAATGGTGTTCGCCCTGTTGTACACATCCAACCTTTCCCGGCGTTTCTTCACGACCGCGTTGGTTGCTTTTCTGGTGCTGGTGGGGTTGGTTGCGCTGGATACCTACCGCTACATCCGGTTCCTCGAGGCCAATCATCTCTCGCCCACGACCGACAAGGGCGCCTATGAGCCCCACCGGCTGCTTCCGCTGCACGATTATCAGCGCAACCGGCTCCTGGCTTTCATCGATCCCGAGCGCTTCGAACCGCTGGGCATCAGCTGGAACCTGAACCAGTCGCTGATCGCGGTCGGCTCGGGAGGCTTTGCGGGCAAGGGCTGGACGAAGGGCACTCAGGCGCGGCTGCGCTACCTGCCCGAAGCCCACACGGATTTTATCTTCTCGGTCGTCGCCGAGGAGAGAGGTTTTCTGGGGAGTGCCTCGGTACTCTGCCTATTTGGCGTGGTACTATGGAACGGCATACGTGTTGCGGGCCTCGCCCGCGACCGCTTCGGCACGCTGCTCGCCCTTGGCGTCACCGTGCTCTTCGCGGTCCACGTGTTCGTTAACATAGCCATGACCATCGGGCTGGTGCCGATCACAGGCATACCGCTCCCCTTCATCAGCTACGGTGGCTCCTTTGTGCTCAGTTGCTGCGTGCTGCAAGGACTGGTCCAAAGCGTCTATCGGTTCCGCAAGGAGTTCTGACAATGATCGCCTCCTCGACCGATACGGACCGCTTTGCCGGAATCTCCTGCGTCGCAGCATCCGTCCAAAGGCGCGCCGTCACAAACCAAGACGACAACGCCAGCCATGAGCAATCAACCCCCAGCCAACGTTCCTCCCCAGGACGTCTCGAATCGTTACGACGAGGAGCTGTCCCAAGCGCCGGCCGACCGGCCTCTTGAACAGGTCGATCCCACCGCGCTCCGCAGCGACGCCCAGGAACGCTCCCGCCAACGCCCCATCCTCCAGAAGATCCTCAACCTTTTCCAGAAGGAGAAAGCCGACTTCCGCGAGCTGATCATCAATTCCGAACCGCTTGAGAAGCGCGTCGCCCTCCTGGTCGACGGCATCCTTGAGAAGTTCGAGATCGAACGCGAATCCGACAACCGGATGGTCGGCGGCATCTTCAAGGGCCGCATCAAGAACCTCGACCCGGGCCTCAAGGCCGCCTTCGTCGACATCGGTTTCAGCAAGAACGCCTTTCTCCACTACTGGGACATGCTCCCGGCCGCCGCCGACTCGTCGGTCGAGATCGTGCGCGTCAACCGCAAGAAGAACGCCCCGCCGCGTTCGGCCGAGCCCACCGTCAAGGACATCCCCGGCCTCTACCCCCCGGGCACCGACATCGTCATCCAGGTGACCAAGGGCCCCATCGGCACCAAGGGCCCGCGCACCACCACCAATCTCGCCCTCCCCGGGCGCTACCTGGTCCTGATGCCCTATTCCGACCAGTGCGGCATCTCGAGGAAGATCGAGGACTCCAAGGAGCGCCAGCGTCTGAAGGAGCTTCTCAACGAGCTCACCATTCCCGAGGGCATGGGCGTCATCGTCCGCACCGCGGGCGAGGGAAAGAAGGCCCGGTTCTTCGTGCGCGACCTCCACCTCCTGCTCAAGACGTGGGAGGAGATCCAGCGCAAGGTGCAGACCGAGAAGGCGCCCGCCAGCCTCTATCTCGAACCCGACATCGTCGAGCGCACCGTCCGCGACTTCCTCACGGAGGACATCGACCGCGTGCTAATCGACAGCCGCGAGGACTACGAACGGGTGCTCAACCAGGTGGGCCAGATCTCCCAGCGCTCGCGTTCGAAGATCGCCCATTACAAGGACAGCATCCCGATCTTCGAACGGTTCAACATCGAGCACCAGATCGAGCAGACCTTCCAGCGCAAGGTCGCGCTGCCCTCCGGCGGCGAGATCGTCATCGACGAGACCGAGGCTCTCATCGCCATCGACGTCAACACAGGCTCCCACAAGTCGCGCCCGGGCGAGGAGAAGAACACGATCCTCCAGGTCAACATGGAAGCCGTGCAGGAGGTCTCGCGCCAGATCCGGCTGCGCAACATCGGCGGCCTGATCATCATCGACTTCATCGACATGAAGGAGCGCCGGCACCGCAACCAGGTGTACGACGCGATGGTCCGCGCGATGTCGGAGGACAAGGCCAAGACGCACATCCTGCCCATCTCGCTGCTCGGGATCATGCAGATGACCCGCCAGCGCCAGCAGGAATCGCTGACCTCCAACCTCTACACGAACTGCCCGTACTGCCGCGGCCGCGGGATCGTGAAGAGCGCGACCACGATGTCGGTCGAGCTGCAGCGCAAGCTCTCGTCGATCGTCCGCCGGCTCCACACCCGGGCCGACGGCAAGGAGTACGCCCTGCGCGTGCTCGTGCACCCGGGCATCCTCGAGCGCCTGCGCAGCGAGGACGCCGACCTGCTCGTGCGCATGGAGCAGAACTACGGCGTCAAGCTGGCCTTCCGCGCCGACCTCAACTACCACGTCGAGAACTTCAAGATCATCAACGCCGTCACCGGCGAGGAATACCGCTGATTCCCAGCCGAAATCCGTCCGGAGAAGCGCCTCCCTCCCAGGAGGGGCTTCTCCAGGAGGAGGTCTGTCCCTCACCAGCACAAAGCCCGGGCATCGTCATGATGCCCGGGCTTTGCCGTGAAAAACGAGGCTGTCGGATCGGGACTCAGGCCGCGCCGCCGCCGGTGCTGGCGGAGGTCGGCGTGAAAACCGAGCGGATGGAGGCCTTGAGGAAGTCCCGGTTCATCCGGGCGATGAACTCGTGGCTGATCTGCTTGGGGCAGACCGCGGAGCATTCGTAGAAGTTGGTGCAGTTGCCGAAGCCCTCGGCGTCCATCTGCTTCACCATCGCAAGCACGCGCTTGTCGCGCTCGGGCTGCCCCTGCGGGAGGAGGCCGTACTGGGAGACCTTGGCGGCGACGAAGAGCATGGCGCTGCCGTTCTTGCAGGCGGCGACGCAGGCGCCGCAGCCGATGCAGGCGGCGGCGTCCATCGCGAGGTCGGCCGCCTCCTTCGGAACGGGGACCGCGTTGGCGTCGCAGGCGGCGCCGGTGCGCACGCTGATGAAGCCGCCGGCCTGCATGATGCGGTCGAAAGCCTTGCGGCTGACGATGAGATCCTTGACGACCGGGAAGGCGCGTGCGCGGAACGGCTCGACGGTGATGACGTCGCCCTCCTTGAAATTGCGCATGTAGGTCTGGCAGGTGGCCACGCCGCGGTGCGGGCCGTGGGGCTTGCCGTTGATGACGAGCGAGCAGGTGCCGCAGATGCCCTCACGGCAGTCGTGGTCGAAGGCGATCGGCTCCTCTCCTTTGACGGTGAGCTCGTCGTTGACGACGTCCAACATCTCGAGGAACGACATGTTGGGGTTGAGATCGGGCGTCTCGTAGACCTGGAACTCGCCGGGCGTATTCGCGTCCTTCTGTCGCCAGACTTTCAGTTTGACCTTCATGTGGATTTTCGAAGTGGGATGTTGCGGTTTTGCGGCCGCCGTCTTCCGGCGCGGCGGCCGGGGAGGCCATCACTTGTAGTTCCGCTTGGCCATGTGGACGGTTTCGTAAACGAGCGACTCCTTGTTGAGGACGGGCGCCTTGCCCTCGCCCTGGAACTCCCAGGCGGCGGCATGGGCATACTGCTCGTCGTTGCGGAGGCATTCGCCCTCCGGGTCGACGTGCTCCTCGCGGAAATGGCAGCCGCAGGACTCGTCGCGCTCGAGGGCGTCGAGGCACATGAGCTCGGCGAGCTCGAGGAAATCGGCCACGCGGCCGGCGCGCTCGAGGGACTGGTTGAGGGTGCCGGCTTCGCCGGGAATGTTGACGTTCTGCCAGAACTCCTCGCGGATCGCCGGGATCTCCTTGAGGGCCTTTTTGAGGTTGGCCGCGTTGCGGGCCATGCCGCAGTTGGCCCAGAGAACCGCGCCGAGGCGCTTGTGGAAATGGCTGATCGGCTCCTTGCCCTTGACGCCGAGGAGGCGCTTGGTGATCCCGACCACGTTCTCCTCGGCCTGCCTGAACTCGGCCGCGTCGGTCTTCGGCCGCGCCGCGGGCTTCTGGCCGGCGAGGTAGTCGGCGATCGTGTAGGGGATGACGAAGTAGCCATCGGCCAGACCCTGCATGAGGGCGGAGGCGCCGAGGCGGTTGGCGCCGTGGTCCGAGAAGTTGGCCTCGCCCAGGACGAAGAGCCCGGGGATGTTGGACATCAGGTTGTAGTCAACCCAGAGCCCGCCCATGGTGTAGTGGACGGCGGGGAATATGCGCATCGGCACCTTGTAGGCGTTCTCGTCGGTGATCTCGTGGTAGATGTCGAAGAGGTTGCCGTAGCGCTCGCGCACCCCGGCCTCGCTGAGGCGCTGGATGGCGTCGGAGAAATCAAGGTACACGCCGAGGCCCGACTCGCCGACGCCGCGGCCCTCGTCGCAAACCTTCTTGGCGGCGCGGGACGAGATGTCGCGCGGCGCGAGGTTCCCGAACGCCGGATACATGCGTTCGAGGTAGTAGTCGCGGTCCTCCTCGGGAATGTCATTCGGGTTCTTCCGGCGGTCCTCGGCCTTCTTGGGCACCCAGATGCGTCCGTCGTTGCGAAGCGACTCGGACATGAGTGTCAGCTTCGACTGGTAGTCGCCGGTGACGGGGATGCAGGTCGGGTGGATCTGCGTGAAGCAGGGGTTGGCAAAGCAGGCGCCGCGCTTGTAGGCGCGCCAGATGGCGGTGGCGTTGGAGTTGCGCGCGTAGGTGGAGAGGTTGAAGACGTTGCCGTAGCCGCCGGTCGCGAGGACGACGGCGTCGGCCGCGTGGCGGGAGACCTCGCCGGTGATGAGGTCGCGGACGATGATGCCCTTGGCGTGGCCGCCCACGACGACGAGGTCGAGCATCTCGGCATGCGTGAACATCTTCACGCCGCCGGCGCCGATCATGCGGCTGAGGGCGGAGTACGCGCCGAGGAGTAGCTGCTGGCCGGTCTGGCCGCGGGCGTAGAATGTGCGGGAGACCTGGGCGCCGCCGAAGGAGCGGTTGGCGAGGAGGCCTCCGTATTCGCGGGCGAAGGGCACGCCCTGCGCGACGCATTGGTCGATGATGTTGACCGAGACCTCGGCGAGGCGGTGGACGTTGGCCTCGCGGGCGCGGAAATCGCCGCCCTTGATGGTGTCGTAGAAGAGCCGGTAGACGCTGTCGCCGTCGTTCTGGTAGTTCTTGGCGGCGTTGATCCCGCCCTGGGCGGCGATCGAATGGGCGCGGCGGGGGCTGTCGTGGAAGACAAAGCACTTCACCTTGTAGCCGAGCTCGGCGAGGGTGGCGGCAGCCGAGGAGCCCGCCAGCCCGGCGCCGACGACGATGATCTCGTACTTCCGTTTGTTGGCGGGATTGACGAGCTTGATCTCCGCCTTGTGCTTGGTCCACTTCTGAGCAAGCGGGCCCGAGGGAATCTTGGATTCGAGTTTGGCCATGGCGGGAGAGGGTTAGCGCTGAACGACGAGGGTGGCGGGAGCGGAGGCGACGAGCCGTTGGGCGGCCGTGGTGCCGGGGGCCGGCTTGGCCATCCCGGTGAGGATGGCGCCGGGGATCAGCAGGCTGCCGAGGAAATAGAGCACGCAGTAGATTGTGACAATCCTCTTGAGACAGCAGGCCCACTTGCCACCTTTCCAGCCGAGGGTTTGGAACATGCTCTCGGCGCCATGCGCGAGATGGAAGGCCAGGAGGCCGACGGCGACGATGTAGAAAAGGGAGACGAGCGGGTGGGAGAAGCCCAGGAACATCATGCTGTAGACGTCGTGCACCTTCTGGCCCTCGGCGACAACGGGGAAGCCCATCAGGTGAAAATCGTGCGCCATCGTGTACTCGGGCAGCTGGGCCTTGAATTCGCCGGTCTGTGCGCAGCCGACGGTGAACTGGGCCAGGTGGTAGAGGATGAAGGCGAGGACGATGCCGCCGGTCCACCGGAGGGTGCGCGACGAGAGGGTGGCGCGGATCGTGTTGTTGAAGTCGTACTTTTCAGGCCGGGCCTTGAGGTTCTCCAACGTCAGCTGTGTCGCAAACCAGACATGCAGACCTGCGCAGAGCAGGAGGCCGAGGCGCACCGCCCAGAGCGCGGGCCCAAGGCCCTGGAGGAAGGAGGCATAGCCGTTGATCTTGTCCGGCGGACCGAAGATCTGAAGGTTGCCCACCAGGTGGCCCGTGATGAAGGCAATGAGCACGGCCCCGGTGACGGCCATCACGAACTTTTTGCCAATCGAGGCGCGAAAGAGGCTGCAAAGGAGGTTCATCGCAGTGAATTGGTAGATAGAAATCCGGCGCATCGCGGCCGCCGTGAAACGGCGCAAGCGAGCCGGTCGGTAAAACAAAGCGCGGGGGAAATGTAAAGAGCCCGAACTTTCGGGCCCGTTTAGTGGGGCTCTTTATTAGGCCGGCTGCAAGCGGGAAGAAGTCCGCACCGCCAAAGGCTTGAGCAGAGCGAACTTCCCGCTTGATCCAGGCTGCAATGTCTTCCGGCGGAAGGCGTTCACGCGCACCTTTTCCCCGAGCACGCGCGCGATCGCGGCCCCAGTCTCGGGCGGCGCATGGCGATCGGCGACGTAGTAAAAATCCCAGCGTTCGGCCCCGGTCTGGACGAGGCAGTAATGCCAGCAGGCAATGTTTTCTGGCAGGGCCTCGTCGATATCGGCGGAAGTCACCAACCCGCCGTCGGCACGCTGGCAGAGATCCCTCTCGCGCCCCAGGATCCGAAAGCCCTCCGGCAGGCGCCGGATGATGTCGCCGGTGCCGTAGCGGAGCAGCGGCATGGCTTCGCGGGCGCGGGTGGTGACGTAGATCTGGAACACGTCGGCAAGATCCTCCCGCCACGGGACGAGTTCCACAAAAGCGTTTCCGTCGACGACCCTGGAGTTGTCCCTGAAGGCGTCGCCGACAAAGATGTAGCCTGCCTCGGTCGAGCCGTAGAGGTCGACCTGCGCCGAACCCGGAAACGCCGCCTCGATGCGCCTGCCGTGCTGGAGGCTGGCCTTGCCGTAGGTGAGGATGACCGTGTGCACGCTGGGCACGGAGATCCGGCGCCTCTGGAGCGCGCGGGACAGCAGGGAAAGATAGACTGGCTCGCCCTCGAGCACCTCGGGACGCACCGCCTGAAGCTCGAGCACGATGCGGTCCCATTCGGCCTCCGGGAAGGCAAAGGGATCGCTCGAGAGGTTGAGGTACACGGTCCCGTCAAAATAGCGGTGGGGAAACGGGTGGTCCTCGTAAGGACAGAGATTGCTGGAGCAACCCACCGGGGCGAGGACACACTTGCGGTAAGGCCGGTCGGCGTAGCTCGCGAGCCGCGGGTGGGCCCGGTAGGCGCGGCGGGTCTGCTCAACCCACCAGCCGTCCTCCATCACCACTGTCATGGGCTCGGAGGTTGTGCCCGACGTGTGCTCATACTCGTAGCGCTTGTCGCGGAAGCCCCGCTCGATCTCGCGGTAATCGGCAAAAAAGGCCGCTGGTCCGCTCCTCATGATGTCCTTCTTGGTCAGCACGGGGATCCGGTCATAGCAGGACCACTGAAGCGGCTCGGGATGCAGCGGGAACCGTGCTCCGTACAGCGGGCTGCGCCGGTAGATCGCGCGGATCTCCTCCTCCAGCGGCGCGGGCAGCCGGGAGTCGGGCGCGGTTTCGAGCGCCTCAGGTGCATTGGCAAAAACGGGAATGGACATCGCAGGGAGTGGCGGGGAACGGAGAACACCGCCGCTCCTGAACGCACAAAAGCCCGCCCGGCGACGGAGTCAAACCGGCTCCTGGGGAGTCCCCCGCCGCAAGCGCGCCCATTCGGGCTCAAAAAGAAGCAGGGCATCGAGCACCAAGGCATGGGCGATGCGGCCGGTGCGGGCCATCGCATAGACTTCATCGACCGGCAGATCGATAATCTCGATCTCCTCGTCGCGATCCCACTCAAGGCCGGTCGTGCGGCGGGCGTCCTCGACCAGCACGATATGACATACATTGTTCATGATCGCCGGATTGGGGCGGACGCCGCCGAGCAGCCTCGCTCGGCCCGTGTACCCGGTTTCCTCGCGCAACTCGCGCTGCGCCGCCGCGACCGGATCCTCGCCCGGCTCCATCACGCCGCCAGGCACCTCGACGGAGAAATCGTCGATACCGAACCGGAACTGTTTCACCAGCACAAGACGTCCATCGGGCGTGAGAGCCACGACATTCACCCAGTCTGGCGCGTCAATCACAACGAAGTCGCGCTCCGTGCCGCGGCCCGGATGGCGGTAACGCGAATATTTGACGTCAAACAGGCGGCAGCGGGCATGGATGGACTCATCGGTCTTCTCCCAGCGGGCCGGGGGCTTTGACTCGTGCGGAGGTGTCATAAGGCGGGATCAGCTTTCCCGTGGGCAATAAAAAAGCCCCCGCGACCGAGGTCGAGGAGGCTTTTGACGGAAAGGGGACGGAGTTACTTCGTCTTGATGACCTGGCCAGCGCGCAACTTCCTCCAGTTGATGCCAGGATTCAGCGACTCGAGATCGCTGAGGCTCACGCCGGTCGCCTTGGAGATCTTCATGCCGGTGTCACCAGGCTTGACGGAGTACTCGCCGGGGCCCGCGACCTTCTCGCTGCCACCCTTGGAGGCCTTCGGCGACGCCGCACGGGCTTTCGCAGCCTCCTCGAGCTTGGCGATGGAAGCCTTGAGGTTGGCCAGCTCAGGCCCGATCTGATCGAACGCGCTCTGTGTGGAGCTGCGGAGAGTCTGCAGATCCTTGGCAGTCTTGTCAGCCGCGGACGCCGCATTGCGGGTGTCCGACTCGAGGCTGGTCAACTGATCGGGCAGATTCTCGGGAACGCGCTTGCCGAGCGAAGAAACCTTGACGAGAGCCACGCCTCCGATGAGCAAGGCGATGACACCAACGAGCACACCAGCCACCGGGAGATAGCTGCTGCTATTTTCGCGGGAAATTGTATCCATGTATGAGAAGGGTGGACAAGAGGTGTATGGGTAAAGAGTTGCCGAATCAAGCAGATTGCTAAGAGCCGTTGAAATGGCCAAACCGCTGCCAAGGATAGCGTTGACACTCGCGGTGGAGCGCCGTCCCCTACCTCCAAGCCGGCCCGGGGCGTAGCTTAGCCTGGTAGAGCGTCTGGTTTGGGACCAGAAGGTCGCCAGTTCGAATCTGGCCGCCCCGACCATCCGGCGTGCGCTGCGGGAGAGGAAAAATCGGACCTTTCCGACCCGGCGCTCCCAGAGCGCCTGCGTGGGGATTTCCGGTGCAAGCAGTTCTCAATCGACGCCTTCCGTCATTGGATAGGGATCAGGTCTCCGCCGTCAGCGAGCTTGTAGCTCTTTCCACCAAGCCATCGGTTGGAGATGAGCTTGGCGTCGTATCGCACGGTGTGGCCGTTGCCGTGGATGTTTGTGAATGCGGAATCCTTGAGCCCATCCGGATCGGTGAGGCTCGTGAGTATTGAGTCGGCCGCTACGTACCAATGGCTTGTGCCATCGATGGTGAGCGCAGCCCGGCTGATCCGCCCCGTAAACTGCGTGCCTTCCTGGAATGCAGCGGTAATCGAGCTGATCTCATCGCATAGGAGATCCCCATTGAGGATCTCCCTGCGGGCCGTGAGCGCCGCGCTGCCGCCGTTGGCGCCGCGCCGGCCCCAGCGCCCGGCCGCGACCTTGACGAGCGTGCCTGAGTGGGCGGAAACCTTTGCTCCGGTGAGATTGATCACCCCGGTCGTATTGGTGACGTAGAAGGCGGGCCCAACCAGCGCGGTCAGCATCCCGCCCTCCATCGTGAAGGTGCCGCACCGCCCCTCGGCGTCACCGGAAAAACTCTGGTAAATCATGACCCCGCAGAGCTTCGCTCCGGAGACCTCGGTGCCATGGAGCCTGATGGAATTGCTGCCCTCGATGACCGCCGCCTCGGAGCCCGTGGCGGCGTAGGTGCCGCCGGTCACCGCGATTGTTCCCGTCGAATAGAACGCGGGCGAGCCCTGTCCCCCGGTGACGGCGCTCCCGCCGTTCACCAGGATCGTGCCGCCGCCGCGATCGGTGGCCATGGCCGCGCCGTGGGCTCCCGTGGTACGCATCTCCACGTCGGTGAGAGTCATCGCGCCGCCGCCGCTCACCATGACCCCGTGGGCCCCGCCCCCGGACGCGTCGATCCTCACGCGGGCGAGCGTCACCGACGATCCGCTGCCGGTCGCGAAGGCGCCGTTGGCTCCCTCCGCGTGCGCGTTGATGACGCCGTCCTCGATCGCGATCGTCCCGCCCTTCGCCGCGAGCACGGCGGCGTTGAGCCCGTGGAAGCTGCTGTTCTCCTCGGAGGACGTGTCCCCCGTCTTCGAGACCGTCGCCCGCGCGAGCTTCAGCGAACTCTTCCCGGAGACGAAGACCGCCGAGACATCGCTGGCGGCTGACGCGTACGACCGGCCAGCCTCCGCCCTGGACGTCCCGTCATCGAGCGTGTAGGCCCCGCTCAGCCGGAACGGGCCGCGGCTGCCCGGGGGCGGCCGCGGAGGGCCGTCCTGGTCTCCGCCCGGCGGCGGGCCCTGCTCGTCGCCCGGAGGGGGGCCGGACGGTTCCTGCGCGAACGCCGCCCCGGCGATGATGCCGGCAAGAAACGCCGCCATGATCCCGGCCAGAATTCTTCGTCTCATGGCCAGACAGACGCCGGAGAGCGCCCTGAAGTTTCACCGGCCGGCGCCGCGGCCGTTTGTATCGGATATTTCAAGACAGCGGCGCGGACGCGCGCTCACTGCGCGGGAGCCGTCTTCGCGGCGATGAGGTCGAGCATCTTCTGGAGGTTCCTCCGGGCGTCGTCGTAGCCGGGCTTGAGCCTCGCCGCCGCCTGGAACTGCACGGCGGCATCCTCGATGCGGCCCGCCTGGAAGAAGGCCGCGCCGAGATTGTTGTGCGCCTCGGCGTACCCCGGATCGTTCTTGAGCGCCGCCTGGAAATGCGAGATGGCCTCGCCCGTGCGCCCCACCTGGAGCAGGGCGTTGCCAAGATTGTTCTCGACCTCGCACGAGGAGGGCCTGAGCTGCAGCGCCTCCTTGAACTGGGCGATGGCCTCCTCGAGGCGCCCTTTCTGGAGCAGGGCGTTGCCGAGATTGTAGGAGGCATCGCCGTCGTCGGGGTTGATCCGCAGCGCCTCCCTGTACGAGGCGATCGCCTCGTCCGTCCGCCCCTCCTGAGCGAGGGCGATGCCGTAGTTGTAGTGGGTCCTCCCCTCGCTCGGCTTGACCTTGATCGAGGTGAGGTAGTGGGCGATCGCCTCGCGCCGCCGTCCGCTGGCGAGGAGGGCGTTGCCGAGGTTGTTGTGCGCCGGCGCGTAATTGGGATCGATGCGGAGGGCGGCCTCGCACTCCGCGATCGCCTCGGGGACGCGGTTGAGCTCGCGCAAAACGTTGCCCCGGCTGCTGTGGCCCTCGGCGTAGTCGGGCTTCACCCGAAGCGCGAGTTCGTACTGCCGCATGGCCCCCTCATGGTCCTTGTCCACCGTGTCGAGGAGGTTCCCGAGCCTGCAGCGCTGGACGGCGTAGCGGTCAACCGCGGCGAGGAGGTTGAACGCGACCGAGAACGCGAGAAGCGCGCCGCAGACCGCGCGGGCCGTCCAGCGCACTCCGGGGGTCCGCCCCGCCATCGCGCGCTCGATGCCGAGCACGCCCATCGCGGCGAGGAGCGTCAGCGTGATGAGGAACTCCGATTCGTAGCGGCTGCACGTCCCGTAGAACAGCAAAAGGATGAATGCGCACACCCCGAAACAAACGACGACGGCGGCGACGAACCAGCGCAGGGGGGCGGCCGCGGCAGGAGGGCGGCCGCGCCACAGGAGGGGCACCGCGAGCGCCAGCCAGAGAACAGGGATGTTGGTGAGCACGCCGAAGGGATCCTCGACCGGGGCGTGTCCGGCGGGCAGTGCCGGCGTGCTGATCGGATTGACGAACGGGAATCGCCCGCCCCACCGGACAGGCTCCAGGAAATAGACGCAGAAGTTGAACCAAAGGTAGCCCAGGCTGAAATGGTGCGCCGTGTCCTGGCGGTCGCCCGCGAGTTGGTAGCGCTGGCCGAACTCGAAGGGGCTGTCGAAGCGCAGCTGGTTGTAAAGCATGAGCCCGATGCCGCAGGCGGCGAGAGGCAACGCCACGGCGAGGAGCAGGCTCCACGGGATGCGTCGCGGAGCTCCGGCGGCGCGGGCCTCGCGCCAATCCGCCAGCAGCGGAATGAGGAGCGCCGGGGCACAGATCAGGAGGAAGGGGCGCGACCCGACTGCGAGCCCGAGCGCAAGGCTGGCGGCGGCAAGCCACCAGGCACGCCGCGACGGGCTGTGCAGGGCTTTCCAGAGCGCGGCGAGCATGATCAGGATCAGGGCCATCCCGCAGCTCACCGCGACCTCCCAAAACTCCGCCCGCTGCAGCATCAGGGGAACGCCGTTCGCAAATCCCACGATAAGCACTCCGGCGACGAGAGCCCCTACGCCGGCCTCGGGAGAATACCGCCGCCGGAGCGCACGCAGGATCAGCACTGCCGCAAGGAAACCGACCACGCAAAAGATCGTCACCGCGTACCGCTGGAACAGATAGTGGCTCGTCAGCACCGCCCACGGCCAGAAGAGCACAAGCGCGGGCGTCACGCCGAAATAGAGATACATCCGGCCCTTGTAGTAGCTCATGTCGTGCAGGCCGCCTCCGAGGCGGCAGCGGGCGTTCCTGACCGGATCGTACGGATCCGGGAGCTGGGCGAGCTCCTCGGGCGCTTCGCGATTCACCGTGAGGTGCCCCTGCTGGAAGCCCTGCACGAGCAGGTTGTAGTGGTTGGACGAAGCCGAGGGCCCGCTGAGCTCCGTCGCGCTGGAGTCCACCATCCAGAAGAACAGGCCGATGATCGCCGCGCACACCGCGCCGAGAATGGCGGATGCGAGCCGGGAGGATCGGTTGGAGGACATGCGGCGGAATGTCTTTGGAAAACCCGTGCGGGTCAATGGATCAGAAGCCGGCCTGCAGGCAGGCGCGTGGCATGCCTATGAAAGCCCAAATCCGCCGGAGTTCCGTATCCCCGCGGGCCGCGCAGCGTCAGCTCAGGATGGGCGGCTGCGAACCCGAGGTTGCGAGACGCCTCTCAACATCGCCCATGAGCATCGCGATGCACATGATGTTCGTGAGCCGGTGGGCCACCGCGTTGGCGCGATCGAGGTCGCCCGGGCGCTCGTCGGGCGTGCCGAGCCGCACCTGGATCTCCGCGATCTCCTGCTCGAGCGCGGGAGCGTCGGACCGGACCCGGCGCACCATATCCATCAGAATCTGGCGGCGGCGGCCGAAAGGAGCCCTGCTGCCCTCATTGTAGCGGGTCAGCACCTGGTGAAAATCGTACTCGGGGATGTCCTCTCGGGTAGGATACATTCGGGGTCGGTGCCGATCAAAGCACACCCAATGGAATCGCTGCAACCGTTTTATGAAACCAGCAAAATACACCGCCGGGAGACGGCGCCCGGCCGAACCGCCAAGGCCCGCTCAGGAACCGGGGAGCTTGACGGAGGCTCCCTGCTTGGCGGGTGCCGCTGCAGGCGCGGCGGCGGGCACGGGGGTGTGGGCTCTGAGCAGAAGCGCCCTCTGGGACCACATGCCGGAAGCGTCGTTCTGGAGGACCAGCTCCGTGAGCTTCGCGACATCGTCGAATTTGCCGGCGTCAAAAGAAACCGTCGCGAGGTGGTAGGCGGCCTCGGCGCGCAGGACCTTGATCTGGTTCACGTCGTCCGCGATCTGTCGGAGCACGGCGAGACCCTCGGCCTGCTTGCCCGACTGAATGAGGCAGATCCCCTTGCCCAGGATGGCTCGGGCGGCAAACGGGGTGCCGGGAAGCGTTGCGATCGCCTTGTCGTAGGAGGCGATCGCCTCGGTGAAGCTGCCGGCGCTGTAGGCTTCGTCGGCCTGCTTGAGATAGGCGGCCCCGGCGAGGGGGTGCCCGGTGTTCTCCTGCGCGAACGCGCGAAGGCGGGCGGGGGTGACGGCGGCGGCGTAGGCGGCCTCGATCTCGGCCTCGCGCTGGGCGGCGAGCGCCTTGTAGCCGTACCATCCGATGATCACCAGCGCGACGACTGCGCAACCGACGTAGACGGCGTTGCGATTCTCCTTCTTCTCCCAGATGGCCTTCACCTGGTCCTCGAAGGACGGGGAGGCCTCGGTCTTCTCAGCCGGAGATGAATTGGGGGGCGTGGTGGTCATTGAAACCGCGCAATATGGGGAGCGGCTACGGCGGCCACAAGGCAAAATCCGCCTCGCGGCTAGTCGAAGACGACCGTCTTCTTGCCGTACACAAGCACCCGGTTGTCGAGGTGCCAGCGCACGGCCTGGGCCAGCACCAATTTCTCCAGGTCGCGGCCCTTGCGGATGAGATCCTCGACGCTGTGCCGGTGGGTCACGCGGACGACGTCCTGCTGGATGATCGGGCCGTCGTCGAGCACGGCGGTCGCATAATGGGCGGTGGCGCCGATCAGCTTGACCCCCCGCGCATGCGCCTGGTGGTAGGGCCTGCCCCCGGCGAAGGCCGGCAGGAACGAGTGGTGGATGTTGATCACGGGCTTGCCGAAGGAATCAAGGAAGTCCGCCGACAGCACCTGCATGTACCGGGCAAGGATCACGAGCTCCACATCAAGGTCGCGGAGGAGCGCGAGCTGCCGCCCTTCATCGGCGGCCCTCGTCGCAGGCGTCACCGGCACCTGGTGGAAGGGAAGCCCGTAGCCCCGGGTCGCCGCAGCGAGATCGGCGTGGTTTGACATGACGGCGACGAGCTCGCCGTTGAACTCGCCGGCGCGCCAGCGCAGCATGAGATCGTGGAAGCAGTGATCGGCGCGTGAGACGAACAGGGCCACCCGGGCCTTGTGCCCCGAGTCGCCCAGCTTGGCCTTCATCCCGATGACGGAGGCGAATTCGCGGAAAGCCCTCGCCTCCCCTTCCGGGCTCGCGGCCTTGGAGGGCTCCCATTCGATGCGCTGGAAGAAGATGCCCTCCTCGACGTCGCGGTGCTGGTCGGCGTGCAAAATGTTGCCTCCGCGGTCGAAGATCCAGCCGGCCGTCTTGGCGACGAGGCCGGGCTGGTCGGGTCCGTGAAGCAGGGCGACAAGCGTGCGCGCGGGGACAGCCATGGTCTGGAGAATCTACGGGGGGCGGAACCGGGACGCTATCCGAAAAGCGCGGAGCGCCCCGCCTCCGGCTCAGATCCGGCATGCCTGCGCCACCAGTCCACAGGATCCGGGCCGCACCTCGAAGAGGCGGCCCGCGAGAGGCTGCTGCTCCAGCTTTTCGGGAGGAAGGGCATGCCGGGAGGTGGTGATGAACAGCGTCCGCAGATCGGGGCCGCCGAAGGCGCAGGAAGTGACCCGGCTCACGGGCAGGCGGATGGTCTCAAGGAGCTCGCCCGTGGCGGGATTCCAGCGGGTGACGCAGCCGCCTTCGAACATCGCGATCCAGAGCATGCCTTCGGCATCGAGGGTCGATCCGTCGGGTCGCCCGAGGTCGGGGGGAACGGTGATCACGGTGCGCCTTCCGCCGATGCCGCCGCTTGCGTCGTCGTAGTCAAACGCGTCCACGCGCCGCAGCGCGGTGTCGATGAAGTAGAGCGTGCGGCGGTCGAGGCTCCAGGCCAGGCCGTTCGAGGTGCCGACGTCGTGGAGCATGACGCTGGCCGATCCGTCGGCATCGATGCGGTAGAGTCGGCCTAGCGGCCGCGGCCCCTTGATCAGCGCCATCGAGCCGACCCATAGCCGCCCCGATGGATCACACTTCCCGTCGTTGAATCTCACCACGGCCGGATCGTATTCGGGGAGGGCCGGCAGCCGTGTGATCCGACCCGAAGCCGGGTCGAAGAGTGCAAGGCCGCCGTGGAGCGCGAGCAGCACGCCGCCCCGGGTCCGGGGAACGACCGTGCCGACCATTTCGCCGACATCGAACGCGCGGTTCTCGCGTCGCTCCGGGTCGAGGCAGAAAAGCCGGCGCCCCACGATGTCGATCCAGAGGAGGCGTCCGAGGGAAGGATCCCAGATGGCTCCCTCGCCCAGCAGGGCATCCGCGCCGGGGACGGGCTGCGGTCCGGGCTGGCTGCGTGGCTCCATGACGACCGAAAAATCGCTCAAATCCGCGCCGACGCAACCCCGTTCGCCGGGCCGCTCCGCAGCCCGGCTTCCGGAGGACGTCAGGCGCTCAGGATCTGGAGCGGCGGGGGCGCCTGCCCGCGGGCTTGGCGGGAGGAGCCTCCCCAGCCGGCTTTTCAGCCTCGGGTTTCTCCTCGGCTTCCGCGGGCTTGGCGTTGATCGAGAGCTCGCCCTTGGCGCTGCGGCTGAACCAGAACAACTCGCCGGCATGGCCGGCGAACACCGGTTTCTCGCGCGTTTTCTCCGGCACCTTCAGGCCGGCGGCAATGAGCGAGGCGATAAGGGCCTCGGACGCCTGGCCGAGCCGGGAGGCAACGCCCTCAATCCCGGCGCCGACGGCGCCGCGGCGGGCCTCGACGAGCAGGGGGCGCACGGTTGCGAGCGGGGAGGCGGGAGCGGCCGCAGGCGCGGCGGCCTCTGGCGCGGGCGCAGGCGCCGGTTCCCCTGCGGGGGAGGCGGGCTCCCCGGCGGCGGAAGCCGGGCCGGACGGAGCGGCCTGGTGGTCGGGAGCCTCGCGGCGGTGCCGCGCGTTGATCCAGATCTGGCCGCTGTTGTCGCGATTAAGCCAATACACGAACTCGCCGATCTCAACGAAGACGGGCTTCTCCTTGGGGTCGGCGAACAGCACGAGCCCGAGCGCGGCGAATGCCGCCTCGAGCGCGGCGGGCTCGGTGCGCAGGGAGCGCGTGAGATAGTTGACGCTGCCCGAGAGCCCTCCCCCGCGGCGGTTGCGCCGCATGACGGGGCGGATCCGGTCGAGGAGCGCGGGGCCTTCGGGAAGCGGCACGGGCGCCTTTGCGGCAGGAGCCGCCTCGGCGGCCGGGGCGGGCGCAGCCGCAGGAGGCTCCCCCGCAGGCGCGGGCTCGCCGGCGGCGGGCGCCTCCTCCTCCACGCGGTGGGCCTGCACGGGCTTGAAGCGGGCGCGCGGCTTCTCGCGGGTGTTGATCCAGAGTTGGCCACGGTTGTTGAGATTGAGCCAGTAGAGGTCGCCGTCGAACTCCAGGTAGGCGGGCGGCTCCTTGGCGCTGGAGGGAATGGCGAACCCGCATTCCTTGAGCGCCTCGACGAGGTCGGCCTGGGTCTGCTCGAATTTCTTGGCGAGAAAGTCGATCCCGACCGCCATCCCCGGCCCGCGCTGGTTGCGATGCATGTGGGGGCGGATTGCCTCAAAGAACGTCGGCACCTCCTCGTCCGAAACGGCGTCGTCATCGCCGATCTCGGCGTGCTCCCCGGCCTCGTCGTCCGGCTCGTCGCCGTCGCGGATCGGGCGCAGCGACTCCTCGCTGGCGAGCAGCGACTCGCGGCGCTCCTCGGCCTCGGCTCTCAGCTCGCTGTAGTTGAGCGCGCCGCCGGACTTCTCCTCGGGAGGCGCGGGAAGCGCCCCGTTGCGGCCGGCCGGCATGGCAGCGGCGGCGGGCTCGACGTTCCAGTCGCGCATCACGGGCCGCCGGGCCAGGCCGTGGAACGCGAGGGGGTTGTCGGGGCGGGTCTGGAAATTGATGATCTCCCATTCCTCCTTGCCCAGCTGGTTGAGGTGCTGTTCGAGCAACGACGGCGAGGCAAAGCCCAGCGCTCCGCTGGTGATGATCTTGTATTCCCAATTTGGCATAATGAACGGAAAGGACACCACCCATCCCAGAAGGCTCCGGAGATGCCCAGCCTAAAGTGTCGTGCGGAAAAAGCGGTGGTTCACCGGCCGGCGCTGCTCGGCGGTCAGCGCCGGGAGGTCGGGCAGCAGGTCGCCGCGGGGGGCGCCCAGCTGGGCGCTGCAGAGCGCGCGGAACTCATCCCAACGCCGCGCAAGAAGGGCGGCCGGGGCCGAGCCCGGCGCGGCGGAGGTCCGCTTGAGCAGCGGGGCGCCGGCCACCTGGCGCAGGAGGCTGCGCCACTCCGTGAGCAGCCGGTCGATGTCGCCGCGGCCGGCGAACTCCTGGGCGGCGGCCAGGGCGCCGCGGCGCTCCTTCTGCTCGACGTGCGCGCGCACGACCTCGGCGGCGCCGCAGCCGTACTGCGGGGGCACGCCGCGCTCGAGCCAGCCGGCGACGGTGAACCGGCGATACGTCTGCTCGCAGACGCGCGACAGCCGGCCGAGGATGCGGGGATTCGTGCCGGCGAAGCGGTCGCCGGCGAAGAGGTTGACGCTGTCGAAGAGGATCTCGTCGAGCGGATATCGGGCATCCTCCAGCGCAGCGGCCAGGGCGAGGCCCTCGGGGCCGAGGAAGAACGAGGCGATCTCCCCCCGCGTCGTCAGCTCGAGCCCGCGGTCGAGCAGGCCGAGGCGCTGCCATTGCCAGAGGAGCGTCCCCTGGGGATCCAACTCGAGGCATTCCGCACGGCGCGCGCACCTGGCGCAGGCCGGGAACGGGTTCTTCTCTCTCCGCACGAGCCGGGCGCGCCCCGTGTCGGTGCGTTGGCCGCAGGGAAGTTCGCCGAGGGGGATGGAGCCTGTCCGCTCGATTCCGAGAACGACGGGCTCGACCGAGAAGAACCGGCCCGCAGCCTCGGTGGCGACCTCGATGGCCGGGCGGCCGGCGCGCACTTTGCGGAGCATGAACGCCCACGGAAGCGGAGCGGCCCGCTTGAGCTGGAGCGGCTGTGCCCTGCGGAGCCGCGGCGCCGTGCCGCTGCACAGGACAAAGCCGACCTCATCGAGCCCGCGCCGGCCCGCCCTGCCGATCATCTGAAGCAGCTCATGGGGCTCGATCTCGTGTTCGGACTGGTTGAAACGGTAGGAGGGCGCCGTGATCAGCACCGACCGGAGCGAAAAATTGATGCCCGCGCTCAGCCCCAGGGTCGCGACGACCGCGCGAAGCTGCCCGGCCTTGGCGAGCGGCTCGATGACTCCGGCGCGCTGGGCGTAGGTGAGCCCGCTGTGGTGATAGGCGATCCGCTGCCGGAGGAGCTTCACGAGCGCCGGGCCCAGGAGATTCTCCTGCTCCGAAGTGAGGTTCAGGGGGTCGGCGAGCGGAAGCTCCCGGGCGAACTGGCGGGCGAGCCTCTCGGCATCCTGCCGATGCGGGGCGAAAACGAGCACCGGGCCGAGGCCTTCCCTGAGGGCCCCGGCGACGCGCCGGCTCCAGAATCCCTCGATGGTTCTCGGGAGTCCGTGGATCAGGTCGTCCACCTCCACTTCTTCGAGCGGCACGGGGCGCTCGCGCTGCCGGACCCACTCCACCTGCCGGCCGAGACGCCTGAGCCAGGAGGCCACCTCCTCGGCGTTGGCCACGCACCCGCTGAGCATCAGGAGCTGGACTTGAGCGGGCACCGACAGGATCACGCCTTCATAGTGGTTGCCGCGATCGGAGTCCGCGAGCCAGTGATACTCGTCGATCACCAGCAGCTGGAAAGGAGCCGCGCCATCAGCGGCGCCCGGCCTCCGCCCGTCCTCCTGGAAACATCCCTGCACCGCCTCGAGCGTCGCCACGACCACAGGAGCATCGGCGGCCACCGTGAGGTCGCCGGTCATGATGCCCACCTTCCAGCCCCTCGACTTCCACTCGGCAAATTTGTCGTTCGCCAGCGCCCGGGTCGGCACCGTGAAAAGAGCCCGCCGCGAGAAGCTCGTCTGCTCAGCCCAGCGCTCGAAGACATAGGTTTTCCCGGCGCCGGTAGGCGCGTCGATGACCACGTCGTGGCCGCTCTTCAGCGCTTGAATCGCCTCCGCCTGCCACCGGTCCGGCAGCATCAGCTTCTGCAATCCCTCGAAGGATTCAGCGCGCATGAGACCGACCGTAGCCCCGGGCATCAGTCCGTCAACCGTTGCATTTCGGCGCGAAACAGATCATGATTGACACGATTGTTTCAAACGATCGTTTTAATATTCTACATTCACAATGCCCTCCGAATTGCAAGCCACCCGGGATAGGATCCTGAACGCAGCTGAGGATCGATTTGGACAACAGGGCTTTTCGACGACATCCCTCAGGCAGATCACGGAACTCGCCGGAGCAAACCTCGCGGCGGTAAACTATCACTTTGGATCAAAGGAAGCCCTTTACCATGAAGTGATGCTTCGCCGGGCTCGGCCGCTGAATGAAGAGCGCTTGAGGTTACTCGATGAGGCGGAGCAACTTGCTGGCGACCAACCCGTGCCGCTCCGATCGATTCTGGACAGCTTCATCAGGCCGTTGCTGCAGCAGGCGACCCTCGAGCCCTCGCGGTCCGCCTCGTTTCTTCGGTTGATTTGGAGGGATCTCACTGATCCTCAACCTTTCATGAAGGAATTACTGGCTAGGGAATTCAATCCGCTGGTCACCCGCTACCGAGACGCCCTGACGCTCGCACTGCCTGGGATCCCGGCGGCAGAGATCTTCTGGCGGATGCATTTCATCATGGGGGCTACTTTATATACTGCTTGTCACCAGCATGATATAGACAAGATATCCTTCGGAGCCTGCTCTCGCGGGGATCTCGACGGTTGCATCCAGCGGCTGATCGATTTCTGTGCCGCCGGTCTGGAGGCGTTCTTAAGGGCGCCATCAGGGCCGCGCATTGATGCTCAGGCTCCGGAAGCGTCCGGCCGATAATGACTTCTTTTCACTGAAAAATCTTCTGCAACTTCCACCGCCTCCTGTGCGTCCTCAGCGTACTGAAACAGACACGGAACAAGTGTTCCGATTCCCACTCTCATCGACCACCTGACCATGATAGCGACCGTCATCGTCCTCGCCTTGCTCACCGCCCTTGTGGCGACCGAGCCTGAGCGCGACCGTGATTCGTGAGGAAGACGCTTCCCCACGGCAGACACTATTCACCGACCCGACCACCTCCCGCTGATCCAGCTCCTTTTCTGAAGACAGCAAAGCCGCCCCCTTTGCAGAGGGCGGCTTTGGTTTTTTCAAAGCAGCGCACGCGCTGCATCGTCGTGTCTGCGAGCCTTATTCAGACTCGCTCACGACGAGCGGCAGCACGACCTTGGTCGGCACGGCGACGCCATTAGACTTCGCGGGCGCGAACTTCCAGTGGCTGACCGCCTCGGTGACATTCGCCGCGAACCTGGCGTTCGTCGCGGAGAGAATCTCGATGTCGTGCGGCACGCCGCTGGCATCGACCAGGAATTCGACCTGAGCTTCCGCGCCGACAAGAGACCTGTCCGCGAGCGGTTCAACGACCTTTACGGGAACGGGAATGTCGGTACGGCCGCTGTAGGACTTGATGTAGGCCTCGGTTGTCGTCAGGCCGAAGGCGAGCGGCGCGGTTGCGCCGAGCGCCAGGAGGGTGACGAGTTTGACTGATTTGCTGATCATGTTCATTGCATTCAGGGCTCCGCGGTGAGACGGAGCGTTTATTTTCTGTTTTGGTTAAGATGCCCGCTCCGCCGCAGCCGGACGGCTGTGCGATGCGGGCATTTCTGGCGACTCTGCGGGAGGGAGCCCGCAATGCCGCAAGGTCCAGGTTTTGGGGCCGGCGCAATTCAAAGCCGGTCGATGGGCGACATCTCTTTTCAGTCAAACTCTGGAAAGGGCATCTCAAAGAACTCTGAAGGCCCCTGAAGAAATCAGGGGCCAGACTCACAGCAAACGGGCTGCGTGTCTTAAAAGAACCTTGAGGTCTCTGAAGGAAGCAATGGCGGAAGGATAGCCGCACAAGGTGACAAGCACATGACATGCCAGCGGATTTCTCGTTAAATCCCAGGCATCCATTCCGAGACAAGAATCGATATATTATCGGCTTATGAGAATTTCCGGAGATATTTCAAAGCCACTTCAAACTCATTCGGAATAGGGGCCTTGATTGTGACGGGCTCCCTGGTCTGGGGATGGATGACCGTGAGCTCGCTCGCATGCAGGGCCAGCCTGGCGATGAGCGGGCGCTCCTCATCCCTGCCTTTGTAGCCGCGCTTGAGGCGTGAAAGCAGCAGCCGGGTGTCGTTGCCGTAGAAAACGTCGTTGAGGATTGGAAATCCGTTTGTCGCGAGGTGCACGCGGATCTGGTGGGTGCGCCCCGTCAGAGGCCGGCATTCGATCCAGGCGAATCCGCGAAACCGCTCGAGGACACGGAAGGCGGTCGCACTGGGCTTGCCCGCCTTTCTGACGATTTTCATGAGTCCCGGGCGGCGCTCGTCCTGGGTGAGCGGGACATCGACCGTGAAGGAGTCCTCCGCTGGCACTCCCGCGACGAGTGCATGGTAGACCTTCGCGGCGGTCTTTGACTGGAACTGTCCGCTCACGAAATCGAGCGCGGACTTGGTCTTTGTGCAGAGGAGCACCCCGCTGGTGTCCGCATCCAGCCGGTGGACGTTCGCGACGCCGACGCCGAGCCTGGCGTGCACCAGTCCCATGAGGTTCTCGCGGGTCTTGTCCCAGCGGTCGGGCGCGACCAGGAGGCCGCTCGGCTTGTCGAAGGCGAGCAGCGCCTCATCCTCGTAGATGACCGGAGGGAGCCCCATCGCCACAAGCTGAGGGCAAACAGGGGCAAATGTCACGGGCGATTGAATTCGCTTGCGGCGCCCACCCCTCTCGCGTCGTCTGGCGGCAGTCGCAGCCACCGGCTTCATTCCGGGAACTCCCTTCCTCGATGTTCGTCCCTCCGAGAGCCGTCGTGAACCTCGCCGCCGCGTACCTGTCTGCGCGAGCGGCCCGCAGGCTGCGGCGCCGGGATCCAGGACATGCGGCCCAGCAGCGGATCTACCGCCGGCTGGTCTCGCGCCTCGCCGCGACCAGCGCCGGCAGGGAAGCCGGGATCGAGGCGGGAATGCATCCCTCGGTCTTCAGGGCGAGGGTGCCGCTTCGCACGTACGAGGCGTTTTCTCCCTACATCGACCGTATGCGCCGCGGCGAGCGCGACGTCCTCTGGCCGGGCTCCTGCTCCTTTTTCGCGATCTCCTCAGGCACGGCGGCCGGCCGTCAGCGGCACCTGCCCGTCACCGAGGATATGCTCGCCCATTTCAGGAGCGCGAGCCTCCAGTCGCTGCTCCAGTACACCGCCCGCGCCGGGCACACCGGCATCTTCCTCGGGCGCCACCTCCTCCTCGGCTGCCCGGCGACACTCGTCCCCATCGGCGAGGCGCAGCCGCAGGCGTGCTTTGCCGGCGACCTGTGCGGGATCGCCGCGGTGAATTTCCCGGGCTGGGCGGAGAAGCACTACTTCGAGCCCGGGATCGAGATCGCGTGCATGGAGGACTGGCAGGCGAGGCTGGCCGCGATCGCACAGCGCACCCTCCGGCGCGACATCACCCTGCTCGCCAGCACCCCGTTCTGGGCGCTTCCTCTCGCTGATGCGGTCCGCACCCTGGCCGCGAGGGGCAAGGCGACGGCAATGCACCTGAAGGCCGTGTGGCCGAACCTGGAATGCTTCGTGCACGGCGGGGCGCCGCTCGCGCCATTCGGTACCCAACTGCGCGACGCCCTCGGCGAAGGCGTCGAGTTCCACGAGGTATATCCCGCGTCCGAGGGTTTCATCGCGGCGCAGGACTCCGAAGCCGTCCACGGAATGCGGCTGCTTACGGCCTCGGGCCTCTATTTCGAATTCCTGGCGATGGACGACTTCCACGCCGGCGCACTGCAGGATCTGGGCGGCCGGGCGGTGCCGCTCGAAGGGGTGCGGGCCGGCGTCGACTACGCGCTGGTGCTCACGACGCCCGCAGGCCTGTCGCGATACCTTGTCGGCGACGTCGTGCGCTTCATCTCGACGGACGTGCCTCGGCTGATTGTCGTCGGCCGCACCGACCTCCAGCTGAACGCCTTCGGGGAGCGGGTGATGGAGAGGGACGTCAACGACGTGCTCCTCGCGGTGTGCCAGCGCCACGGGTGGTCGGCCGCCGGCTTCCACGTCGCGCCGCACTTCTCCAGCCGGCTGACCGGCCAGCCCCGGGGCAGCCACGAATGGTGGATCGAGCTCAAGGTGCCGACGATCGAGACCCCGACGGCCAACGTCATCGGCCCGGAGCTCGACGCGGAGCTCGCCCGGATCAGCCCGGCCTACGCCGCGAGGCGCCGGGCCCAGCAGATCGAGGCCCCGTCGGTGCGACTCGTCATGCCCGGTGTATTTGAGGAATGGATGCGAAAGCACGGGCGCTGGGACGGCAGGAAGAAGCTGTGCCGCTGCCGGTCGGACCGCCTCTTCGCGGACGAGCTGACGGACCTGTACCGGCTCTACGTGGGGACGCGCTCGCCGTTCAGCGCCTCCCCCAACCCGCGGGAGTGAACCCGGGGATCCGGCCCCTCAGTGGAGCAGCCCCGCCGTCTCGGGGAACCCGAAGCGCAGGTTCATGATCTGCACGGCCTGCCCGCTGGCGCCCTTCACGAGGTTGTCGATCGCCGAGGTGATGACGAAGTTGCCCGTGCGCGCATCGTGGGCGGCGGCGATGTCCGCGCGATTCGTCCCAGTGACGTAGGCGGTGTCGGGAGTCTCGCCCGCGGCGAGGATCTGCACGAAGGGCCTGCCGTCGTAGGCGCGGCGCCAGGAGCCCAGGATGGCCTCGAGGGTTGCGCCGGGCGCGGCGGGGACGGTGATGGTCGTGGCGATGCCCCGGCGCATCGGAGCCAGGTGCGGGTTGAATTGGATGACGACGGGCCTGCCCGCATGGATGCCGAGCTGCTCCTCGATTTCCGAAAGGTGGCGGTGCTTGAGAAGGCCGTAGGCCTTGGCGCTCTCGGTGCGCTCGACGTAGAGGTAGGCCTCGTCGACCTTGCGCCCGGCGCCGCTCACGCCGCTGAAAGAGTTGACGACGATGTGCTCGCGGCTCACCAGCCCGTCGCGCAGCAACGGCGCGAGCGGGAGGAGGATGCTCGTCGGATAGCAGCCCGGCGCGGCGATCAGCGGGAACGATTCCCAGCCATCGGGGGCGAGCTCGGGCAGGACATAGCGCGCCTGGGGAAGCAGTTCGGGGGCGCGGTGCTCGCCGTAGTACTTCGTGTAGGTCGCGAGGTCGGCGACGCGGAAGTCGGCGCTGAGGTCGATGACCTTCTTGCCCGCGGGAAGCAGCGCGCGAGCGAAGGTCGCGGCCGCGCCGTGGGGAAGCGCCAGGAAAAAGAGGTCGATGTCGCCCGCCGCGAGCGCCGCGGGGTCGGAATCGACGAAACGCAGGCCTTTGTCCTGACCGCGGAGGGCGGGAATGACCTGGGAGAGCGGCTTGCCCGCGTGCTGCCGCGACGTGACGGCCGACAGCGCGACGCTGGGGTGGCCGAGGAGGAGTCTGACCAGAACTTCGCCGGAATATCCGGATGCACCGATGACGCCGACTTTCATGGGAGAGGTTTTTGCTGTGCAAACACCTACTCTCCGCCGCAAGCGGAGAACAAGCTGATTGTCCCGGCCCGGCGCAGCCATGCCACCGGGTTTTCGCGCCAGCGGAAACCTAGCGCTTGGAGAACTGGAACCGCTTGCGGGCGCCCGGCTGGCCGGCCTTCTTGCGTTCCTTCTCGCGAGGATCGCGCATGATGTGTCCGGCCTTCTTCAGGGCGGCGCGGAGCTCCGGATTGAACTTCTGGAGGGCGCGCGCGATTCCATGGGCAACGGCGCCGGCCTGTCCGGCGATGCCGCCGCCGGTGACGTTGACGACGACATCGAATTTGTCGCGGAGCTCAACGGTCAGCAACGGAGCGAACGCCTGCTTGGCGAAGTTCTCGTGGGTGAAGTAGGTCTCGAAATCGCGGCCATTGGCGACCAATTTGCCGGTGCCCTCGGTGATGCGGACGCGGGCAGTGGCACTCTTGCGGCGGCCAGTGGCGGAAAACACAGCAGTTTCGGCGCTCATGGGTGGATCAAACGGTGATCTTGATGGGGTTCTGGGCCTCGTGCGTGTGGTTGGGTCCAGCGAAGACCCGCAGCTTGGTGAGCATCCGGTTGGCGATGCGGTTCTTGGGAAGCATTCCCTTGACCGCGTGCTCGATCAGGTGCTCCGGGCGACGCACGCGCATCTCCGAGACCTTGCGGAAGATCTCGCCGCCAACATAACCCGAAAAGGTCATGTAGGTGTTCTGCTCCTCCTTCTTGCCGGTGAGCGCAACCTTCTCGGCGTTGATGATGACAACGTAATCTCCGGTGTCGACGTGGGGCGTGTAGGTGGCCTTCGTGCGACCCCGAATCAGGTTGGCGGCTTTGACAGCGAGGCGGCCCAGAACGACGCCGTCGGCATCGATCAGATACCACTTCGGCTGAACCGTCCCCTTCTTGGCGAGAAAGGTTTTCATGTGCGGAAAGGGTGCCATAGGTAGGTTTTCGGGGGGGCGTGTCAACCCTTTAGATCGAATCATTTTGCGTACGTCGTTTCCGGCGTTGCGCCGGCGGCCACGTTCGCCGACGCTGACGGCGCCGCCGCAAGCACCCCGGCATCCCATGCGCAACGATAACTCCGCCGCCGTCGCAAAGTCGGAACTGGCAGCCGGTTCGGCAGCCGGGCCTACCGGGAGCCAACCCCGATGCGGCCGATCGCCGTGAACTCCGGCGCCGCCATGCCCCTGCCCCGGGATCTCCTGGAGATCCTCCAGATGCTGCGAAAGGCCGGCCGGCCGCGACTTGTCGGCGGCTGCGTCCGCGACTGGCTGCTGGGCCTCGCCCCCAAGGATTACGACGTCGAGGTCGCCGGGCTCGATTACGAAACGCTCGCCCGGCTTCTCGCGCCGTGCGGGGCGACCGATCTGGTCGGCCGCAGCTTCGGCGTCGTGAAGCTGCGCATGGAGGGCGCCGAGTATGACTTTAGTCTGCCGCGCCGGGAGTCGAAGACCGGGGCCGGACACCGGGGCTTCGCCGTCGCGCCCGATCCAGGCCTGTCCGACGCCGACGCCGCGGCGCGGCGCGATTTCACGATCAACGCGATCGCCTGCGATCCCCTCGGGGGCGTCCTGATCGATCCCCACGGCGGCGAGGCCGATCTGCGCGCGCGGGTGCTGCGGCACACGAGCCCGGCCTTCGCCGAGGATCCCCTGCGTGTGCTGCGCGGAATGCAGCTGGCGGCGCGCTTCGACCTGGCGCTGGCCCCCGCCACCGCCGCGCTCTGCCGGAGCATTGCGGACAGCTTCCGCGAGCTGCCGGTCGAGCGCATCTGGGGAGAATGGGAAAAATGGGCGGTCAAATCGGTCGTCCCCTCGCGCGGCCTCGACGTCCTGGAACAGACCGGCTGGCTCGCCCATTTTCCGGAGATCGCCGCGATGGCCGGGGTCCCGCAGGATCCCTCCTGGCATCCGGAGGGCGACGTGCTGAAGCACACGAAGCACTGCCTCGACGCCCTGTGCGGCCTGACCGCCTGGCGGGATGCCGGCGCGGCGCGGCGCCGGCGCCTGACCTTCGCCGTCCTCGCCCACGATTTCGGAAAGGCGGCGACGACCGTCCGCCAGGAACGGCGCGGGGAGATGCGGTGGATCAGCCCCGGGCACGCCGAGGTCGGCGGGCCGCTGGCGGAGACATTCCTCGGCCGCATCGGCGCCCCGCTGGATCTCGCCGACTGGGTGCGGCCGCTCGTGCTCCACCACCTCGCGCACCACCAGGGCCAGGAAGCCATCACCGATGCGGCGGTGCGCCGCCTCGCCCGGCGGCTCGCGCCCTCCTCGATCGACGACCTGGCGGTTGTCATGGAGGCCGATCATCTCGGGCGCCCGCCGCTCGTCTGTGCGGACTCGGCGGCGCGCATCCGCACGCTTGCCGACCGCGCGCACGCCCTGGCCGTGCGCGACGCAGCGCCCCGACCCATCCTTCTGGGAAGGCACCTCATCGAGGCGGGGCTGCTCCCGGGGCCGGGATTCAAGCCGGTCATCGACGCGGCATTCGAGGCGCAGCTCGAGGGGGCCTTCGCCGACGAGGCCGGCGCCCGCGTCTGGCTGCGGCGCCGGCTGGCCGCTCCGTGAAGGCGCGGCTCGGGGCCGCTGCGGGCTTGCCTGCGCGCCCGCGATGGCCCGGAATCGCCGCGCAGAAGCCCACCGCGACGATGCATGCGACCCGCCCCATCACGAAAGCGTTCCAGTGGGACCTCGCGCGCCAGGTGGAGCGGATCGACGTCCTGCTCCGGTGGCTCCCGCGCTACGCCGCGTGGGGCTACGAGGAGTTGTATCTGCATCTTGAGGACGCCGTCGCCTACCCTTCGCTGCCCACGGTGGCCCGCGCCGACTCCTACCCTCTGGAGGAGTTCGTCCGGCTGGTGGAGGCCGCCACGGCCGCCGGGATCCGCGTGGTGCCGATCGTGAACCTCCTCGGCCATACGCAATACCTGATCAAGGCGGAGGCGCTGCGCGACCTCAACGAGCTGAGGGACGCCTCGGGGCGGCCGCTCGGGCGCGGGCAGATCTGCCCCCTGCATCCGCGCACGCTCGAGGTCGCGACGGCACTGCTGCGCGACCTGGCGCCCTTCTGCACCGCAGGGAAGGTGCACGCCGGGCTCGACGAGTCGTTCTTGCTGGGCCGCTGCCCGCGCTGCCGCAGCGACATCGCCCGGCGGGGGCTCGGCGCCCATTTCGCGGGCCACGTCGAGCGGCTGAACCGGCTCGCCCGGAGGCTCGGGCTTCGCCTCGGCCTCTGGGGCGACATGCTCGCCCTCGCGCCCGACGCGATCCCCTGGCTGCCCGCGGACGTCACCGTCTACGACTGGTACTACTACCCCTTCCGGCGGCTGCCCCGGGTGGAGCTCTTCAATTTCGCCGAGGCCGACCTGGCCGCCCCGCTGCAGGCGCGCGGCATCGGCTACTACGGCTGCCCGATGAACGGCGCCTTCCGCTGGGAGCCGCTGCCGCTCTTCACCGACCGGATGCGCATCATCATCGACTGGTGGCGGCGGTGCGCGCGCGTCGGCGCCGACGGCTTCCTCGTCACCTCCTGGGAGCCCGGCCGCCTCGCGTTCGACCTGACGGTCGCCGTGGACGCGGCCGCCGCCGGGCTGTGGCTGGAGCCCGGGGAGCAGGACCCCGCCGCGCTGCTCCGCCGTGGGTTCGAGCGCGCGTTCGGCGGCGCCGACGGCGGCCGGCTCGCCGCCCGGGCCGCGCTGGCGGCGGACGCATTTCCATTCTGCGGATACCACCGGTGGCAGATCAACGACCGCTGGGACGTCCTGGCCTCGCCCGCGGGGGCGGCCCCTTTCGCCGGCGAGCAGAGGGCGCTCGCCGGGATCACGCGGAAGGCGGCCGCCGGGCCGCGGGCCCTGGCGGCGAGCCTGGCGTTCCGCCTTTATCTCGCCCGGCGCGACGTTTTCGTGCGGCGCGCGGCACAGGCCGTGTGGCGCCTGCGGCGCGCGCTGGCCCGCGGAGCGCGCGGCGAGGCGCTCCGCCTCGCCGCCACGGCGCGCTCCGAAGCCGCCGCCTTCGCGGCCGCCATCGGTGAAGGCACGCGGGCTGCCCGGACGATGTGGCGCCTTTCGCGCGACCGCAGGGTCGCCGGCCCGAATGAGCGGATGCTCGCCGCCGACCGAGGGCGCCTGCGCTCCTGGCAGCGCTGGCTTGGGCGGGTCGCCCGCAAGCCGGAGCTCTGCCGCGAGACCGCACCGGTGTGCGGCGCCTGGCAACTCCTGTTCACCGTCCGCAACTTCGCGCCCGCGCTCCAGAAGGTCGTGGTCGAGCAGCGCCGGCCCGACGGCGCCTGGACGGCGCTTCATGCGCTTCACACGATCGAATTCCGGGCCGAGGCGGCGCGTCCGCGCACGGCGATCCGGCGCGAGTTCAGCGTGCCGGTCCCGGGCGGCGCGGAGGCCGCCGCCCCGGTCGTGCTGCGGATCGGGATCCGCGGCGTCGGCCAGCTCGAAGTCAGCGGCGCCCGGCTGACCGACGGCGTCGTCAGCCTGCGGCCGGCGGGCGGGTGCGCGTCGCGCACCCTCGGCCGGCCCGCGCCGCGCGGGGGCTTCCCGGCGATCGACTGGGAGCGGAACGCCGGCGAAGTCGTCTTGCGCTTCCCCTGAAGCGCGCATCGGGCTTCCCGGCGCCGACTCCCCCAGCTGTATTTTCACCTGCAAAAAAAGGCTGCCCCGAGATCGGGGCAGCCTTGCTTGTCAAAAGACGGGACGCCGGAATCAGAACTGGCGTTCCAGCCGGACGTACCACTGGCGCGGCGCAGCGTCGTTGATGCCAGGAGTCGTGCCGGACGCCTCGAACGGATCGAGCGGCGGCGACTGATTGAGCAGGTTGTTGATGCCAATCGTGAGCTTCGTGCCCCAGAGGAGCTTGTCGCGCGTGAGAGTGACGTTGGTCGTGTACTGCGCCTTCACCGTCCAGGCCAGGTACACGGTGTCGGTTCCCGCGCTTGTGTTGTAGCCATCGATGGCCAGCCGATCATTGCGGGCTCCGCGGTAGATCTCGGCGAGGGTTGCGCCCCAGACGCCGCGGTTCCAGCCGGCCATGAAGACCGCGTTGAAGCGCGCGACGGTGCTCCTGCCGGCGTAGTTGGTGCCTTCGACCTCGAGCCTGTCCACGTAAGTGCCGTCGGCACCGACGTTGAACCGGCCCAGCGACCGATTGGTCCAATTATAGTGGATGCCGAGGTCGTATCCGCGGTACTTGGCGGACGAGATGTTGACGTAGTTGTCCTTGATGTAGGCGAGCGTGCCATCGCTGTTGCGGACAACCTTGTCAGTAAACTCCGCATTGCCGGCGGCGGCCTGGAGGAGGAACTCGTCATACCCGTAGTAGTCGCTCAGCCTGCTCAGGAGATCCCGCTGGCGGTACTTGAAGTAGTCGACCGAGATATCCAGCCCGGACAGCTTGCCCGTGGGCTCGATGACAAAGCCGCCGTAATAGATGTCGGTCGTCTCGGGCTTGAGGTCCGGGTTGCCGGTGGTCTGCACCTTGAGCTGCGAGATCGTCGTCTTGGCAACGGGATCATACAGCGAGGTCGAGGAGAACGAGGTCTTCTGCGACGTGTAGAGGTAGGACAGGTCGGGAGCCTTGAAGGCCTGGGAGATCGAGCCGCGCAGGACCAGCCACTTCACCGGGTGGAGCTTCAGGCCCAGCTTCGGGCGAATCTTCTTCGCGAAGTCCTTGTCGCTGTACTTCTCATAGCGGGCAGCCAGCGAGATTTCGGCCTGCTTGATGACGGGGAGATCGACTTCCCCGAACACCGCGTCGACCTGGCGGCTGCCATAGGAACTGGTGCCTTCCGAGCCACCGATGATATTGCCCGTGGCATTGTCCGCCGTGCGGATGTTGGCGTAATCTTCCGCGCGGTGCTCAGCACCGAACGAAACGCCCACGCGGCCACCAGGGAGGTTGGCCACGGTGCCGCTGGCGTGAATGTCGTAGTTCCAGTACTTCAGGCTATCAATATTGGGATTGTCGCCCGTGAGGAACCGGACCATCGCGGCATCGTTGTAGCCGAACCAGTTGAAATACGTGCGGCTGGCCGTGGCCGTGCTCGAATTGTAGTAGAGCGAACCGTCGGTGGCGCGGGTCAGACCGTTCAAGGCCTGCTGCATCTTCGTGTCGGTGACCGTGCCCGCATTCTGGTTGGTGGTCGTGTTCTTGCCGTACATCACGGCGCCTTCCCACTCCCAGTCGGAGAGGTTGGGCGACGCGTTCAGCTTGCCTCCCAGGCCGGTGACCACACGGGGAGTCTCGGAAGTGACGTCCGAGGTGCGCGCGCTCGCCTCGACGAGGCGGCGGCGGCCACTCGTGATCGCCACGGCCCAGGGATTGTACGCGTTGTAGCTCGGGATCGTGAGGTCGTGCTCGGAAGCGCCGAGATCGATGGGCGTCGGAGCCGCATCCGTCGTGCTCTGGCTGTTGGAATACGACACATCCAGGAACCCGTAGAGCTTATCGCTGAAGTCGTACCGGGTCATGTTGTAGAACTGGTAACGGCGCGTCGAGGGGAAGAGCGTCGTGTTCTGCTGGAAGTCATAGAGATTCCGGCCGTACACCGCAGTCGACGTCGTCGGAGACGAGGTCGGGCTGGCGAAGGTCCGCGTTCCAACGCCGCTCACATACACATAGCCCGGGAAGCCGCGGGAGGACAGCGAATATAACTGCAGCCAATTCACATACCCGCCGCCAGCCGTATAGGGATAATTGTAGTAGGGATAATAGAGGTCGGTAATCGGGTTCTTGAAGTTGAACGTGCTGAGGTAGGAGGCCTGCGTGTAGCCCGTGCCCGCCAGGCCGGTCACCTCGTAATGCAGATCGCACCGGCTGGCCAGATTGGTCTTGTCGGCGCTGGCGCTCCAGGGCAGGTCGCGCGAGTACACCGACGCCTGCTGCTGCCAGTTGAACGACGTGAACGTGCTCAGCTTGCCGGAACTGACGCCCATGGCGACGGAGGCTTTGACGTAATTCGCGTCCGTGCGCATGTAATTACCGGTCTCGAGGGTCGTGCCCATGCCGGTGTAGTCCTTCTTGAGGATGACATTAACCACGCCACCCACCGCGTCGGAACCATAGAGGGCCGAACCACCATCCTTGAGGATGTCGATCCGATCAACGGCGGCTTCCGGCAGGCTGTTCAGGTCGAACACCGTCTGGAATCCGTCGAAACCGGGCGTGGCATACGGGATGCCGCGGCGGCCATTGATCAGCACCAGGGTATTGTTGTTGCCCAGGTTGCGCAGATTGAACGAGCTCACACCAGGAGTGAAGCTGGTGCCGGCGTCAGTCCCGGTCAGCGCCTGGCCGTTGTTGAAGGGCAGGGCGCGGATCGCATCACCCAACGTGGGGAAGCCCAGAGCCTGCACATCGGCGGCCTTCACCTGGATGACAGGGCTGACAGTCTCTGCATCAACCCTTTTGATCCGGGAGCCGGTGACGACGAACTGATCCATCTTAACGGAGTCGTCCTTCTTCTTTTCGTCCGTCTTCTTCTCATCTGTCGACGCCGTAGCGCTAGCGGTCTGGGCGACCGCGAGATTTGACAGGCCGACGCCTGCGACGAGCGCAAGCATAGCCCAATACTTCCTTACGGAATACAGGTTCATTGACTGGTTTGGTTGTGTTGCTGGTGGAAGAACTTGAGGGCTAAGCCCATGCAATTCCATTGGGCGAAAGTGAAAGCATGATACCTGCCATTTGACAACAAGTTTATTACTTTGAGGAATAAGGGGGGATATTTTCCACTCCAAATATTTCTTCGATGAATAAAATAAATATCATATATATATAATAATAAACGATTTACGCTACACGCATTGAAAACACACACCAAAACCCAATTTTTGAACGCTTTTCCGGTGCTGGCGAAAAATGGGCAGCTCGGGCTCACGCCAAGCCGCTCAAATGAACAAAATTGCTAGAAGTCTTGCTACGGAAGCGTGGCTTCCTCGACCTTCTTTACCTGAGCCGCACGGTAATCGTTGAGGGCCTTTCGGATGCCTTCGTCTCCGAGTGCGAAGATCGCTGCGGCGAAGAGAGCCGCGTTGATCGCGCCCGGTTTCCCGATCGCAAACGTCGCCACGGGCACTCCGCCCGGCATCTGCACCATCGACAGCAGCGAATCGAGTCCCTTGAGCGAGGCCGATTCCATCGGCACCCCGAGCACCGGCAGCGGAGTCAGTGCCGCCGCCACGCCGGCGAGATGGGCTGCTCCACCGGCGCCGGCGATCACAATCCTGAGCCCGCGGTCGCGCGCCGAGGTGCCCCACTCGAACATAAGCTGCGGCGTCCGGTGCGCGCTGATGACCCGTTTCTCATAGGCGATGCCAAACTGGTCGAGCGTCTGCGCCGCATGGCGCATCGTGTCCCAATCCGACGTGCTGCCCATGATGATCCCGACGGTCGGCGTTGCCATAGGGCTCAAGCTGTATGCGGACCTCACCTGACTCCGCAAATGAAAAGGCGGGCCGCGTTCGCCGCAGCCCGCCTCCAGGGCAAATCGCAGGATCTAGATCAGGGATATTCCGGAGGGAGTCCGCACCACCGTGGTGCCAGCGATCTTGTCGTGCCAGGATTGCCGGCTCGGGTCGACAGATGCCCAGATGAATCCGAGACCGACGATGGCGAGAGAAAGGAAACAGCCGAGCACTCGGACGATCGAAGCCGTCCAGTCGAGAGGACGATCGTCGAGGCGGACGACCTTCAGATGGCAGATGGCGCCGCCGACCGTTGTGCCACGGAGCTTCCACATCACGGCCCCGTAGACCGCGAGCATGAAGAGCACGAGGCTCACCGAGAAATGCAGTCCCGGGATGACTATGATGACGATCCTACACAGAATGAGATCGATCATGAGCGCCGCAAATCGGATCCAGAACCCCGCACGGGGCAGCGAAGCGGCCGACAGCGGCGGGATGGCCGCGGCGGGGGGCACCACTATGGGAATCCCCGTTGTCGGCGCCGCCGCACCGGCCTCCGCCGACGGCGTGCCTGCATCCGCAATGACGACAGCTGCCGCGACAGGTGCAGCGGCTGAGACCGCGGGCGCCGCAGGTCCCGACTTCGCTCCGTTGCGCCTCATCGAAAGGATAAAAGGATAAACCGTCACGCCGAGCGACATCACGCCCAACAGCATCGCGACGACAAAGGCGACGATCGGCACCGTGAACAGCAGCATCACCACCACGCCGCCGATGAGAACGTTCACCGCCGGGATTGCCCACCCCTGCGCGCCAAAGGGCTTGGTGATCAGCTTGCCCATCCAGGCCAGGAGAACGGCCCGCCCGAAAAGGGCGCACGCGACGAGGGCGACCACCAGAAGCACGACGCCGACGACGGTGATCGACAGCAGGACGAGCGCCAGCGGGATCGCCAGGAAGGTCAGCACCGCGGTGAGAATTGTGAAGCCCGGCCGTGTCTCGAGGACGTCGACGCATCTCTCAACTCCCGGGCGGAAGACCAGCGCCAGCAGCGCGAAGAAGATGACGGAGCCCGCAAACAGACTCCACGCCCAGCCTGTCCCCGCGGAGAAGGCGAGCAGCCGGCCCTTGAACAGCGCCTCCTTCACCCAGGTAAACAGCCAGTCGAGACCCGGAAAACGGATGAAGCCGACCTGCCGCACATCGCCGTGGATCTCTGCCCCGGGGGCGCGCTGCACCGCGCCGGCGACCGCGACCACGTCGCCACCGATCACGGCCTTCGGCCCGAGAACGACATTCCCCGCCACGGCGACGACATCGCCGCCGACGCTTCCGTTCACGACCGTGTTTCCGACGACCGTGACCGCATCGCCGTTGACCGAGCCGTTGACCGTCGTGCCTCCGACAACCGAGACTGCGTCCTGGGTCACCTTCCCATCGACGGTCGTCCTGCCGGCGACAGCAACCGCGGAGTCCATCGTCTCGTCCTTGCCAATATAGGTATCGCTGCCGATATTCACCCGCTCGCGGCCGTTCTGCCTGCGGGCGCTGCGCTGCTTGGCCTTCTCGATCTTCTGATTGATGCGGTCGCTGCGGTTCTTCGCCGTTGTCGCTGCTCCGCTGTCAATCCGCCGCAGGGGAGCCGCAGCCGCAGGAGCCGCCGCCGTTTCCGAAGCGGACGAAGCAGGGGCTGCCTCGGCGGCGGGCGCTTCCGATGTCACCGGAGGCGCCGCGGGAGCGGTGGCTTGGGTGTCGGCAGGCTGCGCAGCAGGTTCCGACGGCTTGCTCGCCGCCATTTCGGGCGCCGCAGGTCTTGATCCTTCCTCCCCGCGCACGGCCGGCAGGAAGGCCAGCGACAACGCTGCGGCGAATCCGAAAAGTCCGATCTGATATCTGTATTTCATAAAGTGCAGGGGACGGGTGTTTGATGTCTCAGCGGTTCGCCCAAAGGGTCCGATAGGCCGTGGCGCCCAGGCCGAAGAGCATGGCATACATGGCGCCGATGACGGCGATCGAACCGTACAGCCATGTCGCGGGGATGTTCCGGATGACGAGGCTCACGAGATTCGTCACCCCGCTGCCCACCGCGATAAGGCGATCGGCGATATCCGCCGCCGCGCCGATTCGTCCCGGTTCGAGGTCCAGCTGCACATAGGCGCCGCCGCCGATCATGAGCGCGGCGACCATGCCGCACCCGAGAACGAAAAGCACGCGCACCGGCCGCGGCCAGTGCCTCCAGGACTTGTGCCACCACGGGATGGCGGCCTGCGCCGCGACTGCGGCGAGCACCCGGGCCTCGAGCGAGGCCGGCGCCCGGCGATCCGGCAGGGAGCGCAGTGCCTTGTGCACCATCTTCTCAATCTGCTCGGGCGTCATTCGGTTCATGGGGGATCCTCCGTCCATCGTGGGTGTTGGTTGAAAGGGTGAGGGATTAGTACTCGAACTTCTCATGGCTCGCGCCGGTCTGCATGAGCACCTTCGCGAGCGCCTCGCGCCCGCGCATGATGTCGGTCTTCACTTTGCTGAGGGAGACGCCGAGGCGCTTCGCAATATCCTCGTAGGGCATGTCCTCGAAATGGAAGAGCACCAGCGGCACGCGCTGGTGTTCCGGCAGCTTCTCCAGCGCCTGCTCCACCCAGGCGCGGCGGTCCTCCTTGCCGAGGTCGTCCAGAAAATCGCCGGGATCCGCGAACTCCACCGGAGCTTCCTCTTCTTCGCCGTCGGACCGCACAAATTCGGAAAAGAAGCGCCAACGTTTCCGGTAACGCTGGAGATGATTGATGCTCAAGTTGGTGGTGACGGTCTTCAGCCAACCGCCCGCCGTCGGGCTCGTGCTCAGGTTTTCCCAGTGTTCATACGCCTTAAGGAACACCTCCTGGGATATATCCTCGGCCTGCGCCTCGTTGCCGAGGAGGCGCACCGCCGTGGTATAAACCATGTTCTGATAGTTGCGCATGAATGTCGTGAAATCGATGGGGGGCGCGGTCCCCTCTTCGGTGGCTTGCACTGTGTTCTCGTCTTTCACGTCCAGAACACCGGACGGGCGCCCGGAGTCGCAGGAAACCTGCGGCGGGGGAACCAGAGCCCGCACCGGAGCCGGGGTCGGAGGGGGCGCCTGGACGGTCACCTTGGTCCGGGCGGAGCCGGCGTCCATCCGGTAGCGCAAGTTATAGTTCTCGAATATCTTGCGGGCCTGCCTTCCCGCCAGATCGAGATCCTTCATATCGAGGCCGAGAAACGCGAAACGGCGGGTATCGAAATCCCATTCCTGCTTCTCGCCGGGAAGGCCAGAGCCCGTGCCCGAGACCATTCCGCAGGCGAGGTGGAGCAGGCAGGCGAGTTTGTTCTCCCCCACTTGGTCGACGCGGAAATGGTGTTCCCTCACTGCATCGATGATCTCCTTAGGGAACACCCATTCCGCGAGCACCTCCGCCGCGATATCCGGGTTACTCATCCCGAAAACCCGGCCCTCCCAGATGGCGTAGGAGGCGGCCTGCTCGGCGTCGTAGGCGGCGATCCCGAGTTCGCCGGCCACCCGGTCGAGCACCAGCATGCCCAGCGGCCGCAGCAGGCCTGCCGTGTAGGCGAGGCGCGGGTCCAGTCCGCACCGCTCGGCGAGCGCCTCGCACGTGAGCGCCGTGTAGAGAAGGTGCTCGCGCAGCGGCTCCGCCTCCACTCCATAGTGGGAAAGCTCGCGTTCGACCACGCGGTCCGCCGCAACGCAACCGACCAGGCCGTGGATCTCGCGGAACCCGATGCGCGCCACCGCTTCCTCCACCGAGCCGAGGCGCGCCTGCCCTGCGCCATAGACGACGCTGTTGCTGATCCGGATCACCTGGGCCGCGAGCGCAGCGTCCTGGCGAATCAGGTCCGCCACCTGCGCCAGATCGGTGTTCGTGTCGCGCAAAAGCCTTCCCATGCCCGCGAGCACCTTGGGAGCGGGAGGGAGCGTGCAGGCGATCGCCAGAACGCGTTCGCGGGCATTGGCGCCGGAGCCGGCCATTGAAAGACACACTAATCAAGACCAGGGGCGGGGCGCAAGCTGCGGTGCTCGTGTGCCCCAGGCCGCCATCGAGGATTGATCGCTGATTCTGAAGCTATCCCTTTCGCCGGATTCCTACGACCGGAAAGAAATCCATCATCGTTGGGGGCTTGCCTACCGGAACCCCTGCGTGGTGAAGCTCGGGATCTCCCGATCACCGATCGGCGCCGGCAGCGCGGCGCCCTCCAGATCAAGAATCGCCGCCCCTGGAGGGCGGCGCGTTGTCGTCGCCGCTTCGATCTCGAGGCCCCGGCGAGGAACAGGTCAAGAAAGGGCACTTCCGACCCTTTGCGGCCTCCAGGATCCCTGAATCTTCCTTTGCCACAAGCGGCTCAGGAGGCGCTATTTCCACCACGGACCGACTGAACGTCCGGCCCCGATCATCCTGCGCCTGATCAGGGACAGGTCAAAATCGTCAACGCCTCTTTCTCCACTTTTCCGACCTGTCCCCGCTAGGCAATCATTGCGGACGATAGCCTGGCAAATCGCCCTGAAAACCTACGGCGTCTTTTACATCGATTCCTACGACAGCAAAGAAATCCGTCACACGGAGGTCTGGTTGGATGCATCGCCTAAACTGTTTGGGGCTACAATTGTCTCTTTTCGTCAGAGCTAAACGGCAAAGAACCTCCCTGGCTTCGAAGTGACTAATACACCAGCGCAAGGGCTGCAGCGGTTGAAAGGATTGCACCGATCGCTTCAACATCACGAGCGAGTCCTATTCCGATAGTTGCATCGTCGATGTTAGCCACGGATTGTGTGAAGTCGATTGTCCGGCCGTGCTTTGAGGCAGCTTGTAGTCTGTCTGCCTCTTTCATTAGGAGCGTGTTGACCCCGGTCAGCAGAATGATGTGCGAGACAAGAAAGGTGATCCATATCGCACCAACTGCCGCACCTCCAAAAACGAAAGCTAGTGTTCGTTGTTTCATGATTGCAAGTCTCTAGAATCCAAAGAGTACCCGTAACGTAGACTGAATGACCGGATCTCTCACTGTGTTCAGGATCAATTTGTTCTCATAGTCAGGGGGATTTGCGCTTCCAGCTGCCTGCAGCCCAACGCGAACAGCCGCACCGCAGTTGTCGTTCCAGGCTTCGTATTTCTCGTCTTGGGCAAACTTGCGCATTCCCATCGCCCCAGCGCGGACCTGTTCATCGGTTGCATTGGTAATTCCTCCTGGAATGATCTTCGGATCGAAGTTCGAGTCACTGACCCTGCTCCTGTCGTCTTGGATACCGCGCGGGTAGGTAGCAAGGGAGAAGCTCGCCGGCTTCGGATGCAAGAACCACCCGCAGGGGTCCCGTGAAATCTTGGCAATGGGCAGGAGTGTGATTTCCTTGCATCATGACGTACCCCACTGACACCGGCAGGGCTGGCTTCCTCCCGGTTGACCCCCAACTCGAAACAGCGGTTCGCGCCGAAGGCGAACGGCTCCTTGCGCTGATGGATGCCCATCCCGCCCCGGGCATCTTCTCGAAGAAGGGAGCCTACGCCCGGCTGATGGAGTGGTCGATGAAGGACGCTGCCTTCAAGACCCAGCTCTTCCGGTTTGTCGACGTCCTGCCGGCGCTCACCTCGTCCGCCGACATCGTGCGCCATCTTCAGGAATACCTCGGCGACAAGGCCGTCGAGATCAACCCCGCCCTCAAGACAGGCCTCGCCGCCGCCGCCTTCGCCCCGGGGCTTGTCGCGGGCCCCGTCAAGGCCCAGGTGGCCGACATGGCGAGGCAGTTCGTGGCGGGCGAGAGCCCCGAGGATCTCGTGCGCCAGCTCCGCCGCAACGCGAAGATCGGGCTCGCCACCACCATCGACCTCCTCGGCGAGACCGTCATCAGCGAGGCCGAGGCCGATGCCTTCCTCCGGCGCAACCTGGCCGTGCTCGACACCGTCGCCGCCGCCATCGCCGAGGACTCCGCGCCCGCGTTCAGCGACGTCGGCCCCGGAGGGCCGCTCCCGCGCCTGAACCTCTCTGTGAAAATCTCGGCGCTCACCCCCGACGTGCATCCCGCCGATCCCGACCACAGCCTGGCCGCGCTCAAGCAGCGCCTGCGGCCGGTGCTCCGGCGCGCCGCCGAGGTCGGCGCTTGCGTCAACTTCGACATGGAGAGCTACAAGCTCAAGGAGCTCACGCTCGCCCTCTTCAAGTCCATCCTCGAGGAGGAGGAGTTCCGCCGGAAGCCCGAGGTCGGCATCGCCCTCCAGGCCTACCTCCGCGACTGCGAGCGCGACCTGCGCGAACTCATCGGGTGGGCGCGCGGAGCGGGACGCCCCATCACCGTCAGGCTCGTGAAGGGCGCCTACTGGGATTACGAGACGATCATCGCGCGCCAGCGCGGCTGGCCCGTGCCCGTGTGGTCCCGCAAGCCAGAGAGCGACGCCAACTACGAGAAGCTCACCTGCCTGCTTTTCGACAACGCCGACATCGCCGCGCCCGCCTTCGCCTCGCACAACGTCCGCACCTGCGCCCACGCGATCGTCCAGGCCGGACGACGCGGCATCGACCCTCGCGCCTACGAGTTCCAGGCCCTCTATGGCATGGCCGACGAGCTCAAGTCGGCGCTGCTGCGGACCGGGCACCGCGTCCGCGAGTACTGCGCCGTCGGCGCCCTGCTTCCCGGCATGGGCTACCTCGTGCGCCGCCTCCTCGAGAACACCTCCAACGAGGGCTTCCTCAGGGCCAGGCACACCGGCGCGGCCACGCGCGAGCAGCTTCTACGCAACCCCGTCGAGGCGCTCGCGCAAGCTGCGCCTCCGAAGGCCGCGGCGGCCCCGCCGTTCCGCAACGCGGCGAATACCGACTTCACGCTCGCCGCCAGCCGCGAGCGCCAGCGGACGGCGCTCGCCGGGCTGCAGTCGCACCTCGGGCGCCGGTGGCCCCTCGTCATCGGCGGCCGCAGGATCACCGACCGCGAATACGTCCCGTCGGTTAACCCCGCCCACCCGGAGCAGGTCGTCGGCTACTGGGCGCGTGCGACGATCGCCGACGCCGAGGCCGCCGTCGAAGCCGCTCACGCCGCCCGGCCCTCCTGGCGCGCGACGCCCGCCGACGCGCGCGCCGCGGTCCTCGACCGCGCCGCCGATCTCATGGAGTCGCGCCGGTTCTCCCTCAACGCCCTCCTTATCCTCGAGGCCGGCAAGCCCTGGATGGAAGCCGACGGCGACGTCTCCGAGGCGATCGACTTCTGCCGGTTCTATGCCTCCGAGATGCGCCGGCTCGCCCGGCCGGAGATCACGCAGGCGACTCCTGGCGAGAGCTGCGTGCAGCAGTGGACCCCCCGCGGCGTGGGCGTCTCGATCGCCCCCTGGAACTTCCCGCTGGCGATCCTCACCGGCCTGACGGTCGCCCCCCTGGTCGCAGGCAACTGCGTCATCATGAAACCGGCGCGCCAGACGTCGGTGATCGGCGCCCATCTGATGGAGATCCTCACCGAGGCCGGGCTCCCTCCTGGCGTGCTCTCCTTTCTGCCCTGCTTCGGCTCCGACGCCGGCGCCCATCTCGCCGCGCACCCGCGGATCGATTTCTACGCGTTCACCGGATCGCGCGCGGTCGGCTGCGGCCTCTGGGCGACCGCCGGTCGCACGCTCCCCGGCCAGGTCAACCTCAAGAAGGTCGTCTGCGAGATGGGCGGGAAGAACGCCCTCGTCATCGACAACGACGCCGACCTCGACGAGGCCGTGCCCGCCGCCCTCGCGAGCGCGTTCGGCTACGCGGGGCAGAAATGCTCCGCCCTCTCCCGGCTGATCGTCCTCGATGGGATCTACGGCCGGTTCATCGAGCGCTTCCTCGCGGCGTGCCCCACGGTGCCCGTGGGCGATCCCGCCGTGCCCGGCACCATCGTCAACCCCGTGATCGACGCGGCTGCGCAGAAAAGCATCCTCGGCTACATCGAACAGGGGAAGCGGGAGGCCACCCTCGCCTGGCAGGCTGCGCTGCCGGAGGCGCTTCTCTCCAGCGGTGGCTTCTACGTGCCGCCGACCGTCTTCACCGAGTGCCGCCCGGAGCACGTCATCGTGCGCGAGGAGATCTTCGGCCCGGTCGTCTCCGTCCTGAGGGCGCGCAGCCTCGACGAGGCCTTCGCGTGGGTGAACGCCGCCGACTACGCCCTCACCGGCGGGCTCTTTTCGCGCAGCCCCGGCGCGCTCGCCCGGGCCCGCGAGGAGATGCTCGTCGGAAACCTCTACCTAAACCGCGGAATCACCGGCGCGATCGTCGAGCGACATCCGTTCGGCGGATTCAGGATGTCGGGCGGCGGCACCAAGGCCGGCGGCCGCGGCTATCTGGAGAACTTTCTGTTCCCGCGGGCGATCGCCGAGAACACCCTGCGGCGCGGATTCACGCCGGAGGAGGAATAAAACTGTCAGATCACGGGGCCGGCGGCCGCGCGATTTCTTGCGCGACTCCGCCGGCCCGGCCGCCCAAGCTTGGGGGCATGTCCCACCAGCCTTCTGCGACGCGCTACGAGAATCCGGGGCTCTACCGCCGCTGCGGTAACAGCGGGCTCAAGCTGCCGCTGCTCTCGCTCGGCCTCTGGCATAATTTCGGCTCGGTCGATTCCTTCGCCAACAGCCGCGCCCTGATCCTGCGGGCATTCGACCTCGGCATCACCCACTTCGACCTCGCCAACAACTATGGGCCGCCGCCGGGCTCGGCCGAGTCCACCTTCGGCCGCGTCCTGCACGAGGATCTCGCCGCGCACCGCGACGAGATGGTGATCTCGACGAAGGCCGGTTACGACATGTGGCCGGGGCCCTACGGCGACTGGGGCTCCCGAAAATACCTGCTCGCTAGCCTCGACCAGAGCCTGCGCCGGCTCGGTCTCGAGTACGTCGACATCTTCTACAGCCATCGCTTCGATCCCGGCACGCCGATCGAGGAGACGTGCGGCGCCCTCGCTCACGCCGTCCGCACGGGCAAGGCCCTCTACGCCGCGGTCTCGAATTATAGCCCGCAGCAGACCGCGCGCGCCGCCCAGTTGCTGCGCGAGATGGGCGCGCCCTGCCTCATCCACCAGCCGCGCTACAGCATGCTCGAGCGCACTCCCGAGCAGGGCCTCTTCGACCTGCTCCTGCGCGAGGGCATCGGTTCGATCGCCTTCTCGCCCCTGGCGAAGGGCGTCCTCACCAACCGCTACTTCGGCGGCATCCCCACCGACGCGCGCGCCGCGCGCGACCCCCGATTCCTCAAGCCCGAGCACATCACCGAGGCGCTGCTCGCGCAGACCCGCAAGCTCGACGCCATCGCCCAGGCGCGCGGCCAGTCGCTCGCGCAGATGGCCCTGGCCTGGGTGCTGCGGCAGCCCGCAATCACCTCGGCGCTCATCGGCGCAAGCAAGGTGAGCCAGATTGAGGAGAATCTCGCCGCCCTGAAGAATCTCTCGTTCTCCGGCGAGGATCTCGCTGCGATCGAGCTCATCCTCGCCGGCGGCTGAGGCGCCGCCCGTCAGCCGTACACGCGCCACGGCCACCGCACGCAGCCCTCGATGTCGCGGATCAGCGCGAAGTCGACCCTCCCCTTGAGCACGAAGGGGAGCACCTCGACCGCCTCCGGAATCCGTGCGCGCGCGGCCTTCCAACTGCTCCCCGTCACCCAGACATCATCGACCAGCAGCACCCGCTGCCAGGCGCCGAGATCGGGCACCTCCGAGAGAACGCGCGGTGCGGCGAACCGCGGCTCGTTCGCCTCGTCGCGGTAGTTCACCGCGATCACCTTCATCTCCAGCCCCAGCCGCTGCGCGACGAGCGCCGCAGGCACCGCACCGCCCGACGCGATCCCCACAACCCCGTCGAGGCGGTCGGGAAAGGTCCAGCGCGCGAGGCGGTCGCTGATGTCGCAGAAGCTGAGTGGTGTCATCGGGCCCATCGGCCCGCAACCTAACCCGTCTCCGCGCGGCGTAAAGCTCCGCCCGGCACAGGCCAATTTCCGCCGTGTTTTTGCCAAGCCATGCGGGGTCAAACCGCCGGCCCGGGTGTAGCTTTTCCAGCTGGAATGGAATCGTTCTCCCGTGTTCCATGACCTGCTGCCCACAGCCCTTTCCGGGTTCCAGAAAGACAACATTCCCTCCCATGAAAACCCGCCGCGATTTCATCAAGACCGGGGTTGCGCTCGGCACCGCGCTCTCCCTCGCCGACCTCGGGGGCCTCTTCGCCGCCGAAGCCCCCGCAACTGCGGAGCCCGCGCCCGCCCCCACCCCCGGCGCTCCCAGGCCGGTGCTCGTCGCCGTGCGCGACGGAAGCCGCACCGCCATGCTCGACCGAGCGCTGGCCGAGCTCGGCGGGATCGGGGCGTTCGTGCGCAAGGGCCAGACCGTCGCCATCAAGCCCAACATCGGCTGGGACCAGCCGCCAGCGATGGGCGCCAACACCCACCCCGAACTCATCGGGCACCTCGTCGCCCTCTGCTTCGCCGCCGGTGCGAAGTCGGTGAGCGTGTGGGACTGCACCTGCGACAAATGGCAGAAGACCTACGCCAACAGCGGCATCGAGAAGGCCGCCAAGGATGCGGGCGCGGCCGTCGTCCCCGGCGATGATCCCGCGCTCTACCGCGAGGTCGAGATCCCCGGCGCGCCCACGCTCCAGAAGGCCCGCGTCCACTCCCTCTATCTCGACAGCGACGTCGTCTTCAACGTCCCGGTGCTGAAGCACCACTTCGGGTCGACGATGACGGCCTGCATGAAGAACCTCATGGGCGTCGTCTCGAAGCGCGACCAGCAGCGCTACCACAAGATCGACCTGCACCAGTGCATCGCCGAGTTCGTCACCTTCAGGAAGCCGGCGCTGAACATCGTCGACGCCTACCATCCCATGGTGCGCAACGGCCCGCGCGGCCTCTCCCCGAACGATCTCGTCGAGATGCGCACCCTCCTCGTCTCGACGGACATCGTGGCGGTCGACGCCGCGGCGGCCCGCCTGCTCGGACATGAGCCTGCCGACATCCGCCACATCAGCATCGCCGGGAAGCTGAAGCTCGGCGCGGCCGACCTCGGCGCTGTCGACATCCGCCGCTTCAAGTTGGCGTGATGCCATGCGGCGCCACCCCTTGAAGCTGCTGCGCGTCGTCCTGGCGGTGACCGTCTTCGCGGCCCTCGGCGCAGCGCTGGCCGATTTTCGCGACCTCGTGCCGGCTTCGGTCGGCCACCGGCTCGCGTCCGTGCAGCTCGTGCCCGCGCTCCTCGGGCTCGCCACCGGCGCCGGCGGCTGGCTGGCCGTCGCCTTGCTGTTCGGCATGTCGCTGGCCGTGGGGCGCGTCTACTGCTCGGCGGTCTGCCCGCTCGGCATCCTCCAGGACGCAGTCGCGCGTCTCGCCTCGCTCGTCCCGCTCCGAAAAAGGCGTCCCGTTCCCTACGCGAGACCGCTGACGTGGCTGCGGTGGGCGTTCCTCGGAGTCGCGCTGGCCGGCATCGCCGCGGGCTGGGCCGGCGCGACGCTCGCCGTGCTCGACCCCTACAGCAACTTCGGGCGCATCGCCGCCGATCTCTTCCGCCCGCTCGCGACGCTCGCCAACAACTCGGTCGTGGGGATCGCCAACGCCGCCGGCATCCGGAGCCTCTACCGCGTCGAGCCTGCGTGGGCCGCCGCGGGGGCGCTCGCCTTCCCAGTCCTCATGCTCGCGCTGGTGTCAGTCCTGGCCGCGTGGCGGGGGCGCCTCTATTGCAACACGGTCTGCCCGGTCGGCACCGCGCTCGGCGTCCTCGGCCGCTTTGCCGCGTTCCGCCTCGCGATCGAAAGGGACGCCTGCCACAAGTGCGCGGCCTGCCTTGGCGCCTGCAAGGCCCAGTGCATCGACCTGCGCGCCGGCACGATCGACGCCTCGCGCTGCGTCGGCTGCTTCAACTGCCTCGGCGCGTGCGATCGCCACGGGATCGCCTACCGTTTCACCTGGCGCCGCAAGCCGGCGCCGAAACCCGCCACCGAGGCTGCCACACCGGATCCCGCGCGCCGCGCCTTCCTCGTCGGCGCAGCCGCCGCCGTGGGCGCCGCAGCGACCTCTGGCCTCGGAGCCCGGACTTCCGACGGGGCAGGCGTCGCCCAGCCGGGCGGCCCGATCAGCCCGCCGGGAGCTGGCGACATCGAACGTTTCCTCTCCCGCTGCACGGCGTGCCATCTCTGCGTGAGCGCCTGCCCCACCCACGTCCTCCAGCCGACAGTGCTCGACTACGGCCTGGCCGGCCTGTTCGTGCCCCACCTCGATTACACAAAGGCCTTCTGCAACTACGAGTGCAACGAGTGCGGCAGGGTCTGCCCGACCGGTGCAATCAGCGCGCTCGCGCTCGCCGAGAAACAGGTGGCGCAGATCGGCATCGCCGGGTTCCACAAGGATCTCTGCATCGTTTTCGCCAAGGGCAAGGACTGCGCCGCCTGCGCCGAGCACTGCCCGACCAAAGCGCTCCGCACCGTCCCGTACGGAGACAATCTCCATCTGCCCGAAGTCACCGGCGAGCTATGTATCGGATGCGGCGCCTGCGAGTTCGCCTGCCCTGTCCAGCCACAGAAGGCCATCACCGTCCGCAGCCTCCGGCGCCACGGCCATGCCAGGAAGCCGGTGGTCGAGAAGGCCGCCGCGCCGGTCACCTCGGGCGACTTTCCCTTTTAGCAGCGTGTCGGACTTCGTCCTCCACGCTGCTGGAAAGAATGGCTGCGCCATTCTTGTGGAGCCCGAAATGGCCGGGTGTTCTCCTGATTTTCAGCTCAGCTCTAGACGAAGGCCCGCGTTTCTTTGATCCGATGGAGCATGGAGGCTGAAGCCAGACAGGGTCCTGGAATGCGGGTTCGGCCTTTACGCGAGCCCTGCGACGGCATACCCAAGGCTTTCCCGACGCTCTCCGCACGAGGCCGTGAACCTCATCCTCTTCGAACCCTCCGAAATCGGCCGCGCGCTGCCGCTCGCCGACCCGCGCGCCATCCACCTGCTGCAGGTGCTCAGGCGGCGCGAGGGCGACTGCTTCGACGCGGGGCTCGTCGACGGCCCCCGCGGCAAGGGAACGCTCACCGCCGTGGGCGCCGCAGCCATTGAAATCTCCTTCACTTGGGATGCAGAGCCGGCGCCGCCCGACCCGGTCACGCTCATCATCGGCCTGCCCAGGCCGCAGACGGCGCGCGACATCCTCCGCGACGCCACGGCGCTGGGCGTCGCCGCAATGCATTTCGTGGCGACGGAGAAGGGCGATCCGAGCTACGCCTGCAGCACCCTCTGGTCGTCGGGAGAATGGCGCCGCCTGCTCATCCAAGGGGCCGGGCAGGCATTCGACACGCGTCTCCCGCAGGTCACGTGGGGCCGCCCACTTGCGGAGATCGTCGCTTCTCTCCCACCCGAAGACGTCCTCCGCATCGGGCTCGACAACTACGAAGCCTCCGCCTCTATCAGCCGCTGCCTGCCGGCCAGCGTGCAGCCTACTGCTCCGGCGGCGGTCCTGGCCTTCGGACCCGAGCGTGGCTGGTCGGCCCGCGATCGCGATGTGCTCCGGAAAAACGGATTCATCCTCGCGCACCTCGGTTCCCGCGTTCTGCGCACCGAGTCGGCGGTGACCGCAGCGCTGGCCATCTTCAAGGCGGCGACGGGGCGGCTGTAGTCCTCAACCCTGGCCGCGGCGGAAGAATGCCACGGTCGGCTGGTGCGCCCCCTTGCCGAGCCGGCGGATGCATTCCCAGCCCGGAGCTTCGAGTTCGGCCGTCCCGGGCATCTCGAAAACCACCAGCGCATAGGGCTTCGCGGCCAGCGCCGCCGTCAGCTTGGGAAAGAGAACGGGAGCCACCTGGGGGATGATCTCGTAGGGCGGATCAATAAACACCAAGTCGGCCCCGCCGGCGGGTGGAGCCCAGGAAAGCGCGTCCGCCGTGACGACCTCGACCTGGGCGGCCGCGCCGCCGAGGCTTCGCTGAACCGCTTCGAGATTCTTCCTGAGGCACGCGGCGGTGCGGCCATGGCGCTCGACGAAAATCCCCCCGGCCGCGCCGCGGCTCAGCGCCTCGAGCCCGTAAGCCCCGCTTCCGGCAAAAATATCCCAGAACCGGGCCCCGGCGACGATCGCCCCGAGGCTCGAAAACACAGCCTGCCGCATTCCATCAGTTGCCGGCCGCACGGCATCGCCTGCCGGAACAGCGAGGGGGATGCCGCGAGCTCGTCCGCCGCTGATACGCATGTGCCCAGACAAGAAGAGATGCCTTAATTGGCAAATCCTAACGAGATGCCGCTTCGGACGGCGGAGAGAGACACGTCCCCACCCCATTCGAAAATGGAACATCCCTCTCTGGTTCCGGTAATAACATACCCATTGCGAAACACCGCGACACTGCTTTATCCTGCCTTTTCCGAGCAGACCACTTGAAGCAAAGTCCGCTCCCTTTTCGGGGCCGGGCTTTGTTTGGTGCTTCTTCTCTTTCAGCACGAACTTAATGCGCGTTCTCAGGCCAATCCTCCTTTTTGTACTTCCGGCATTCCTGATCCCGGAGATCCAGGCTGCTGAATGCAATTATTGGCCGATCAAGGTCGAGCAAAGCGATCCCGGGGCCGCCTCCGGCCGCACATCAACCTCCACGCAAGCTTTTGGTCCCCTGCTCTTCTCCGCAAAGGACGCCCAAGGCGGGGTCGCCGACGGATTCCGTCCCTTTTTCGTGGCGCGCAAGAGTCCCGACGGCAAGCAGCAGGAGACCAACTTTCTTTACCCGCTTCTCATCAATCGCCGGTACGGAGGCGAAAACCACTGGAGCTTTTTAGAGCTCATCAACTCGTCGAAGCCAAGCGACCCCGCGGCGCCGGGGATCCGCAGCTTCGATGTGTGGCCCTTCTATTTCTCACGCCAGACGGGAGAGCCCGACACTTCCTACCGCGCCGTCTTTCCGCTGCAGGGGCATATCGTCCACCGTCTCGGCTACGACCGGCTCGATTGGGCGCTCTTTCCCATCTACGCCCGCTTTGAGCGCCACGGCGTGGCGACGACATCGATGTTCTGGCCGATCTTCAAGGACATCGAGGGCGATGGGAACCACGGCTTCGCCGTCTGGCCGCTGATCGGGCACCGCGTCAAGGAAGGCGTGTCGCGGGACGATTTCGCCCTCTGGCCGCTGCTCTACCGCCGCGAGTCCCGGCTGGGCACGCCTGAGGCCTCAAGTTCCATTGGCGTGCTTCCCTTCTACGCCCGCGATCTGGCTCCGGGCAGCAGGAGCGAGACGTTCCTCTGGCCGTTCTTCGGCTACACCCACCGCACCGCGCCCTACCGCTATGACGAGGCGCGTTGGCTGTGGCCGTTCCTGGTCCAGGGCAGTGGCGACAGCCGCCTGGTCAACCGCTGGGCACCGTTCTACACGCACTCGAACATCAAGGGCAACGACAAGCGCTGGGTGCTCTGGCCGGTGTTCCGGCAGCAGGCGTGGACGGATGGCGGCATCGCCCAGACCAAGACGCAGGTGCTCTATTTTGTCTACTGGTCGCTGCGGCAGGAGCGCGCCGGAGGCGCCACCCCCGCCTCGCCGGCCGCCGAGAAGACCCACCTGTGGCCCCTCTACAGCTACTGGAACAACGGCGCCGGCAGCCGGCAGCTCCAGCTCGTGAGCCCGCTTGAGGTCTTCTTCCAGGCCAACGAGTCCGTGCGCCTCTCCTACTCGCCCCTGTTCGCGCTCTTCCGCTACGAGCGATCGGGAGCCGGCGAGGTCCGGAGCTCGCTCCTCTGGAACGCGATCAGCTGGCGGCGCTCCCCCGGGCAGCGCGAGTTCCACCTCGGGCCGCTGTTCAGCGTCGACGTCGCCGACGACCGCCGCCGCGTCGCCGTCGGATGCGGCCTGATCTCCTTCCGCCGGCAGCCGGGCGGCCCCTGGCGCCTGCGGCTTTTCGATTTCTCCGACAAAGCGGACAAGCCCCCTCAGTCGACCGTTTCAAAATGAACCAAATCATCAATACCATCGCTGGCATCGGCGACATGGTGCTGCTGGTCGCCCGCTCCTTCAGCTACATCAAGACGCTCCCGCGGCAGTTCCCGCGCTTCGTCGACCAGTGTTTTAATATTGGATACAAGACGATGCCGATCGTCACGATCCTGTGCTTCTTCATCGGCGCGGCCCTGGCCCAGCAGAGCGGCTACAGCATGCAGAACTTCGGCGCCAAGCAGTTCATCGGCGCCCTCGTCGGCCTCTCGCTCGCCCGCGAGCTCGGACCGGTGATGGTCGCCATCCTCGTCGCCGGCCGCGTCGGATCGGCCATCACCGCCGAGCTGGCCTCGATGAAGGTCTACCAGGAGGTCGACGCGCTGGTCACCATGAACATCCCACCCGAGCGCATCCTCGTGCTCCCCCGGATCGCCGCCATCCTCGTCATGATGCCGGTGCTCACGATGATCGCCAACCTCTGCGGCTGGTTCGGCGGCGCGCTCATCTGCCAGTACACGCCCTCGATCTCCGTCGACTCCCAGTCCTACTTCGCGGTGCTCGCGCGCTTCACCCACCCGAAGGACATCATCGACAGCCTCCTCAAGGCCGAGGTCTTCGGTTTGGTGGTCATCACGATCTGCTGCTATATCGGCCTGAACACGAAAGGCGGCCCGCGCGAGATCGGCGCCTCCCTCACCAAGGCCGTCGTGCTGTCGCTCATCTGCATCCTGGTGCTCGACACCATCATCAACGCCATCCTCATCTAGCCCGCCATGAGCTCCCCTCAAACCGCCACGCCCTTCACCGGCAAGACGGTCGGCATCACGGTCTCGCACCTCACCAAGAAGTTCGAGCAGACGACCGTGCTCCACGACATCAACTTCGAGGTGAAACCCGGCGAGATCTTCTGCCTCATGGGCCCGAGCGGCTCGGGGAAGACGGTCATCCTCAAGCATATCGTCGGACTCGAGACGCCGACCAGCGGCTCGGTGCACATCGGCGACTACGACGCCTCCGACCCGGAGACGCGCGCCAAGATCCACATGGCCTTCGTCTTCCAGGCGGGCGCCCTGTTCAATTCCCTCTCGGTTTACGACAACCTCGCGCTCTACCCGCGCGAGCACGCCCTCGGCACCGAAGCGCAGATCCGCGAGCGCGTCATGTACGCCCTCTCGATCCTCTCACTCGAGAAGGCGGTCAACCGCATGCCCTCGGAGCTCTCCGGCGGCATGAAGAAGCGCGTCGCCATCGCGCGCGCCCTCGTCATGGAGCCCCAGCTCCTCCTCTACGACGAGCCCACCGCCGAGCTCGACCCGATCCTCAGCGCCACCATCAGCGAGATCATCGCCACGTTGCGCGAGCACACCGCCGTCACCAGCCTCGTCGTCACCCACGACCGCGCCCTTGCGCTCAGCATCGCCGACCGCGTCGCCATCATCATGGACGGCCGCATCCGCACCGTGGGAGTGCCGGCGGACATCAGGAACACGAACGACCCCGCCATCGAGAACTTCATGAATCCTGTCATCGATCCGAAGAATCCCCGCTTCAAGCAACTGGAGAAAGACAATGAATAACCGCATGCAATCCATCCGCGTAGGCCTGTTCTTCCTGCTCGGCGTCGCGCTGCTCTGGGTGACGTTCCAGTCGCTCTCCGGCGGGCGGGTCTTCAAGGAGAAGGGCTACACGCTCGTCGCCCGCTTCGACAACCTCAAGGGGCTGCGCAACGGCGATGACGTGCTCATGGCCGGCGTGCGCATCGGCGAGGTGGCCAAGACCCGGCTCAACGGACGCAAGGCCGAAGCCGTCGTCACCATCGATCCGCATATCCAGATCGCCTCCGATGCCGTCGCCATGGTCGCCCAGTCCAGCCTCCTCGGCGCCAACCACCTCGAGGTCATCGTCGGCTCGCCCGACGCCCCGAAGCTCAAGACGGGGGACGAGATCCGCACCAAGGCCACGATCGACATGAACGAGGTCGTCTCGAAGCTCGGCGCGCTCGGCGAGCGCCTCGAGCAGGTCGCCACCGACATCGGCAAGAACCTCGGCGGCGGCGGCCCCAACGGCAACCTCTTCACCAAGATCGACACCCTGGTGACCGTCAACGGGCCCAAGCTCACCGAGACCATCTCAAACCTCCAGGACATCACCGCCAAGGTGAAGAATGGCGAAGGCACGCTCGGCAGGCTCGTCAACGATCCCAGGATGCACGACGAACTCCTCGCCACGGTCACCGAGATCAAGGGGGCCGCGACGGACGCCCGGGCGCTCCTCACCAACGCCGAGTCGATCTTTGCCGAGGTCAAGTCGGGCAAGGGCACCCTGGGGGCGCTGGTCTACGACGAGAAGACCGGCAAAGACCTAAAGGCCACCATCAAGAACCTCCATGAGATCTCCGACAAGCTGAGCATGGGCCAGGGCACGCTCGGCAAGCTGATCAGCGACGACTCGCTCTTCCGCGACGCCCAGGGGACCATGAAGAAGCTCGACCGCGCAGTCGACAGCCTCAGCGACCAGGGTCCGATCACTGCCGTCGGCGTCGCCGCCCAGTCCCTCTTCTGAGGCCGCCCGGATCTCCATGAGTCCCCTGCGATTCGACCCGATGACGGAGGCCGACTGGCCTGCGGTGCGCCGGATCTACCAGGAGGGGATCGACACCGGCCATGCCACCTTCGAATCGACTCCGCCCGACACCTGGGAAGCCTTCTCCAGGAGCAAGCTCTCCGCCGGACGCCTCGTCGCCCGGGCCGGTTCCGGCGAGGTCGCCGGCTGGGCGGTCCTCTCGCCGGTCTCCGCCCGCAAGGTCTACGCCGGCGTGGCCGAGGTGAGCATCTATATCGCAGCCGCGCATCGCGGCAGGCGGGTCGGCGACGCGCTCCTCGCGGAGCTTATCCGGGTCGCCGAAGCCGCCGGCATTTGGACCCTCCAGTCCGGCACGTTCCCGGAAAACGCCGCGAGCGTCGCCCTTCAGGTCAGGCACGGCTTCCGCATCATCGGCAGGCGGGAGCGCATCGGGCGGATGGAGCACGGCCCGTTCGCCGGTCGCTGGCGCGACACGGTTCTTCTCGAGCGGCGCAGCCGGCTGGCCGGCCAGGATTGAGGCGGGCTCCAGCTTGAAAAGCGGGCCGGCTCGTGGTAGAAGGACGGCCGCGTCCGCTTCACCTTCTTGCATTCATCTGCCGGCGC
>Ga0153915_10000101_pt1 | contig 74655 bp, 77 predicted proteins | sample Opewatmetagenome_2_FD_107003 | JGI IMG/M metagenome (GOLD analysis project Ga0153915, IMG submission 107003) | Freshwater wetland microbial communities from Ohio, USA - Open water 3 Core 3 Depth 3 metaG | ecosystem: Environmental > Aquatic > Freshwater > Wetlands | place: USA: Ohio, Lake Erie...
AAGCCATCCCAGTACCAGGCTCAATGTCCTTGCCGCAGAAGACACATTTCTGGATACCGACCAAGCTCAGCGCCTCCTCATCTTCCGGGCTTCACGTTCAGTTTCCCGTAGAATGAGTATGTCTCCCATCCTTACTGGACCCTTGACATTCCTCGTGAGGACTCGTCCCTTGTCCCGGCCCTCCATTATCTTCACACGGACCTGGGTTATCTCACCGGTGACACCAGTTCTACCCAACAACTGAATCACTTCAGCCGGAACTGCAAGAGCTTCTTCTTCTTTGCTCATACGAAAACATCACCTGGGGTCCTACTTTCGCAGAGCCGCAATCTTTTCCACTATGTCGGTGATCAGGTCCTTTGCTTTCCCCTCAACAAGAATCGCCACAGCCGCAGTGGGTCGCTCTATACCTGCAGCATTCCCGAGATCTTTCTTGCTCTTGACAAAGATGTAGGGTGCTTTCTTGTCATCACAGAGACCGGGCAGGTACATTATCACCTCGGGTGGTTCAACGTCTTCGGCTACCAACACCAGACGCGCTATGCCGCGTTCGATTGACTTGGTGGCCTCATTGATACCTTTCTTGATTCGACCCGTGTCCTTTGCCATTTCTACGGCCTCTAGGGCCTTCTTCTGAAGCTCCTCGGTAGCTTCCCACTCAACAAAACTGGGTTTTGGCATTCATCATACCTCTGTTCGCACTTCATTGGTAATGCATACGGGCGATAGGCCGCCCGTTTGCCGGGATGTTCTCGTCGCCCTCGTGACAGCCTCTTTTAAAACTGTCGAAGCAGTTCAACGTCTGAAGCATCTAGTAGAGCTTGGCGATGGTTTCAGAGAGCCGACCATCATCAATCCCCCCGAGAACCGAGTATCTCCCTCTCTTTCTCATGATTTCTAGAGCATGATGAATGTCGTCGATGAACACATCAGGAGCGAGACTCATCTCCGTCAGTGACACTGGCAATCCCCTTTTTCGCATTATACGAATAAGGTCGTCCGCCTTGTGTTTCGTATAGCCGGCTTGGTCCAGGTGGTAGAGACATAGTGGTGTTGCAAAGGCGACCTGAAGTCCATGTAGCTCCTGACTGTGCCTGTCCATCGCGTGGGAGATTGCATGCTCTGTACCTGAGCACGGTCTTGAGCTGCCGACCATGCACATTGCCCTGCCGGCATCTATCTGCGCCTTGACCAAGACCTCCAGACTATCGTTCCTCATGACAGAGGCAAGTGCGGATTCAACTACATGGTAGGCAGAATCATCAAAATACTCGCCGTTGTTCTCTTTACCAAGCCTCCACTCTGCCAAGCTCGATGATTTGCAGAGGACGTCGCCAGTGCCAGCCAGTTTGAGTCTAGGGGGCGCCCTTGACATGATAGACAGATCGGCGACAACTGCAATAGGTCTCTTGCACTTCTTTGAGTACTTGTAGCCGTCCTGACTCACTGATGCGACATCGCTAGCGATGCCATCGTGAGATGCGGCGGTCGGGATTGACACCCAGTCACATCCTAGCTCAACAGCCAGCAACTTGGCTACGTCAAGGCTTCGTCCTCCACCGAACCCAAGAATCACGTCGCCTTCATTTCGAGGAAATGCCCCGTCTTGGTAGTCTGATACCATCAGCCATGTCATACCACGTTTGACGACTCCCTCTAACCGAACGCCGTATTCCCCACGGATTATCTCGTCTGAAACACAGACCACATGGCGATATGGATCTAGGATGCTGTCCAGCCTGTCCAGTGCGTTCTTGGCAACTATCACTGTGGCGGGACAAATGGATGCCATCCTGTCAGCTCCCCCCAAGGGTCTCCTTACATGCTGTTAAGCGCTTCTGTTCAACACACCTGTGGCGGACAGGTCCTCTCCGCTCGCTTTAAGTGATTGGCCAGTACACCTCGCAGTCCGAGTGTTACTTGAGTAACACGACGTCTGATATGTCCACCGGCTGCTTCAAACCTAAGACGAATTGGAGTCACGTCGCATGACCGAGTATGTTAAGGTCGCTCTCATGGGCTCTGGATACGCCGGCAAGTCCACTTTGATCAAGCTGCTCACAGACAGGGAAGCAAGACTAGACTCCAACTATGTGCCAACTGCAGGAATGGACTGTGGCACCATTACTCTGGACAGGACCACCAAAGTGTCGCTTGTTGAGATGGGTGGTCAGTCCCACTTCGAATTCCTGTGGCCTGATTTGTTGAAGGGCAGTAAGATGGTCGTCGTGGTGACCGAGAGTACACCCAAAGCAGTGCTGAAGACACGTCAGCTTCTTCAGAAGTACAGGGAACAGCTAGCGGGTCTTCAAGTCATCGCAATAGCCAACAAACAGGACGTATCTGGTTCGATGAGACCAGAGTCTGTACAAGATCTGCTTGGAGTCCCAACGTTCGGCATGGTCGCAATTGACCCGAAGCAAAGGGTCAACGGCTACAGAGTCATAGTCGACGGGCTTAGACAGCTCTGCCATGTGGCCGCATAGTCCTGAGCCCGAGAGTCTTAGAGCAACACTTTTATGCGTGACAAATCCCCGCTCAACCACCCAGGGCACGGGCGAGTGAGCTCAAGGGCCATCTGGTCTTTTGGCGAGTCCGTCCGGGCGGAGTATCTTTTGGGTAAGCCGAACACCTCCGCGTTCAGGTGAGAAGATGGAGATCACAATCATCCACAGAGAAAGTGACACGATTCACTTCCTAGTAGAGGGTGCAGATGTCGCGTTCGCTAATGCTCTTCGACGGACCATGCTTACGCGGCTGCCAGCAATGGCCATAGATGAGGTGCTGGTACTTGAGAACACAAGCGTGATGTACGACGAGATTCTGGCGCACAGGCTTGGACTAATCCCCCTTGTGACCAAACTTGACGACTACAACCTTCCTCAGGATTGCGATTGTGAGGGGAAGGGCTGTAGTCTCTGCCAATGCACACTCACTCTTGAGAAGGAGGCCGCTGACCAAGAGATAGTGGTATACTCGAAAGACCTACAGTCTCAGGACCCAAAGATAGTCCCGGCTTCAGGAGACATTCCATTGGTGAAGTTGGCGCCGCACCAGAGGTTGATTGTTGAAGCGTACGCTCGTCTTGGGACTGGTACTGAGAACGCCAAGTTTCAGCCAGTTGCCACTGTGGCATACAAGTATGTACCAGTTGTGAGTGTGGACAAGGCGAAATGCGACCGGTGTGGTGCATGCGTTGAGGTCTGCTCGAAGAAGATTCTGAAACTGGACGGCGACAAGGTTTCCACGCAGAACACGTTGGACTGCAGCATGTGTGAGGCCTGTGTCCAGGAGTGTGAACCCGGCGCTATCACAATCGATTCAAAGAAGGACAGCTTCCTGTTCAAGGTGGAATCCTCAGGAGCACTTCCTCCAGATGAGATTGTCGAGAGAGCAGCTGACCTTCTGAAAGAACGGATCCGTGGGGCCCTTGACTTTGCGAACTCACTGTGAGGTGGTTAAGAATGGTTAGATCTGGACCGACAGACCCCAATACGCGCGCCCTAATCAACGCGCTCAAGAAAATCTCGACCAAGCAGGACGCTAGGATATGGAGGCGGGTTGCCGAATTACTCTCTCGCCCAACGAGGCAGCGTGCAGCAGTCAATGTGGGGAAGATCGCACGTTATACGCAGGACGGTGATGTTGTTGTCATACCTGGAAAGGTGCTGGGTTCAGGCAGTATATCGCACAAGGTCACTGTTGCGGCGCTGAACTCTTCCGCTTCTGCTAGGTCAGTCATAGTTGGTGCAGGTGGTTCATTGATTTCAATTGACGAGCTTCTCGACAAGATTCCCAAGGGAACTGGAATCACGATCATTACATGAAGGTGGCTTTGATGAGTGAACAGAGTATAACAGTCTTCGACGCGGACGGCATGATTGCGGGACGCTTGGCAGCAAAGATGGCGAAGGCCGCTCTCATGGGAAATCATGTTGTGGTTGTGAATGTCGAGAAGGCTATCATAACAGGCGACAGGAGGACGGTAATCGACGCCTACAAGACGAAGAGAGAGATTAGGAACTCAGCAAACCCGACTAAGGGTCCGTTTCATGAGAAGCGCCCTGATAGGATGTTTCGCAGAATGGTACGGGGCATGCTGCCGTGGTCCACACCACGTGCTAGGGCCGCATACAAGCGAGTCCGTGTCTTCATTGGCGTTCCAGGTGAGTTCGCAGGAAATGAGAAGACTGTCCTCGAAGACTCGCGGTACAGGAGCCCCAGGCGGAAGCACGTGACGATGGGAGATTTGAGCCATGAGCTAGGCTGGACTGGTCTGGAGGTGGCATGAAGTGCGTGTTGTCGTAACCGCTGGTAAGAGAAAGACATCATTGGCAAAGGCCACCATAAAGAGCGGCAGTGGTCGAATCAGGGTGAACGGGGGGCCGCTTGAGATAATCGAGCCTGAGATTGCGCGGCTCAGAATACAGGAACCGCTGATCTTGTTCGGTGAGGGCTGGAAGAAGTACGATATCCGGGTCAGCGTTCGTGGCGGTGGTTTCATGAGTCAGGCAGATGCTGTGCGAATGTCCATAGCCACGTGTCTAATCGAGATGAGTCAAGACTTTGAGGCCCGCTCGAGAATGATCGAGCACGACAGGACCATGCTGGTTGGTGATCCTCGCCGCACCGAACCAAAGAAGTTTGGTGGACCCTCGGCGAGATCTCGTTTCCAGAAGTCATACAGGTGATGTGTTCACAAGATGATAATCCCAGTAAGATGCTTCACATGTGGAAAGGTTGTGGCCGACAAGTACGAACAGTTCAAGCGAGAGGTCCGACAAGGCGAGGACCCAGCGGTCGTACTGGACAGACTCGGTCTTCATCGCTACTGCTGCAGGAGAATGCTCCTGTCCCATGTTGACATAATTGACAGCTTCATGGCATTCTCAACATCTGAATCAACGGAGGTCAAGTAGTCATGAGCGAAGGAAACGTAGCTGAGATTGACCTGCTTACACCTATGGACAAGTATCTTGCTGCAGGTTGTCATATAGGAACACAGGTCAAGACGCAGGACATGGAGCCGTTTGTTTACAGGCAGAGACCAATCGGTCTATACGTCTTGGATGTCAGGAAGACCGACGAGCGAATCCGGGTCGCTGGCAAGTTCATCAATCGATTCAATGCTGATCGAGTTGTCGCTGTTTCGGGACGTGTCTATGGTAAGAGACCAGTCGAGTCCTTTGCCAACTACATCGGAGCACACGCTTTCACTGAGCGTTTTGTCCCAGGTACACTGACCAATCCGAACATCTCAGGTCCCCGAACATACGTCGAACCAGAACTCTTGGTCCTGACGGACCCTCGTACTGACCAGCAAGCGTTGTCTGAAGCGGCGAGAATTGGAATCCCAGTCATCGCGCTCTGCGATACTGACAATGTGACCGCCAATATCGACCTCGTTATTCCGTCCAACAACCGTGGGCGAAAGGCATTGGCACTCGTCTACTATCTAATCACGAAGCAGGTGCTTAGAGAGCGCGGTGATTTGACCGGTGATGCTGAGCCCTCGTTTACACCGGAAGACTTTGAGCCTCAGGTACAGCGGGTTTAGACGCCTGGTTATCAATCTTGGGTAGAAACGATGCCACGGTCTGCGTCCACATCTACCCGTTCTCCTGTAAGCAGTTTCTCAATCTCTATTTGATCAACTGCTGGAATCTCTGAGATAATACAGCCAACAGCAACGACAGGATCGACAGTCTTGTTGATGATTGCGGCAGGTGCCCTGCCCGTCTTCTTCAGGGCATAGAGCACATACGAGCCGACTGTGGACCCCTTACCGGTTGGAAAGACCAGGATTTTGCCGGAAACGGACTTCCCCTCAAGTTGATGCCCTTTCTCGATGATTACACCAGTTTCAGGATCACAGCCGCCATAGAATGAAACGTCTTGGGTGGTCACTAGGGCCTCTCCTGAAACCCTCCCTCTGAATACTTTCCTCCCAGAGAGCTTCATGAGACCGCCTCCCTGATGCACTGTTCGACCGGTCTAATCTCAGTCTTGAACTTGTTCTTTCCGCGGGCGTAGAAGCATGCCTTTGCAGAATCGGTCATCAAACCCTTGAAGCGTCCCTTCAATGGCGCAACTGCGCAGCAGGCATCGCTCACAAGAAACGCACCCGACCTCTCAATCTTGTCATAGTACCCCATCTTGACTGCCAGGTCTTTCGTAGGCCGGGCTGTCGTTATCCAGACGGTCTTTCCATTCTTCACAGTCTTCCCATCCAGCATTGTAGCTATCTGAGCTATTTCTCCTATGCTGGCATGCGGGCAGCCGATGCTGATGAAGTCGATTTCTGCACCCTTATCATCCAGCTTCCCACGGGCCTTCTCTAGATCCTCTTGGGACACGACCTCCGTTTTCTCAGGTATTGCTGTCCTGCTTGGAGTGATTCCCTCCATATGAAACATGGCGATTCCTCCATAGGTCGCCGCTGACGCACACAATGACTTCAGGTCTTCAGTTGTCGCTTTTGAGATGCCGGTGATGAATGGTATCGCCTTGTTCGTTCGTTCACCAATCACTTGACCGAGTAGTCCAAAGTCGTCAGTTCCTCTGAGGATTGCTCTGACTTCATACTTGACCTCTGCCACCCTGTTCTCATCGAGATGGAATCCATACTCAGCCGTCACGCCTGTGAGTGCAGCAGCAAGGGCACTTGGTCCCCCCTCTCTGTTAGTCCTTGCACCGATGACCGAATTGGCAAAGCACACAGCAGAGGACTCGGCCCATGCGATATGCTCACCATAATGCGGGAGGTTTCCGACCAGATATGGTGTGCATGTGCAGGTGGTCATCACTCCCATCTTAGCGAAGGCGTCCACAACCCTCTCTTGGTTCTTTGCGAAATCTGGACTGATGCCGTGCCTTTCCCAGTCCTCAAGGTCCATACCTGCAGGATTCAATGTTGTGAGTACTCTGACTTGCCCGTCCACCGCCATATCCGACAGAAACTCGAGACCTGGTTCGCCCAAGTTGTCATATGAAACGCCGGCAATCTGAACACTCGACACTGGTATCAGTCGCTTTGCTCCATATATCTCACCAAGCGATGTGATTATCTCCATTGCCTTGCGGGTTGCCTTGCCACGTTTTCCATCAAGCATCGCTCTCTCTTCTGGCTTCAGCTCAAGCATCCTGTCAGTCCTCCAAGAAGCGTTTCAAGTCCACCTTGGGGAACTCTGCTTTCTCGAACCCCTTTCCCTTTGTTTCAAGAGCCTTTGTACAATCGAAGCCAATCTTTGTCGTCATCTTTGTTCCTGGTTCCGCACTAGGATCAAGTGAGCTTCCCGGCTCACGCGCCTTTACATGCAAGCTCTTGTCGCCTTGGAAGCGGGTCGCCATCGCCCACTCTCTCTCTTGCTCGTTGTAGATATCAATGTCCTCATCGTAGACCCAGACATGCTTTGCACTTGTATGCCCTGCAAATGCGCCCTCAATTGCCTTCAGACCATCATCCGGGCTTTTCTTCCTTATCTTCACAGCGACGTGCAGCCAGCTCGCGCCGCCCGGAGTAATGCTCGTGTCAAGGACTTCGACCCCACGTTCCTTGACCTTCTTGTAGACAGTTGGCTCTCGAGGCATCCCCATGAGTATCTTGTGCTCCAAACGTCCTGGAAGCAGCGCCTGCCAGATAGCTGTCTTCCTGTGGGTGATCTTCTTCACTTCGAAGACTGGTTCTTGTCGTACCACATCCACTGTTTCAGTCAGATCTATGAACGGCCCCTCGGAGTGTCTTTCCTTCTGAAACACCCTGCCCTCGAGTACAAACTCACAGTCTGCAGGTATCATTAGGTCCACGGATTTTGCCTTTGTGACCTTGATTGGTTTCAGAGCATTGGCTATGTGCAGCTCGTCCACACCCGTTTCCACCGATGTCGCCGCAGCAACGAGAACTTCAGGTGTGTTACCAATGCAAAAGGCGACATCAACCTCTCCGTTCTTCTCAAGGAACTTGTGAAAGTCGCGGCCGCTGACAACTCTCACCACCATGTGGTTCTTGCCAATCTGCATCGCTCTGTGAAAATCCAGATTCTGTCCATACTGGGGGTCAGCAGAAACCACAACAGCAGAAGAGATGTAGGGCCCCCCATCGATTACGTTGTGCATGAGTATTGGCAGTTGATTCAAGTCCACGGTGCTCTCGACTACCTCTTGGCATGGGGCTGTCTTTGCCTTTTCTGGAGGGCTTCGGTGCTCTATTGCACTGGCCAGAGTGGGTATCATTTGATCAGGTCTGATACCAAAATAGTCTGCGATCTGTGTCTTGGTACAGAACAGATTGCCAACGACGCGATACGCAGACTCTTTCAAGCTCTGAAACAGCACGGGTGTGGGTTCTAGAGCCTTTAGGACCCCTGCTATCTCCAAGTCCTTAGAGATGGGCTTGCGTACAGTCTTGAGAATGCCCTGCGTAGCTAGCTTCTTGATGTAGTCTTCCAGAATCATATCAGTGCAACTCCACTCACTGTCCAAAGGTTGTCTTCCAGACCGCAGCTGCTCCTGCCTTTTGCAGTGCCCCTGCGACTTGCTCGGTGGTGCGCTTGTCCGGAACAAGAGATATCATCAATCCTCCTCTTCCGGTCCCAGTCAGCTTCGCACCCAATGCACCATTCCGCAGTGCCTCTTGTATCAAGGTTTCAAGCTCTGGGCAGGACACAGTCAACGAACGTAGCATCTCCTGGTTCTTGTTCATGAGCTGGCCTGTCTTCTTCAGGTCAATACGGAGCAGAGATTCACGGGCTTCTCTTACGAGATCCTTGTACTCCTCCGCGATGGAGTCAAACCATCTAGGATCACTACTCTTCTTTACGGCCACATCATCAACGACTTTCTTGGTGCTTGCTGTCAGTCCCGTGGACCCAATGACCAATCCTACCTGTTTCTTGAGCTTCAGCTTCTCGAACACGGGCACACCACCTGCGGGGTTTCTCACATACCAAATCAGTCCGCCGAAGGTTGATGCGGTATTGTCTATTCCTGAAGGAGTTCCGTGGTAACCTTTCTCACCCTCGTAAGCTGCTTCGTTGATCTGGTCCGCAGTCAAATCTAGTTGGAATTCCGCATTTAGTGCCCGGGCTAGAGCAACGCAGTTGGCAGCACTCGCTCCAATGCCAGACGCAGCCACCAAGTTTCCTCCGAGCTTGATGTGGACTCCTCTCTTGGCGAGATCCAAACCTAGATGGCGGATGACTCTGTCTGTTGAGGCTTTCTGTTCCTCTGCCTTCTCCACCTTATAACCCGGCGTTTCTGGTCTCAAGTCTTCAATAGTCCAACCTGGGGTGTCTGTCCTCGTTACTTCCGCAGTGGTTTCTGCGGCAATGCCCGCCGCGACTGCGGGGAGTCCATAGACTACAAAATGCTCACCAAACAGGATGACCTTTCCCTTGCCGGAACCTTGACCCAATTCTCTTTCTTCCTGTGGTTTAGTTTCGGCGGTTGCCTTTCGCCACTTTTGAACTTATTCTTCGACATTATGCCATACAGCATTGAACGATTGATTTCAAGGAACGGGGTGTGAGTATGGCACTAGGTCGACGGCTCTAATGTGTTCGTGAGAGTGAAGCGCACCCTGTCATGCAGAAGAAGGCCATGGTGGGCCGGGCCGGATTTCTCGGCCAAGAGCTGGGAGCCAGCTCCTGCGAACCGGCGGCCTCTTGGTTTTGCGCTCGTGGACCACAAGACCATCGAGTCCCGAACCAAGAATCATAGCCAAGCTAGACTACCGACCCATGCCAACGTGGACTCATGGTGGCAGTCATTTAATGGTTTCGTTCGACTGTGCCTGCAAAAACTCCACCGAACCAAGGAACACCCCATCAATACTGTAGACTTCAGACGTAGGAAGGTCCACGCATCCACTTTCAAACAGAGGCCCCTGCAACTTAGCACCCTGTTGATTAAGTGGAAGTCCGGAGATCAGTGTGTTGAAGCTTGGGAGGGTTATCAGAACCCCGTCAGAATCTTCTTGGCCCTGAGGAATGCCGATGTTCTCTCGAAGACAGTTCTTGTTCAGTCTGGAACGGAGTATGACTGGCAGTGGTCCAGCGTATCTTCTTCGAGTCTGTCTGCCGGGCAATCGCGCCGACACTACTCTTGTTCGTGTCAGGCTAGGGTGGCTGTGTCCAATCACGATCATCCGTGAATCTATGACCTCTGGCGAAGGCCATGCATGACCATGAACTAGCCCAATGGAGCAATCCTCAGTCTTACAAAGCACAACTCCTCTCACATCTGCCACTTTGATATTCCTAGGCAACAGGCTCTCGATTGCACCATCATGATTGCCAGGTATCAGAATCACGTCCGTATTCTCTGATAGTTGTGTCATGAAGTTCGGGATAGTCTGCCAGTTGAAGGAGCTGTCAGGGGAGATTGTGTGTTTCAAATCACCTATGATATAGAGCGAAGAAACCGAATGCTTCTCGATTAGGGTTTTGAGTTTCTTGAGCATTGACCGGTGTTCCGACGGGAATGAAATGCCACTGAGCTTGGACAGCTCATCATGGAAACCCAAATGTATATCGGACACCAGAAGCGCAGAGAGCGTATCGGTGTGGACTACCAAGCAGCCACTATCAAAGATTGTTTCCATCGATGTACTGTCTGGATTCGAGAGCATTTCAACATCGTCATATGAAGAGGCTCGTGATTAGAGATGGTCCTGACTGCTCATGAGATTGGGCTCCTTGCTCAGGAGGAATTGACTCAGGCTGACATCCAGTACTTCAAAGGTAAGTATGGTATACGGTTCATGAGGGCCTTGCGAACAGTCGAAGAACGGCGTGTCGTCAAGTATGTCTTCAAGCCGAGCGGACTCACCTCATGGATCGTCCGAGGCGTCAAACGCGAGTATCTCGTGATTCCAGAGAACTACTGTAGCTGCAGAAGCTTCTACCAGTCGGTCGTTATTGCAAGAGAGATTGACACTTGTTACCACCTTCTTGCACAGAAGATTGCAGAAGTCCGAGGATCCTACGAAACAATCGATTCGACAGATAGTCAGAGAAGGAAGATGCATGTTGTATGGAGAAGGACTGACTAGACGGTCTTGGAAACACGCCCGCTGAGGATAACTTTAAAAAACGCCCTCTGATGACGCTGGCTATCTAAGCATCTAGGTCGAACTGAGCAATGCTGCGGCTTGATAACATGTCCAAAATCTGTACGGCCGTGATTACGCTCATGGTAGTCTTATCCTGTTTAGAGAGTACCGCAAGCGCTCAGACCCCCCTTGACCCGGTCGTCATCCTGTACGATGCCTCCCACGGACCACAGTTTGCGGCGGACGACGCAGACAAGGGCCTCAAACTCATGCTTGACCTGGTCAATGCGTCAACAAGATACATGGTCCGTGTCAACGAGGTTTCTCCCATCAATGACACCATATTGAAGGATGTAGACGTCCTAATTCTCGCGTCCCCCGATCGAACTTATGAGTTCACCAAATCGGAAGCATTGTCAATCGTAGAGATGCTGAACAACGGTAGTTCATTGATGATACTCGGTGATCCTGCCATCAGCTCGAACTCCACGTATTGGTCGGGTGAGCCGGCTTTCCAAGACTTGGGGGACAATATTGCAGTCAATCGGCTCTTGGACCTACTAAACATCACCGGTGTTGGGTTCAGTATCAATGCGACTGGTGACGACAACTTCTGGCCGGACACAATGTTTGACTATGAACGCGCCTTGAACAACACATATCCCTGGGTGATACGGCTCGATCCTACGACATGGGAATCAAGCCATCCAATCTTCAAAGACATCAACGAACTGATTCTGATGACCGCCTCTCTAAAGCCAGTGTCCCTAGTCAGTTCGATCGCACATGGTGCGAAGACCTCATTTGCCCAGTTCAGAAAGGGTCCTAACACCTTCGCCAACTATTCCTTTCCAAACATGAGCTTGGCCGAGTTTGAAGAACGCCCGCTCTCCTACTCGGCAATTAACGGCACACTCCCACCATGGCTCTCCGCCTTTGAGTACAACAACAGCAGGGTTGTGATATCAGGCTCCACAATCATGTTCACAGGACGTCTTCTTGATTTGCCCAAAGCCGAGGTCAAATGGTTCTATGCAGCAGATAACTCCCGGCTTTTCATGAACATACTCGGCTGGCTCTCAGAAGACTTCGTCGAACCCGAAACCGCCGTTATGCCCATGCTGTTGATCTCATCCGCGATTCTTGTAATCGGTGTTGTCTTCTATTTGGCTAAGAAGAGGTAAGCTGTGGAAAACGCTTACCAGGTGGGTATCTGCAGGCCCTCAGCCTGCAAGACTCTCTCTATCTCGTTCCTGAGCTCAACGATATTCGTCCCCTGCTTAGCCGAAAGTGGGACAATCACGGGAGCAAGTCCCTTCTGTGGAATCTTGTCATGCAGATAGTCTATCTCTTCTGCTCTGTTACCACTTGGCAGCTTGTCAATCTTGTTAGCGACTACTATCACGTGTTGAGATATCTCAGAAAGGAAGGTATAGAATTCCATATCGATTGGAATCTCTCCCTTGTTTTCCCATCTCTCGACGAGCTCTCGGAAGAGCGAGATGTCTATGACGAGGACCGCCAAGACTAGGCGACCGCTCCAAGACTCAAGCTTTTGCACGAGTGCGGTCTTTGCCCGTTCAATGGCCTTCCTTCCCTGTCCAGCCATGTGGCCAAAGCCCGGTGTATCAACAAAGAGCACGGCTCCGAGATCAATACTCTTCTCCCATCGTGTGGTCCCTGGACGCTTGCCTACCTTGAGTCTTCGGCCTGTGAGTGCTCTCATCACGCTACTCTTACCCACGTTGCTTCGTCCAGCGAAAACGACCATGGGTTTCTCATTCCCAGAATGGTCTTGTTCTGGCATAGTTCCGCTCCGCCTCTGCAATCTGCCTGAGCAGACTGACTCTGTCTGTCATTCCCGGACGCAGTATACGAGATGCTGTCGTCGGTCCAATTCCACGTCCGGCCAGCGCTAGTAGGGCAATCCTGCCATACGTTGCCACAAGTTCTGCTGTCAGGACGCCTGCAGCATAGAGCTTTCTCTTGTCCTTAGGTACCCTTCGGCCGGCTTTCACTGATTTCACTGTTCCTGAAAGCTCCGAGTCGTCCGGAGAAACTGCTGCAATCATTCTTGATCCACAGCTTGGACAGGACACTATCTCGTCCAAAGTGGATACTGTCCGAACCGAGTTCCAATCTCCATTGGCCATACACACGAGTCTGAACTGTTTTGCGAGAAGTCTGGCCTCCATAAGCCGAAGAATCTCGTTCTCATCAGTGATTTCACCTAGCACCTCGAAGCGGCTCTTTTCCTCAATTATCAGGCGTGCGAGTGGCGAGGGTTTGTCGGTTACTACAGTATAGACGTCCACAGTCCCAGATGAGATTCGGTCGAATAGGTCGACGACCATATTCTCGTCCAGTTTGTCGTGCAGCACCTCTCTCATCGCCTCTTCGTAGACAGGTCCGTCCTGAAAGACATCTATCAGGCGTCTGACCGGGATGTCCTTGACCCTTATGTCTCTTCTAATCACACCCATTCTACGGGCGACATGGATGAATCGGGACGCGAATGTCTGCGTGTGTTTCACTGCTAGTCGAAGTATCGTCGAAACCTGATTGCCTGTATATCCCTTGAGCGTGTCAACAACACGATTCAAGTCAAGCCGTGCCGTCGAAGTCAGAAGAATTCGGTAGGGATCTCTCTCAACACCCACGTCTGCTCCGATGCTCGTTGTCAGTAGAGCTGCTACGACAATGCCGAGGGTTTCATTTGCCTTGGTGCCGAACGGGGTATGAATGACCAAACCCGATCCGAAGTCCTCAACCAAGACAGAGTCCGCAGACGGCAACCTGCCCAATGACTCATGGCTCTGCACCACGGTTCGAATCATGTAGTCTTGTGTTGTTTCATCTATCCCGTAGTGAGTCTGTAGCCAATTCCGGGCTTCAGCATTCGGTTCTCTCAGTGTGGAGTTCCAGAGCTTGGCAACCTCCGATGCAACCTCATATGGGACCGGGATCATCTCACCAATCCAATGTGGTGCCTCGGTGTCAACGCTGGTTGCTGGTGCACAGAGGACCTCTTCTTCATCCACACTTACAACAGTCCAAGACTTACCCCTTATGACAAGCAGCGAGCCGCCTTGCAGATTCTGTGTGACATAGTCTTCGTCCAATACACCTATGGATGTCCTCGTAGTCATGTCTAGGGCGTTCAGTTGTCTAACATCTGGAATTGTGCTCAAGTGCTCGTAGTAGAAGACCCGTGTCTTCCTGCTAGCTGAGATTCTTGAGTTCTGTATGCGTACAATTCCTCTCTCGGCCATAAAGTCCAGCACTGAGCCGAGTTCCTCATCAGTCACCTCCACGAACGGGTATGCTCCGTGTATCAATGCTGTGAGATCCTTGCGGTCTATCTGATGCGTGTCAATGACAACCCCAGCTATCTGATGACATAGAACGTCCCAAGCCTTCTTGTGTATGCTTGCGTCCTCGACCTTGTTCGACAGGGCACGTCTAAGTATCACCGCTGACTCAGTCACGTCGTCGAGATTAACGGTTGCCAGAAACACCCCCTCTGCGATCTTGTCGAGTCCATGGCCGGCGCGCCCAGTACGCTGCAAGGCGCGGGCCACTTCTCGAGGGGACGAATACTGGACGACTAGGTCTGCCTGTCCGATGTCTATGCCAAGTTCCAGACTTGACGTAGCGATGATTGCCCTTGAGAGTCCCTGTTTCAAACGAGTTTCAGCAGCCACTCGGGTGTCCTTTGAGAGTGACCCATGGTGGACATCAAACTCAAATGGAGGTTTGAGAGCGTGCATCTTGGCGCCAAGGACTTCCGCGAACGACCTAGTGTTAGTGAACACTATTGTCGAGGTATGTGATTGCACTAGATCAACGATTCTTCGAAGCCTCGCTGTGGAGTTCACGGGATAGGAGATTCTCTTGGAAGTTTCAATATCCTCAGTAGTGGGTTGTGGCATTTCCACTCTCAAGTTCATCTTCCGTAGTCCATATCCCTCCCACAGGATTCTTGTTTCACCCTTCGGCCCGCTCAAAAGGGCCATAACAGCCCTAGGGTTCCCGACGGTTGCGGACAGCCCTATTCGTTGTACTCGCCCCCCTACGGCTTGGTCCAGCCGTTCAAGACCAAGACTGAGCTGTGTCCCTCTTTTGCTGTCGGCCAGTTCGTGTACCTCGTCGACAACCACGGCAAACACAGTCTTGAGATGGTATCTGAGCCTCGGCGCTGGCAGGATTGCCTGAAGCGACTCGGGCGTCGTTATTAGCAGGTGAGGTGGTGTGATGGCCTGCTGTCTTCGCACATATTGTGTTGTATCACCGTGCCGGACAGCCACTGTGAAACCCAATTTGCCACAGAGGCCCTCCACTCTTCCAAACACGTCCCTGTTGAGTGCTCTTAGCGGCGTTATGTACAGGATGTAGACCCCAAACAGGTCTCGTTTCTGCTGTTTTTCTCCAAGGAGTTTCAGTAGTGGTAAGAGGGCCGCTTCAGTCTTGCCGCTGCCTGTGGGGGCGAGTAGAAGCATGTCGCTGCGTTCAGTCAGTATTGCTGGAATCGCCTTCTCTTGGATCGGTGTGGGCTTCTGGATACCACGAGCTGACAGGAATTCGGAAATCTCTGGACCTAGAGAATCAAAAGCACTCATCCAAACGACTTCCTTAGTCGGAGCGTGTGACGAATGGCACTCACTAGGATGCGGATGTCGGTTCTGAGTGTAGCATCAGCATCGCATGCCCTGTTCTCAAGCAGTTCTATGGCCTCGTTCGGAGAGGAGATCTGTTTCATTATCTCCTCGACCAGTGACTGCACTATGTCAAGATTGGACAGGTGCGGTGCAGATCTCTCGAATGCCTGTTGGACTATTTCTTCAGTGTTCATCATGAGGTGGCTCTGGACGTGCCTTACTCTTCCTCTTCCTCACCGTATGCGACGTAGCCCAAGACAAGGAGAAGGGCCACGATTCCCAAGACGTACAAGACAATATCGATGACTGGGATTATCTGCATAGGTATCAGATGGCTCCGTCTGAGTGTCACTTATAATCATTGCTGACTGAAAAGATTGATGCAGTGGCTATTCCTCTGTCTTTGCGCTCTCGTAGAATCGGTCAATGAAGCTGCCGTAGACATCTACAGGCTCGGTGAGCGAAGTGACATCGTCAATAGTCATCTCAAGTCCACAGGAGCCGCACTTAACAGTGGCGACTTTCTTTTCTCTAAGCAGTTCTATCTTGATTGCCGCATTACCACAGCTTGGGCATTGATAAACGTCAGGAATCCGCTTTTGTGGTCGTCGTCGGATTTTCTGCCTTCTTCTTCTTCCCATGATTCCTCACCTTTGCCTATTTCGCACAGACCGAGCTACAAGGCACGGAGAAACAGAGCGACTCCGGCCTCGGCTGGGATTCATTTAAGCGTTGCGTTAAGTCCCGATGAGTTTGGGGTTCGAAGGCTTCTTATTGCAGCTGCCGTGCGACATGAGTGATGTCCGCCTTGTCAAGAAATGCTCAGTGCGTATTGCAGATACTACAGGCCACAGGTACCCTGACGACATCCGAGATACTTGAGATGGCAAGGAGAACTGAGTACGCTGAGATCTGCAAAGACTGTGCAGGTGGTGACACTTTTGTCGCCGCTGCCAACCAGCTTGTCGAACAGGGGCTTGTCACGAAGAAACTGGGTAAAGGCGGATACCACTGGCAAATTGTGAGGCGATGAGAGAACGGACACTGAGTACTGGGCGCGTATCAGGGACGACTTCCCTGTCCTCAAGCGTACGGTCAATGGTCATCCACTGGTCTATCTAGACAGTGCATGCATGGCATTGAAACCCCGTCAGGTTCTTGAGGCGATGAACGAATACTACGAGCAATACCCTGCCTGTGCTGGCCGCAGTATCCACAAGTTAGGACAAGAGGCCTCAGCTGCCTATTCAAGAGCTAGGGAGAAGATTGCTCGATTCATCAATGCCAGTGAACCAGCTGAGTGTATCTGGACGCGAAACGCAACAGAGGCGCTCAACATGGTTGCAAGTGGTCTCAAGATTTCCAAGGGCTCGAAAATCCTGACGACTAGCCTAGAACACCACAGTAGTTCGCTTCCTTTTGTGGAAAGAGCGAGAAGGAGCGGTATGAGGATTGAGGTCCTCAGGGCGCACAATGATGGGACTTTCGATATTGAAGACTGGAAGAAAGCCATTGACCGCACTACGAGAGTTGTTTCTGTTGCTCACTCTTCAAACGTCACTGGTACTGTCACACCCCTCAGGGACATAGTCGAGATTGCACATGATCGAGGTGCATTGGTTGTTTCAGACGACGCCCAGTATGCTCCGCATCACCCACTTGATGTACAGAGCCTCGACATTGACTTCTCAGCCATCTCGGTACACAAAATGTGTGGCCCAACGGGAATGGGCATTCTCTACGGAAAAATGGAACTACTAGAGTCATTGAACATGTTCCTTGTCGGTGGCGATACCGTCAGCGATGTGAGGTTTGAGAAGGGCCGCATACTGCCCCAATATCTGCCGCCACCGGCAAAGTTTGAGGCTGGACTGCAGAACTATGCAGGTGCTATAGGTGCCGGCGCGGCCGCAGAATACCTTCAATCGATTGGCATGATCGAAGTCGAAAAACGAGAGCGGGAACTTCTGACAATCATGCTCAAGGGCTTGAAGGAACTGGAACACGTCAATGTGCTTGGGCCTGAGGATGTCAGGGTTCGAAGTGGGCTCGTGACATTCTATGTGGACACAGTCACATCAGCACATGACATCGCATCTTTCTTGAGCGACGAGTATGGAGTGATGATAAGGAGCGGGTTCCATTGTGCAGGGCCTTTTCACTACCAGCTGGGAATCCCTCCCGCAAGAGGGACTGCACGGGCTTCAATATACATCTATAACAACGAAGCAGAAGTCAGTAGGCTCCTAGAAGGTCTTCATGCACTGATTGTTACAAGCTCACAGGAAGAAACTCACTGAGGACGCGAAACTTGGAACTGAGCTGGTCCGGAACCTCTTGTTCGTTGCCTGTATTCAGCCGACGAGTTTGGTGACACTCTCTCTCAGGCGTTTGGCTTCTTCCATCGGATCGACGAGAATCAACTCGTTCGCCGATATCTCTAGTGCCTCTCTGAATTTCACGACGCGCCCGCGTACTGCGACATACCTACCAAGCACTTTGTCAGAGTTCTTTTCAATTGGCAGTGTCTTGTTACCTGACTTGACTATCAGTTCTTGAGCTTCCTGAGCTGTCATCTGGAGAAGGTCTTCTCCAGTCTTCCCAAAGAGTGTCACACGTATCGATCCCGACCCATCGTCAACAGTAACCTTGTATAGCATACGGTACTCGGGTTTCTCGACTTTGCCACAGTTCACACAGAAGTACTTTCCCTCTTTCTCCTCAATCTTTTTCCTACACTTCGGACACGAGGCGTAGACTGGGCTTGTACGGGACGGCACGACAATAATACCACAGATCTCAACGGTCTTTCCCTCCCCAGCATCATCAATATCACTTACCATGACTCTTCCTGCTTGGACAACGGGTCTTGCTGTTATCTCGGAGAGGTCCAGCTGATCAAGATGTGTGTCACTAGGATTGATTTGTATGTCGGACCGACGCCCTGCATGATACTCGACTCCACCGCGGAAGCCCTCCTTCGCGTAGCCGTGTTGTATCCGGATGACATCACCCTCTTGCAGGTCCTTTACCTTCTCGACATCTTCATTCCAGAACGTGACACGGACAGTCCCTGACTCGTCACCAATCACTATGTTCTGAACCTTGCCCTGCTTTCCTTCTCTCTCAAAGGATGTGGGCGGGAAGACTTTGGCAACTTTTCCCTCTACGTCTACGTCTTTCATCTCCACAGACAGGTCTACGATGCTCTTCCTACCCATCGCCTCAGCCACAGACTTGGTTCCTGCCGCCTTTGCAGGAGCTTTTGCCGCAGATATCTTCTGCTTTAGGCCTCTCTCTATCTTGGTACTTCTCCCGGTATGAACCTCTATCTCGCCGTTTCGCCCTGTCTTCGTATAGGCCCCACTGAGTCTTATGACTTCTCCCGGCTTTGCGTCTTTCATCTCTTCCGCATACTGATGCCAGAAGACAACCCTGACGCTACCTGTATCATCGGTCAGCGTAGCATTTGCAACCTTCCCCTCTGCTCCATCAGACTTCCGAGTGAATGTAGATATACCATAGAGCGCGTCCAGTCGTGCAGTCAGGGTCACATCAAACATTCTGTCTTGAAGATCCGATATCTGGACGCTCTTTGACTCAGTCGTCTTGATGTCCAAGTCCGCTGCTTCGTATTCGTCTAGTACCGTAATCCCTCCCATTCTGCCCAAGTTCAACTCAAGGGCATCTCTTAGTCCCTTCTTCACGTACGCTCCTCTGATCTGGACTACGCTCCCAATAGCTATCGGGCCATCCTCTATCGCATCTACCATTTCATCCCAGAGCGCGACTCTAATCTGGCCAGTTTCGTCGGCCACAATGATGCTCGCTACTTTCCCTTCGCCTCCACTAGGCTTCGAGAAGGTTCGTAAGGCTCCAACGTTGACAACCTTAGCAGTGAGCGTTACGCTCCTGCTGCTCTCGGTTATGTCTTCCACCCTCATTCGCGCCTTAGGCGAAACCTGCTGTAGGTCAATCCCAAGCTCCCGGGCCACAATCATTGCAGCTGATTCCTCATTGACGACCTCCGGACCAAGTTCCTCTCGCTTTTCGTCAATCAGTTTTAAAATGCCTTTGCGGTCGTACTCCGTGGAATGCTTCAGAATCAACTCAATGGTTTCTTCAAGTGTAAGCACGGTCAATTCCATCCTAGTCTTGAGTGCCGGATGCAGAATAGTCTTTTTGCACGCCTTTAAAGGGCTCTTCTCAGAATCCGAGCTTCTCTCAGACGCCTACAATCGCAGGAGCCTGAGCGAAAACACAAAAAGCCAACGCTCAGTGGCATTCCATGATATCCAGTGAGTGATTCCGAGCCTAGTCTGCCAAAACACAGTGTGAGCTATGGAGAGTACTTCTCGTCTATCAAGACAGACGTAGAACGTATCTACGAGGTCGCTGAACGCGCGAGAGCCAAAGGCTTCGATCCGGTGACTAAGGTCGAGATACCTCCGGCACATGATGTGGCAGCAAGGGTGGAGGCCACTCTTGATGGCCCCGTTGGAGTAGCCAAAAGAATCCGTGAACTCCAACAGACCTTCTCTAGGGAGGAAGTGGCTTTTGCAGTCGCTAGGGAGATAGCGACTGGAGATCTTGGAGGGATCTCAGATCGTGAGAAGGCCGCAGACAAGGCAGTACGTGTCGCATTGGCAGTCATGACGGAGAGTATCACTGCAGCACCCTTGGAAGGCATTGCCAAGGTTCGGATACGTGGTTCAGGAGAGGGCGAGTATCTGGCGCTCTATCTTGCTGGCCCGATTCGTGCTGCTGGAGGCACGGACGCCGCTATGACCGTGCTTGTCACAGATCAGGTACGGCAAGTATTGCACATTCCAGCATTCAAGACAACTGATGACGAAGTGGAACGAGCAGTTGAGGAGGTCGAGCTGTACTCCCGTGCGTCACACTTGCAATACCCGGTGTACCCAGACCTGATCAGGTTTGCAGCAGCGAGACTACCCATAATGCTGACTGGTGAGCCGACTGAAGAGTATGAAGTCTCAGGTGGCCGCGACCTTGACCGTATCGAAACCAATAGGGTCAGGAGTGGTTTTGTTCTCGTCCTAAGTGACGGGGTTGTCGGCCGGTCTGCGAAGCTTGCAAAGATGGTGAGCAAGGTCAATGTTCCTGGGTGGGAGTGGCTTAGCGAGATTGCTGCCAAGACATCGAAGGCCAAGTCTCCAGAGGCAGATGAGTCTGCTCTCAAGAAGCTTGCACCGAAACCCGAATACTTGGCCGATGTGATAGGCGGAAGGCCTGTGTTCTCTCACCCATCTCGTATTGGTGGTTTCAGGCTCAGGTACGGTCGGTCACGCAACACCGGCCTGGCGGGTGTCGGCATCAGTCCTGCCACGATGTTCCTAGTCGACGAGTTTCTAGCCCCCGGAACTCACATTCGTACAGAGCGACCGGGCAAGGGGGCAATTGTAGCTCCTGTAGACACTATCGAGGGACCGATAGTCCTGCTCAGAGATGGCTCAGTGAAACAGGTCAACACTGCTGAGGAAGCTCAAAGGCTCGAAGGAAAAGTGGAACGTATCATCTTTCTGGGCGATATCTTGGTGGCGCTGGGTGAGTTCCTGGAGAACAATCACCCACTGGTACCCTCCGGATACTGCGAAGAGTGGTGGTCACACGACCTTGACAAGGCTTGCTCTCGTCTGAGTGCAAAGCATGTTGACAAGCATCTGTCCGACTCCGGAATCACACACGATGATCTCAAGGCCTTCATCGAGTCTCCACTCTCCAAGATTCCAACACCAACTCAAGCACTACGTCTTTCAGAGCATTTTCAAGTGCCATTACACCCAAGGTACTTGTACCGATGGGCGGTTCTCAATGCAGCAGAGGTTTCCGAACTGAGGACATGGCTTCTGTCCAAGTACAAGACAGAACAGACTCCTGAAGGCGAAACTCTTACAGTCCCAAGTGATCCGCACTACAAGGGCCTCCTAGAACGACTTGGCGTTCCTCACATTGTGAGCCGCGACAAGACGTACATCACTCTTACTGACAGTCCCGAAACTGTCCTTGTGCAGTTGGGCTCTAGAAGCAAGTCGCTCAGTGGTACAGATCCTCTTCAGATGCTTAACTCTGTCACAAGCGTGCCGCTCAGAGACAAAGCAGGTTTCTTCATAGGAGCAAGAATGGGTCGGCCCGAGAAGGCTGAGGAGCGGAAGATGCACCCTCCAGTCCAAGTCCTCTTTCCTGTGGGTCGGACTACCGCAAGTGAGAGGAGATTGGAGAGAGTTGCCAAGACCACACAAGCCGTTTCCATTCTCTCATCTTTTGATGATCTGACAGACGGACAGTCAAGCTATGCTGAAACATATGGGCCAGACATTGAAATGGTATCACGCGTGTGCCCTGAATGCCAAACCCTGACATTCGAGTCACGTTGCCCCAAGTGTCTGGTACACACCGAAGTGAGCCGATGGTGTTCTCAGGACGGTTGCGGTCGTCCAATAGATGCGAACACCGGGATGTGTCCTCTGAGCCACGACGTGAACATGGTCCGGGCCACAAGAAGGTATGTTGTTGACATTCAGATGCTTCTTGATCGCATAAAGACCGAGATCGGTGAATCACAGGCCTACAATCCACGAGGCGTGCTTGGATTGACGAATGAGTTCAAGATCCCTGAATACGCTGGGAAGGGTATGCTCCGCGCCAAGCACGACGTATACTGCTATCGAGATGGTACTGCGCGGTTTGACTCGACAGACGCTCCCCTGACTCACTTCTTCCCTCGTGAAGTAGGCGTTTCAGTCGAACGTCTACGTGACCTGGGCTATCGCACTGATTACAATGGCAGCCCTCTTGTTTCAGACGACCAAATCGTGGAACTCAAGGTGCAAGACCTAGTTGTATCGGAGAACTGTGCTGAGTATCTGTTCAGAGTAGGATGTTTTGTCGATGACTGCCTTGAGAGAGTATATGGACTGGAGCCGTTCTACAAGTTCGAAACGCAAGATGATGTCTTGGGGCAGCTCGTCATAGGGCTCGCGCCACACACGTCGGCAGGGATAATCGGTAGGATCATCGGTTTCACCGATGCGAGTGTCTGTTATGCGCATCCATACTGGCATGCCGCCAAGAGAAGAAACTGTGATGGCGATGAAGATGCAGTGATGCTAGTCTTGGAAGCTCTTCTCAACTTCTCAAGAGCCTATCTTCCTGCAGGTAGAGGGGGTTTCATGGATGCGCCACTTGTCCTCTCGGTTATCCTTAACCCCTCTGAGGTAGACGCCGAAGCGCACAACATGGATGTGTGCAGACGCTATCCTGCACAATTCTTTGAGATGGCTGCTGAGGCTCGTCACCCCAAGGAAGTCGAACGCCTAGTTGACATTGTGGCATCTAGGTTGAACACAGAGAACCAGTATGAGGGATTCGGTTTTACTCATGGGACTTCTTTGATTGATGCAGGTCCGCGTAATACAAGGTACAAGACCTTGGGCAGTATGGAAGAGAAGCTGGATGCTCAACTCCGACTGGCTGGCATAATCGATGCAGTAGATGCAAAAGACGTCGCTGAGCGTGTCCTATCGCATCATTTCATTCGTGACATTAGAGGAAACCTGAGAGCCTACTCCACTCAGAAGATTCAGTGCATAAGGTGTCACAGAATCTATCGCAGAGTCCCGCTATCTGGAAGGTGTGATTGTGGTTCCAAGCTCTCGCTGACAGTCAGACGCAAGAACATCTCAAAGTATCTTGCCATAGCTCAGAGAGTGATTGACGAACATGGCCTTGGCCAGTATCTGAAGGATGGGCTAAGGTTGATCAACTCTGCTATGGACTCCCTCTTTCAGTCTGAGCAGACTTCTCTGACAGACTTTGTAGACTGAAATCATCCAGTCGCAGAGTCCTTTACTCTCGCTTCTCTGCCCTTGGACTCGGAGCAAGACGTTTGGCAACCAATTTGAGGAGGTCCTGGTCTTCAATCATGCCGACGAGAGCACCTGCGGCAGACAGGACGGGTGCCTGATCAATCTCACTCTTCCTTAGCGTCTTCACGCAATCTGAAACAGTGGCGACCTCACTCACACTGATCAGGTTCTTGGTCATCACTTGACTGACCGGCACGTTTGGAAGCTTCAGGAGTTTCTTGGTCACCAATAGGAAGTCCTTGGAAGTCCAACCCCACTCCACCGAGGATTCGGTCCCACTGTAAGTCTTGGAGACATTGTCTTCATGCGTTTCTTCTGAGAGGCGGATGTAGTCACTGACAGACATCATCCCTGTCACTCCGCCTATTTCGTTGACAATCACCACAGCAGTCTTGTGCGCCATCTCCATGATCATGAATGTGAGGGGCAGCGGGGTTTCTTCCCAAATCGCAGTCACACTTCTATTCACATGGTCTGCGATACTCGCGGACTGGAAATGCTTGTCCTCCTCCAGCACTGCTCCAAGAATATCCGGAACCGACACGATGCCAACCAAGTCCCCGCTTTTCACGACCGGTACTCTTCTGAAACCCCTATCGAGCATGAGGTCGACGACTTTCCTAGCATCAGTTTCCGGTGTGACTGTGACAGGGTCCCTGACCATCAGCAAGGCCAGCTGATTCTCATCTGGTTTCCGAAGCAGGTCGTGCCTCGTAATCATTCCTACTAGGGTCTTTGTACCCTTCTTACAGACCGGAAAACCACTGATCTGAGTTTCAGCCATCAGCTGTAGCACATCTTCTCTCGTACCCGGCACTGTAACGTACCGAACATCTGATTGCATGAATTCAGATACCTTCATTGTTGAAGCAACTCCGGTATGGGATAGAAGGGCGGCGGATTCTAGCACACATGCCATACAGGCAATTGTGGTGGCATCTGAGCCAGAACAAGACTAAGGTCCTGTCTTACCTTTTATGTCTATCTTTTGGAGGGCGTAGTGAGCCGATCACTCGCATCATGCTCCTGTGAATGTTGTGGCTGGTTGCTACTCATGCTACCAAGGATGGTCCTTGAGGCCCAGAAGGTAGCCAAGAGCGTTACTCAGCCAGTGCACGAAGAGAGTTGTCAGTATCAGAACAATAGCATATTGTGAAGCCGGATGCAGAAATGGCGACGCTATAATCAGGGCCACGATTATGAAGCCCAGCTGGTCGAGTATGGGTGACGGGTCTCCGCTCCTTATGCCTGCTCGTCTCTTGGAGAATGATCCGAGGAGATCACCAGTCAGTGCTCCCAAGGATAGCAGGAATGCGGAAGGCAGCGTCATGAACAGGACAACTTCCATATCTGGTGTTACTGTAACAAACATGCTGAGCAAAGGGCGCAAGTATGGGGCAACAATGGTCTGAGCCGCACCCACCAGAGTGCCACAGATGACACCTAGTACAAATCCTCTGATCGTCTTGCTGTTACCAAAGAGTCTGTGTCCATCTCGTAGGACAAGTCCCCTGTCTATTGGGGCACCTCCACCAAGGATGACAGGTGTGGAGTTCGCTACCCATGCAGGTAGGCCCAACCATACAGCGAGTTCGAGAAGAGCCAGTGCTTCATACATCTGGGGTGCTTCCTTGCTGAGTCCTCTCCTCAGACCATTTACCTGTTTCTGCTGGCTCAGGAGTTGAAGACAAGCCTCTCCGAGTAAGATACAGCACAGCGGTCTTCCTATCACCTTCAGGTCTCGTTCTTTCGATAAATCTCTGTGCCCGAGATTGTCCTATACGCATCTGCATTACATAGTCCGCCCAGTAGTCCAAGATGTTTTTGGCAACAGGCTCAAAGGCGCTGTAGTCACCCGGCACGCCTCGTACTTGGTTGAGAACCAAGACCGCCATGTCACCCAGTCTTGCAAGCCCCTTCAAGAAGCCTGTCTGCCTGTTCAATTCTCGATGGGCGACATAGTTTGTGGCCTTGTCCTCTAGCACACTCCTATACAATCGAGTGAGAGTATCAACCACCACGAGTCTAGTTCCCTCTCTCGCATAGAGCTCAAGATCATCTATTATTGCGCCCTGTTCATCAAAGCTCTTTGGTATGAGAATTCTGACCATGTCCTCAATCTGGCTGAACCTCTTGTCAATAATCTGCTCAAGTCTCTCTATTGGCGAAGAACTCTCTGAGTTGACATACACAGTCCGGACGCCAATCCTACAAGCGGAGTTCACAAACTGAAGGCCTAGGGTGGTCTTGCCAGAAGCGGCCTCACCGTACACATGTGTAATTGTTCCTGTGTGCAGGCCGCCGTCTAGGACTCGGTCCAAGGGCAAAATGCCTGACGGAACAGTAAGTCCGCGTTTCACTACTCTTGTTTCGTACCAGATGAGTCATAAGCATAACGGGCGACTGACTGACCAATGGCGCAGAATGAGATTGCCATCGCTACTCGTGACCCAAAGGCCCTCTATCACGCTGTGAAGATACTCAAGGGGCTGAAGATTGGCTTCACAATATGCGCCCCTAACGACTTTGAGTGTGATATTGCAAAGGTCGTCATAACGACTGAGGCTGAGGAACCACAGAACCAGGATACACGAACCGTTTTAGTCGGGACTGATCCGGATCCAGATTCAGTTGCGATTGACATCATGGTCCGGCTCCTCGAGATTCATAACCCTGCATGTATCATCATCGGCATCGATCCTGGTATGCGAAACGGACTGGCGTTAGTGATTGACGGGAAGTCTGTGCACACGAGGAACTCATCTTCACCAATTGACGCTGTTCAACGCACTCTGAGCTGGATTGACCATGTCAGGCAGCTGTACCACGACAGTGTGATCATAGTCCGGGTCGGAACTGGCTCTCCTCTTTATTCTGCTCTCTATCTACGTGGAATCCTCGGCAGAGGCAATGTGTCCGCGGTGGAACTCGTGAATGAACACCATACGACGCTCGCTGGTTCGCTACATTCCGACCAATCTTCTGCGTCTATGATTGCAGCTCGTCACGGACGTGCTCCCAGTGAGTCAGATGTCACAATTGAGCCAAAGGATGGTCACGTTAGGTCCTTGAAACGGCTTGTCGCTCGAATCACTGATGGCAGACGGTCTTTGACAACGGAAGAGGCGCAGTCAATCCTAGTTGGGACATCATCACTCGAGAGCATCATAAACGGAGTCGCCTAGTTTGAGAAGAAGGCTGCCACCTGCTCTGCTACCGCAGAGGGGTCGTCCGGCATTGTTCTTGTCACTTTGTCCAACCATGACGGCATGAATCTGCGAAGGTAGCGTGTCGCAAAGCGCTTGTCCAAAAAGACAATCACTCCTCGGTCAGATGGTCTTCGAACAGGTCTGCCGGCCGCTTGAATGGCCCTTGTCATTGAGGGCAGGACGTAAGCGTATTGTCTTCCTCTGCCGTTGAAGCGTCTGTCAAAGTACTCTATTAGTGCTTCAGTGCGGGGTGTCGGTTTTGCATAGGGTACTCCAACAACTACAACGCTCTCCATGGCCGGGCCGGGGAAATCGCCCCCTTCAGAGTTGCGACCACCCTGTACACCGAGAAGCACAGCTCCCCCTTTGTCACCTCTGCTCTTGAAATCCTCAATCATTATGTCGTTCTCACTTGTCTTCATTCCCTGCCTCTCAACAAACAGTCTTCTATTCAGCTTCTTCTCAAGACCTGCCTTGAGCAGTGACTCGGCGATGGAGTAGCTCGATGCAAAAACCCCCGTGTTGCCGGGTGTAGCATTCACAACCGCTACACAATGCTCTACCATGTGTTGAAACAGTGTTTCATTTCTGCCTTCATAGGAAGTGTCCAGTCCCTCGACAATGATTCCGAGCCTGCTCTCAGCTCCAAAGGGACTTTGAAAGGCGACTTTCACAGTTTCGGGTCCAAGACCAAGCATGTCGGTATACGCATCAAGAGGTGACAACGTGCCTGAAACTGCAACGGAGCTGTGAACAAGCTTCAAGATAGGACTGGTGACACTGGTTGGGTCAAGAGCCAAGAGGTCGAGTGAAACCTTCCTGCTATCCCCCGTGCCCCGCTCAGATGCGATTATGAATGCATAGTCGTCACGTTCAGCGCATCGCAGCCATTTGCCGAGGAACTCTGCCACTCGGTGAATTGCTGAACGCGGGAGCTTCCCTGCTCTCAGCAACCCCTTCTTGATCTTCAATCCGGTTTCAGCCATATGGGAGACGATTTGAGTTTCACCAGCCAGCTCCGACGCCTTCACAGCGGCATTGTAGATGTCTGTAGGTTTGATAGTTCTCTCTTCGTTCTCTTCCATCCCGCTCGATATCTCAAGGATCACCTTTGCCAGCCCACGACAGAAGACTCTTGAAACAGGGTCGCTGTACGTTTCGGCCTCCTTCATTGCCTGTCTTACTGTACCCACTGGAAGTGAGTCACTTGCTGAGTCGAGTGCCGTGAAAGGGACGTTGTGTGCTTCGTCTTCAATCAAGACAACTTTCGACATCGGCACCCCAAGATCAGGCATGAATGATTCGAATATGAACGGATCAAAGACGTAGAGATATGACAGGGCCACGACATCGGCGCCCCTTGCAAGTGACTTCGCCATTTCGTATGGGCAGACTGACCATCCCTTTGCTATCCCAACCACATCGGATGCAGTGAGAATCCTTTTTGGCATGTCCTCGAATGGGTCGTCTGATGCGATCAGTTTCTTCATGTGTTCGTGATACGCGCATTTTCCAGTCGCTTTGAGCTGTCCACAGACCTCACTCAAGGGTGCTACGAAGTCTGCATTCTCAAGCACAAACTGGTTCAGGCACATGTGCTGTCGTCCTCTGAAGGAGATGCCAGTCACATCATGGCGACCAGATATTGCATCCAGCTCCTCCATCACCCGGTCCAGTTGCCTGTGTGTACGGGCACAGTATAGCATTTTGGCCTTGTTCTCTTTGACCCAAGGCAGAACGCTACACAGTGTCACACATGTCTTTCCGAATCCATTGGGTGCTTCGCAGCATATGTTCTTTCCCGCTCTGACAGAGCTCTCTATCACCTGCATCATCTCCTCCTGCCCTTTCCGCTTCTCTGGGTATGGAAAGAAACTCATGTAGGAGAGGATGTCGCTCATGGGAGTCGGTTTTCAGTGATTGGTTGACGACTGATAATGATGTTGTTTGCTATTGCCAAAAGCCCGGTTGAGGTATTGTATCGTGGGCCATTCGGCATTGATTTATCGTCGACCTGTTGTCCATCTAGCCGGGGCTACGAATGGAATCAGGCGAGATTCAGGACTTTGAAAGCGAAACAGAACGTGCTCGGCTGAAAGTGCGAGTCATGCATCTTGAAAACGGGCTCTTGATTCTAATCTCAGATTCAGAGCGGTTTCGCTTGGGCCTCTCGGCTGTAGCAGTCCCAGGTGGATCTGGTAGACCGGAGCCCAGTTCCACAGGGTTCCTGTCTGTCGGAGAGGAGGCTGTACAAGTGCGCATTCTGGCCGAAACTGTTGCGAAACGTACAGGCCAGATGTGCATGGTGGTAGTCGCTGTCAAAGAGCTAAGCCGTGCCTTCCTGATGGACATCACTAGGACTCTGAGGGAACATGTCCCGAAGTGACGTAGTCAATCACTTCCTGAACCCACGGTCCGAGTCCCTCGACGTGGCGTAGTGCGGCAAGATAGTCCATCCAGCCAATCTCCAGCGCTCTCTTCCATCTGTCAAATGCGATGTGTAGTCTGTCAAGGGCCTCTCGGTGAAATCTGCATAGCTCGCTGTTGTCTACCGATTCACGGCCGCAGAGTGGGCAGTCTGTCAGAGTTCGTCACCTCCATAGGATTGGTCCTTAGTTTCTCTGTCAGTCCTTCGTTTCTCGAGGAGTTCAAGGTCCTGTTGGCGGCCTGGGCACTTTGTCCAATTCAGACATGTTTCCCACGCCCTCTTCCCGGACTGAATCTTGATCATGCGATGTCCGCAATGAGGGCAGATCCTGTCCAGGGGCATCAGCTTGCCTTTCTGCGGCAAAGGAAAGGTCACGTTACACGTTCCCCTCTTATAGTTCGAACACCCCACAAACCTCTTTCGGGTCTTTGGTGAGTAAACGACAACTAGAGTTCCATCAGCGCAACTGGGACAAGGCCCTATTTCCTGCTCCTCTCTCCAGTACCTTCGCAGTCCCTTCGCTAGGGCTTGGCCTATGTCTTCCTCCTGCGATTTGAAGTCCTGCAGTAGTTTCGCGAGCTCAGTCTTAGCGTCAGAAAGCACGCTTTCTCTTTGCCCAACGCCTTGCTGAATCTCCTCCATCTTCAGTTCGAGCCGGCGTGTCATATCAGCGGACAACATGTCGGGCACGTGTAGTTGGAGAGTTTCAAAGGCCGCATAGCCCAGCGCGGAGAGTTCAAACCGACCGCCGAGCGTGTACCCTCTAGAGTTGATGGAGTCGATAATCCCGGCACGAGTGGATTTTGTACCCAAGTTCTCCTTCTCCAGTAATTTCAGTAGACTGGATGGATTGAAACGAGCAGGGGGCGGCGTATACTTCTCATCAGCATGAACCGACGTTAGGTCAATCAAATCGCCTTCGCTGAGCGGGGGCATTGCTTTCTCGTTCGTAATAGCATAGGGGCCGTAGAAGCTAGTCCATCCAGCCTCGAGGACTCCCAAGCTCCTCAGGTAGAAGAGGTGTCCATCGCATCTGATGTCGGCTCTCACGACTTGTTTCACAGCAGGCTCTCCGAACAAAGCGAGGAACCTGCGCACCACCAAGTCATACACCTTCTCTTCGTTTGCTGCCAGCTTCTTAGTGGGTAGATTTCCCGTCGGCAGTATCGCGGGATGTGCTGGGTCTTCCATCTCACCCTGCACTGGTACCAAGCTCTTGCGCTGAAGAAGACGTCCAACAAGTGGAATGTACTTGCTCATCTTTCCAATGTCTTCGAGCGTCTGTCTGATATTCAGAGCAGATGGCACCTTTTGGCTGTTAGTCCTAGGATATGTGATGAGAGCATCAAGATACAATCCCTGTGCAATCTGCAGGGTTCGGCTTGGTCGGAGTTCGAAATGCCTGTACGCCTCCGCCTGGAGGTCACTGAGATTGAAGGGGGGCGGGGGGTTCTGTGAGAAGGTTCTGCTTGTGATCGAGCTCACGCGACCAGTTCGACCAAGCAGACTCTTTACCAGGATGTCTGCTTGTGTCTTTGTTTCAATCCTTCTCTTGCTGTACTCCAGACTTATTTGCTGTCCATCTAGAACCGCTGTAGTAGACAAGGTCCAGAACGGTATCGGTACAAAGAGATTGATCTGCTGATCGCGTTCCGCCACAAATGCTAGTGTGGGACCTTGAACTCTTCCTGTCGAAACAATCCTGAACAGTCCTGTTGCGTTCTTTATGGCGAGCGTGAGCGCGCGTGTGAGATTGATGCCATACAGCCAGTCCACTTCATGTCTCACGCAGCCTGACTTGATCATAGGAAAATCGAGAGTCGGCATCAGGGTTTCATAGGCTCTCTGCAATTCTGGTTTAGTCAGGGACGAGAAGGCCATCCTCTGTGCTCTTGAGGGGTCGATACCACAGACATGTTTGACAATCAAGTAGCCAATCAGACTTCCTTCGATATCGTAGTCCGTGGCCACAACAAACTTGTCAGCATCCACAGAGAGGCGTCTTATCAGTTCGATGACCGGCTTGGTGTTGCCTGCGTTCCTTTCGACTTCATATTTGGGTGCCCACTCTGTATCGAGTCGTGGATACGTCCATCCTCTCTCAGTCTGCCGAAGCTCATACAGATGTCCAAGAGCGTAGACAACGGTGAGAGAGTCACCCCGGCATTTGCACTCATAGTATGAGGCTTTTCCACTCTTGACTTCATGGGAGCCAGAGTGATCATCGAGTGCCTCAGCTATTCTCTTAGCCGCATTTGGTTTTTCCGAGATCACAAGGACCCGGGACAGTTCTATTCGCCTCTGGTTCTCTTGCTGTCGTCGATACTCGCGTGTTTTTAACAATGACTCTGTGCCACGCTTATGTCATGGTACAGGCCTACATCTCACGATATTTTTAAAAGCAGACCTACCGACCTCGCTCGCTGAGGTTTGCCAGTTGCCTGTATGGTGGCCGCGATTCATAATTAAGCCGCAAGTACGACTCACGAGGCCCCGTTTTGGAATGCCTGCACGTCCTCCCGACATAGTCCTCTTTGGAGGCCTGTTGCTGGTGGTCCTGTTTATTATGGGTGGCAACATTTACACGCTAGTCAAGACCCCACCCGCGATTGCTGCTGACTCATCAGGAAATCCAATCCTTATTGCGCCAGGTATTGATGTCCAGCTTGGACTGGAGGGGATTGTGGCCTCGGTCGTCATTTTCATAGGAACTGTTGGTGTTGGTCTCGTCTATCTGTCCTCAAAGTATGTTTTCCAGCCCGGCTACGCAACACGTCTGATGGTTCTTGGTGCAATACTTGCAGGGGGCGCATTCTTAGTCATAAGCTACCTCTATGGTCTTAAGACGTAGGGGACGCGGCAGGTCCGCAGAACGTGCCGGCAGCGCTCCAGTCAGACAGAGCACGAAGAAAGAGAATTTCCATTTGCCCCATAACGAGTCACTCATCTGAGCTGAGTATAGGGCACATTAGTTTCTGCAAGCAGAGCCGAAACAAGTTCTTTGGCAATCTCAAGCTTAATCTTCTTCCTGTCATCCGCCTGATAATGAAACGCCCTGTCCGGTTTTGACCAGCGTCCAACCACGGTTCCGAAATCCATTCCCGCAAGGACTATGTGTCTTGGCACGTAGTGCAGCGCAATGTGACACGCCCTGTCTCCATCAGTGAACCCACCCCAGAGAAACGCTCTGTCAGTAGGCTCTACCTGAGTGCTCCCGAGTGCCTCCTTCAGTGTGGGAACGAACTGCTTGACTCTGTCCATGTTGTCGCCATGCGCGTGTACTATTGGTAATGCTCCGTTCTTTATGACACGCTCCAAATCCCCTCTGTTTCCATCGAGGTCTGTCACAAGCACATCACAGTGTCGATCCTGTTCTAAGAATGCAGTGGCTGCACCGTCAGCAGCGATATAAGCGGCGTCTTTGAGCTCTGCCATCTGAGCGGTTTCTCTGAGATGCCGTTCGAGAGAGGGTCCTGCCCCACAGACAACGACTTCATGATTGTAGATTCGGTTTCTGAGGCGAAACAGGATTGGGGCGGGGTCTATGCCTCTGAGTAACGACGTGAGCAGAACAGTTGCATTTCTGTCGGCCTCAACACTCAGTGCCAGTCTTCCGACTATGTCAAGATAGACTGGCTGCCAAGAGCTCCACTCCATGACAAATCACCCGACTTGACGACTGCGGTCGGCCATTAGTGACTGTATTCCCTTGGCGATATCTATGAGTCGAAAGTACTGCATCTTGGATATCCTCTTTGTCATTCTTCCAAGCTGAAGAGGTGTTCCCATTATCAGGATGTCCGTGTGATCAGTGCGATGATCTATGACATCGTGATGATAGGCTGCATCTCCTCCAACCGCTAGCATCTCCTGCTTGATTATGAGCGCCGCGGAGGTCGGAGCCTCCCTGATCCGGAAGCTGAGCATGACTGCCTTTTCAGCCAATGGATGAACGATTTCTGCATCTGCACCCAGTTGCTCGATCACGAGTGCAGCCTCTCTCTCATTAGAGAGATCCATTAGCTCAATGTTATCTCTTGTCATCAATGAGGAGTGCCTGAGAGCACGTCCGATTATCGCCGCCATACGAGCTTCTTCCACGTCGTGCGCGCGAATCATGTCCGCACCGTTTGCGACTGCCAGGGATGTGGCAGCAATTGTGCCAACGATACGCGCCGCCGGGTCGGGTTGGCCAAGCAGTTGGCCTATGAACGCCTTTCTCGACACTCCCACAAGGAGTGGACGTTCCAATAATGTGAACCGCCTGAGGTTTCTAATAATCGACAAATCAACGTCAGTAGGTTTTCCGAAGCCAATACCCGGGTCCACGACAATCCGTTCATATCCAATCCCCTCCTCAATTGCTTTCTTCATGCTTGTCTTGAGTGTGTCCAGTGTTGCATCCAGACCTAGACACGGTTCTCCACAGTCCGCCATCAGTATAATTGGCACATCTGCATCTGCGACCAGCTTTCCCATTTTGTTGTCCGTACGAAGGCCTGAAACATCGTTGACAAGGGCTGCGCCAAGGTCCAGTGCCGCATGTGCAACAGTGGCGGAAGTCGTGTCGATAGATACCGGAAGATGTGTGTTGTCAACGATTGATTTGAACGCCTCTGAGACTCTTGTCAGCTCCTGATCCGCACCTACTCTAGTTGTACCGTAGATGCTCTTTGGCGCACTGGAAGCGGCGCCCACATCGATGATGTCTGCACCTTCCCGTTCTATCTCCTGAACTTGTCGAACTATCTCGTCCCTTGAGGTCGCCACAGATCCGCCATAGAACGACTCAGGAGAGAGATTGATTACACCCATGACCCTGGTTGGGTTTTCGCGTCCAACCTTGAGTCCGTCGATGTCGGTTTCGCAAAGGCCCATGACTGGCTTTCCTCGGCTAGCCGATAGTATGGAAGAAGATAAAACCTAGGGGATGCGACAACCCCAACACCTGAGGCGGTGAACGGAGATGAGCGAAAACCTAGGCAGAACACACCTCTACGATTGGCACAAGTCACACGGAGATGTGATCCCATTTGCAGGCTGGGAGATGCCCGTTCGATACACGGACATCAGTGAGGAGCATATGGCTGTAAGAAAGTCCGTTGGCATATTCGACACCACACATATGTTTCGCTTTCTCATAAGTGGTCCTCAAGCACCCGATTTGCTGCAGACTGTCACTACAAACAGCATCTCCAAACTGGGGATGAATGAAGGGCACTACTCGACTTGTCTTAATGAAAAGGCAGGGATTCATGACGACCTCATGATATACAGAATTGGTGAGCAGAAGTACATCTGGATAACTAACGCATCAAATGGTCCAAAGATCAAGGCGCACCTAGCAGCACATGCCAAGCAGTTCAGGGTCAGTGTCGAGGACAAGTCACGAGACATTGTGATGATAGCAGTACAGGGACCACAGGCATTGACGCTGCTATCAAAGATGGCTGGAGAGGACCTCAGAAAGCTTGCCCGGTTTAGCTGTAATCCCATTAGGTTTGCGGGTCGCGACTGTTACTTATGTCGTACGGGCTATACAGGAGAGGAAGGCGGAGAGATACTGCTACTGGACACGCCGTTTAGTGAGGCTGGAAAGAAGAAGGCTATCTCATTCTGGGAAGAGATACTCAGACAGGGAAAGGACCTTGATGTGAAGCCCTGCGGGCTCGGCGCCAGAGACTCGACAAGACTTGAGGCCGGATTCGTACTTTACGGACACGAGCTCAACGAGGAGATTACTCCACTTGAGGCTCGGATTTCCTATGCAGTCAAGTTCAAGGTCGAGCCGCACTACATAGGCTACGATGCACTGCTGAAGCAGAAGCAGGAGGGTGTCACTAGAACACGTATTGGACTGCTGATGATAGACAAAGGTGTTCCACGTGAGCAATACCCCATCATGCTTGGCAACCAGCAGATAGGGGCCGTGACAAGCGGCGGCATGTCGCCTGTGCTCGACTGTGGTATTGCGTTGGCCCTCGTCAAAGCCGATGCCGTGAAGGAAGGTGACACTGTTGAAGTGGACATAAAGGGGCGACTACGAAAGGCCCGAGTGACAGGCTGGCCCTTTTACAATCCTGACGAGTACGGGGAGAACAGAACCCATTGATACACAAATTAATTAAAGGGTTCTCGTTCCCACAGCAGGAACAGAAGGTGCGCGTAGATGTCGAAAGGCACTTCCAAGGCAACCAAAGTCATCGATGGTCTATACTACACGAAGGAACACGAATGGGCTAGGGTTGAGGGCGACCTAGTAGTAGTTGGAGTCACCGACTATGCTCAGCACGCTCTCCACGAGATTACCTTTGTTGAGATCATGCAGTCCGGCACAACTCTCAACGCCGGCGAGGAATGTGGCCTCGTTGAGTCGATGAAAGCCTCTTCGGATGTCTTCTCGCCAGTTTCTGGTCAGATAGTTGAGGTCAATACGTCGCTCGAAGACTCTCCTGAAACTGTGAACGAGGATCCGTACGGAAAAGGTTGGATGTACAAGATACGCCCCTCGAATCTCAAGGCGGACCTGAAGAAGCTCATGGACAGCAAGGCCTATGCCTCCTTTGTCGCTTCCAAGACTTAGGCAGAGAGTCAGTGCCGCATCGGCAGGGAGAGTCTGCCTTCAGAGGTAGAAGGTCTCGTGACCCGGTAAGTCCTTTGGATGTTGACTGAAGACTCTTGCATCCGATTCCAAGTTGTCGTATGGATGACTGGAGCCGTACAATCGATTTACGAACAGCAACCTTTTTAGCGTATCCAAGAATCGCTCGGCCGGATGCGCCCTTAATCGGAGACGTCACTCTATGCCGAGCCTGAGTCACTTCAAAAGATCCGCTAGCAGGTTCCTTCATCAAGTCTTTCACAAACCAAAAGCAAAGATATCTCGAGGATCGGTCCTTCTCATCGTTGCTCTTTGTATCATAGTCGTTTCTGCTATAGCGGTTCGTCTAGAGCCACTGCTCGACTCACAACCGATTGTCCATGAGTTTGACTCGTGGTATCAGCTTAGAGTGACTCAGTATATTGCTGCAAATGGATATGCATCATTCTTCAGCTGGTACGACCACATGAGTTGGGTGCCCTTCGGTCGCGACATAGCGGTCTCAACCTACATTGGTGTGCCGTTCACAGCCGCCACATTCTACTTTCTTCTTAATGGAATAGGTATCAGCGTGGATTTGGTGGTTGTCTGCATCATGATGGCTGGGTTCATGGGCGGCTTCGCGACACTGGCCACATTCTTTCTGGGGAAGGAGTTGTCGAACAAGTCAGTCGGACTCCTGAGCGCTCTCTTCGTGGCACTCATGCCTGCGTATATTCAGAGGACAACAGCCGGCTTTTTTGACAACGAGTCTATAGGCGTCTTTGCCATTGTGATTACCCTCCTCTTCTTCATGCGCTCTCTGAAGAGGGGTTCTCTGCCCTCTGCAGTGGCCGCAGGCCTATCTCTAGGCTATCTACAACTGTCTTGGGGAGCAGCAGACTTTCTTACGGACCTGTTTGCTCTCTATGCGTTCTTCATGTTAGTCACAGGTCGATACAGTAGTCGTCTTCTCTCAAGCTACTTGATCACGTTGAGCTTGGGTCTCTTCATTGCAAATCTGCTGCCTCGTAACAGTTTCCTGAACTCGGGGGCACTCACTTCTCTCACATTCCTTGCTCCGGTAGGGGTGGGTGTCTTGCTTGCAGGCTATGAGGTCTGGTTGCGGGTTTCAAAGTACCGTGAGGCCACAGCAGGTGCACTGGCTCCTCATATGAAGCCAATCTTGCTAGGGATAATCGCTCCAGTCCTTGGTGTGACGGCCTATTCCGTATTTGCAGCTGGTCAAAACCTGCAGATTTCAACACTCACTTCTAACCCCATAACTTTCGTCGGTGGTAAGTTTCTCGCTGTCATTAACCCCTTCTATCGACTTGACCAGCGTATCTTCGCATCGGTAGCCGAGCATCTCCCTGCTCCCTGGGCGAGTTTCTATCAGACGCTGATTGTGCTGATATTCTTCTTCCCGGTTGGAATGTACTTCCTGTTCAAGAGGGGCCGCGATGAAGACTGGTTGGTAGTCCTCTTTGGAGTCACTGCAGTGTACTTCACGGGTAGTATGATCCGTCTTGGCCTGATCCTAGCACCCGCAGTTGCACTACTTGCTGCTGTCGCCGTGAACGGTGTCTTGACGCCATTCGCAAGGGTTGTTTCTCAGAAGTCCGTTTTCGAACGTCGCAGGTTTCGAATCAGCTCGTCCCTTACTTCAGAACACACGATTGCTGTCTTTACGCTCATAGGACTGCTGCTTTCGGTCAATGTCTATCTTGGAGTTCAGTACGCTGTCCAAGTAGGTGCTCCTGAGTTCGCGCCCTCAAAGCTCAGTGACACGAGCCAGTTTCTCGACTGGCAGACTGCAATGACATACGTCCGTAATGTCGTTCCCAAATCGGCAACAATAGCCAGCTGGTGGGACTATGGATACTGGATAACGTGTGCTGGCGCGGGACGGTCGATTGTAGACAATGCCACCTTCAATGCCACCCAGATAGCTCTTATGGGCTATGCCCTGATGGCTCTCAATCTCACTGAGTCACTGAAGACCTTCAAGCTGTGGAATGCATCACATGTACTGGTATACTGGGGACACGAGCTCTCGTTCTTTGGTGGGGACGAAGGAAAGTGGCCCTGGATGGTCCGCATAGCTGAAGACTATCTCGGGTCGTCAGTCATAGATGACCGTACGTACCTCGGGGACAATCTTGCGACCACGAATACAATCGAGACTGACTACACCCTCGATCCTTTCTACTCCTCGACCCTGTATAGACTGATGTCATACGGTGAACCACTCACCTCAACCGAAGCCGATGAGTGGGGTCTGCCGAGTGGAAGGAAATCGGTTGACTTCTATCAACCTCAAGGATACAGTTCTCCAATCAGTTATACGGGCGACACGAGATGGACCTCTCATATGCCTATCGACCTACACGGGGCGTTCAAGGGCCCCTACTATAGCTCAGACTATGGCACAGTCAAAATCTACGAGATCGACTACACCATGTATGAGCAGTATCTCAATAGGACTGCCGCTCAGTGGGCCCCCAAGGAGGGCACATTGACTGGTGTCAAAGCCGACGGCGTTCTCTCTGCCAGTGAGAAGGCCTTCCAGAGCTTCGATGGAGTTCTTGGAGGCGGCTTTGATGCCAAAGTCTACGTACAGGCCAACTCCACACAACTGTACTTTGGTCTTGAGATGGATGATTACCAAGTCGGCAATGACGCCTTCGGCATACAGATTGCGCCGCTGGGCCCGGTCACGGCATCAGACATCCGCATAGTGAACTATGCAGGCCATCAGTTCTATGACGGTCATATTGACTACAACGGTGATTGGGCCTTCGACTCAAGTGGGGCCAATGCAACGTTGTTTGGAACAGGAGAGAACGTCACCGAGCTGATATTTCCGCTCAACTCTCTCGATCCTCAGGACCTGAACCTGAAACCGGGAATGAACTATCAGATACGGCTGCTGTTCTGGGACAATGTTGACTCAGGAGAACCGACACTCGCGACCGATTGGCGAACCATCTGGGTGCCGGTGAGCTTGTACTGAAAGACATACTTGCAGTGGTCTGTTGAGCAATCAGTCGTCTACGGTCAGGACTCTCTGGTTTCAATACCCGTTTCAGTCGCCACTCTATGCGAACTTCTCTTCGCTCTTCGACGATAGTCCCCATACTTGTCTTCGATGGAAAACCTCGCAGGCTGAGGGTCCTTGACTCGTCCTCCACAGATCGGGCAGGTCTTGTCATGAAGAGTGTATTTGCCGCACGCAATGCACTTGAAGAGATGGGTCACGTCGGATGAACTCCTACTTCCGGCTGAGGCTGACCGATCCTCCATTGCCCTCAACGCTCTTCTTGACGATACTCATGATGCTCTGAAGCAGATCTTCTGCGTCCTTGTATGTTGGACCAACGATATGGAGTTTGTAACGAGGAGCGCCCAAGGCATAGATTTCAACCGAGAGTCTCTTGTCGTCCTTTCCCTGCTCAAGCGCATCCGACAGAGCCCTCTTAATCACTTCTATTCCCGCTGGCCCGGGCACAACAACAGACAACTCACCGTCTATGTCTACTGAAGGTATCTCGATACGCACCTTTGCCAGGTCCGCTATCTGTTTCTTCAGCTTCTTGTCGGCATTCACTTCTTCCAAGGCTTCCGGGCCGCCCTCTGCCGCGCGTTCAAGTCCTTTGTAGATCTCTCCATACGCGTCCTCAAGAGGCCATCCCAGCTGCTCATAGATCTGGTCAAGTGTTATCCCGTTCTCGTTAGCCACACTCTCGAGGAGCTTCTCAGCTTTCTGGGCGCGTTTCCATTCGTTGTTCTTTGCCCTCTTCGCCTCTGCAGACACCCTTCTGAGGGAGCAGTCGATATGTTTCTTCTGTGTGTCTACCTGAAGCACTTTCACGACGGTTCTCATGTTTTCATGTATGTGGTTTCGAATGTTTCGCACCCATGTGCTGCTGATTTCAGAGATATGGATGAACCCCTCCTTGTCGCCATACTCTGGCAGTGTCACATAGGCTCCATAAGATGCCACCTTTGTAGCGACAGCCACTGCATAGTCATCAGGCTGCGGCCACTCAGCGCGCTTCTTGACCATGTATCACTGCCCTCCCAATCAAGTCATGACGTGATGGCATCTACTGAAGGGACTCGACTTCCCTAGCATTGGTTTCAAGTCTGGCTTTTCCACCGCTTGGCTTCGCCAATACCTTTCCACACTTCAGACACTTGACTTCGGTTGATGCATAAGCGAAGATGATTTGTTCGTTTTCGCAGTCCAGACATTTCACTTTCAGGAACCGCGACTTGGGTTGCTGAACAATCTCTCGTCTGGCCAATACCGTCACCGCTCTAATTCAAACATAATCGTCGCCGCAGTTGGGAAAACGATGCCCGACTTTGGGACTTGTTAGGGCCGGGTTGAGCTTTCATTATAACTCTATCGACACAACGTCGAACTTCCGCCTCAAGAAACCATGAATGCACATCTCACCGAATGAGTATCGGAATGAGATCTTGCTGTTGGCTGGCCTATGCACGAACAACCTCAAGTTTCTTCAGTCTCATGCCCTTGGTCATGAAGACGAATCCACAGACCTTGCACTTGTAATTGAGTGCAGTCTTCTTGGTTGTCTTGGCAAACTTGTGTTGGATTGGCTTTGGAAAAGAACCGTAGCCTTTCGTCTTTCTGACCAGTCTTCGCTTGCCCTGCGCCATTGTCCGGTCTTGTCCCTTCTTGTAGGTTGATATGGTGTGTTCTGTATATTTGTGGCATTTGGGACAGTATTTGTTCATCGACCCCTTGATGTTCATCTCAGAATCACCGGCGTTCGGGCCGTCGGAAACGGCTGTGAGTTGTTTATAACCGTTGGGGCGCGTCGCATCCTCTTCTGAGTATTGCGACTACAGAATATGAGCTATAATGGTGGCGACTACAAGTATGGATGCGAATACCACGACCACCGTCGGGCCTATCTTCACACCTGGAGTCTCGTCTTCAAAGAACCTGATCAGCCCTGCACCACCTGAGGGCATCGGTCCTTCACCCTTCTTGCTCTTGCGCTTCTTGGCGGTCTTCGGCATCCTTTTGCCTCCTCGGTTGAGGACCCAGCTAGTCCTGACCTTTTAATTCTTTTGACGCATCCAGCTAAAACGTGTAGGCCGGAGCCGCTACGGCTCTTGCACACATTCACAAGGAGCCTTATGGCATCGAGAGCATACACCGTTATACTTACTTCGCAGGGCAGTTGAGAGATCGATGTCAAGAAGATTGGCCAGTGAACACAGCCACGCAAAGACATCTGCCATCTCGTCAGAAACTTCGTTTCGACCTTTATGTCTGAGAACCGCGTCGCTGAGCTCGGCAAGTTCCTGCATTGTCCTCAACAGGGTTCTGTCGACTCCTCTCGCTTTGTCTCTCTGGTAGTAGATAAGGCGCATGAGTTCCTGTGCTTCTCTAATATCCATCGAAATTCCACTCGGGAGTCAATGTGTGCTACTTGAATCTCAGATGAGCATAGGCAGGTGTTACAGTGTCGAAGGCGAAGTGGACCTTCTGGTAGCTCTTTCTGAAGGCCTCAACCTCGGCAGATATCTTCTTGACGTTCTCGCCCTTCACAACAACACGGTGCATGAATTCTGCAATGGTGTCCATTTCAGATTCCTTCATGCCTAGCCTAGTCATCTCACTGGTCCCCAGGCGAATACCACCCGGTTTCTTATAATCGCGTCCCATCTTCTTATCCCAAGGCAGGAGGTTGCGATTGATGATTATGTTCGCTTTCTCAAGTTCTTCTTCGACAGTCCGTCCATTCTTCATCGGAGTGTCTGATACATCGATGAGTATCGTATGCGATTCCGTGAAGCCCTTGTGGGCTGCTACGACCTTCCAACCTTTGTCGTAGAGTGCCTGTGCAAGCGCTTTCGCGTTCTTAATGATCTGGTCCGCATACTGTTCCCCGAACTCCGTCATCTCAGCTAGTGCAACGGCAAGTCCGGCCACATTGTGTAGATGGTGGTTACTCATCATGGCAGGGAATGCCGCCTGCTTGACCTTCTCAGCGTATTCGGCCTTCGAGAGGACCATACCGTGCTGTGGCCCCGGCATTGTCTTGTGCGTTGATGCAGTCACAATGTCTGCGCCTTCTCTCAGAGGGTCCTGAAACCGTCCTGCAGCAATGAGCCCAGAAACATGTGCAGAATCGTAACCGATGTGCATACCATACTCATCAGCAACTTCACGGAACTCTTTCACTGGGTGAGGAAAAGGGAAGACACTTCCTCCGAAGAGCAGAAACTCCGTGTGCTTTCCTTCTGCTTCTAGGCTTCTGATTTCCTTGATGCTAGCATCGACATCGATGTTGAACTCCTTCTCGTCGAAAGCGTAGTTGCGGACCTTGTGTCCCCTTACCGCCCCCGCGGTACCGCCAAGGTCTCCTCTGGCGTGAGAGATATGGCCACCATGTGCAATGGACAGGGCAACCATCCTGGCGCCTGGCTCCATCATGGCAGTGTACATCATCAGGTTGGCGACCACTCCAGACACTGGACGCACGTCAGCAAACTCGGCTCTAAACAGCTTCTTCGCCAAGTCGATACAGATCAACTCGACTTGGTCGATGTACACACATCCGGCATACACTCGTTCACCCGGCCATCCTTCTGCGTAGCGGTCTCTGAAGTCACAGACTATTGCTGATCTTACAGCAGGCGACGACACATTTTCCGATGCGATCAGATTGATAGTCTTGGTCATCCAGTCATCGTGTTGCTCTATGAGACTGAACACCTTGTCATACAGCTTTTTGTGCTCACTCAATTTCTGCACTTCCAGTCTGGAGTGGTGGTCCTGAAGTCGGAGAGCCTCCCTTCGTTATATGACTTGCGTCAACACAGATTGGCGTAGAACCGGAATCTCTATAAACTGAAGCTGGGCTCCGGGCGTTTTGTGGGCCAGTGGCTAAGCCAGGTATAGCGACAGGCTCTTACGTTTCTCAGTGGCCCCGCTGGGAGATGGAGATACCTGTTGGTCGGGGGTTCGAAAACCCCCCATATTCCATGGGGCGATCGACTATCCCCCCTGGCCCGCCATTTACTTCTCATCTACGTTGGGGGTCAGTTTCGGCAGCGAATGAAACGGCGCTCTGCAGATTTTGATACAGCTGAAGCAGCAACATTGAGTGTTTTTGTAGGTCAAAGCGCTTTTCGACAGTGTTGCGGGCGTTTTTTCCTAGTTTCACCCGCAGTGCGAAGTCCGACATAATCCGACGGACCGCCTTCGTGAGTTCATCGACATCTCCGGGCGACACAGTGAAACCGTCATAGGCGTGGGTGACAATCTCGCTGGGGCCGTGAATGTTCGAGGTGATGACAGGGACTCCACAGGCCATTGCCTCAATAACAGAAAGCCCAAACGGTTCCTCTCTGGATGGGTACAGGAAGACTCGGATACTGTTCATGAGACTCGGAATCCTATCAATTGGTACGACACCCAAGTAATCTACTTGCTCAATCACATTCATTCTCCCGAAATCATTAAAGACTTCCCTACGAATTGATCCATCCCCAGTAATCACAAGACGAATGTCAGGGAAGTGGGGCTTCAGAGCTGACAGCATCTCGGGAAAGAGGTCCACTGCCTTCATTCGTTCAAGTCTTCCAAAGAACCCTAAATCCCACTTTCTCTTGAGCCCTGTCTGTGGCTGGAATATTGAGAGATCCACTCCAAGGTAGAGTACATTTACTCTCTTTCTCAGACGTTTCGAGAGATGAGCTTGTAGTGCAACCTCTACGGCTCTGCTGACTGCAATGATTCTATCAAATGGACATGATTCTGCGAGCTGCCTGTAGTCTGTGGTTTTCTCTCCGTTGGGAAGGACTAGGGCCTTGGGGAGACCGTGAATGGTCGCAAGCACTGGCACGTTGACAAGTCTGTTCTTACGTAGTTTCTCAATCACTCTGTTGAAGACCACATACGTGCTGTGTGCGTGAATTATGTCAGGGGAAATGTCGTGGACTAGAGAGTTGAGTTGACCTGCCAATATCTCAACATCACTAGCAACATCATCCTGCCTAAAGATGCGACCAGCAGCCTTCGCCCGTTCTTCTTCGGGTAATGAGAGAAAGTCCCACTTCCGCGCCTCTAGGAGATTCCCCGGAAGGTGAAAGAGCGTGTAGTATGGCCGTTTCACTGATTCTGGAGAGTTCGTACCCGGCGGTTGAGTCACGATGAATGACTCGTGTCCCTGCGATTCAAGTGCCCTTGAGAGATAGTGCAGGTAGGACTCATAGCCTCCAACGCCTGAAGGGTTGAGGCTATCGCAGACATGGAGAATCCTCATCTAGCGGGCTCCTTTGGTTCGTCTGCCAGGCATCAGCTTAATCTGTCTAGCTCTTAGCACGTTTGAATCATCAAGAGGGCGCATGGCTTGATACCAAGTGCTCATGACGGACTGCCCAAGTATGTAAGAGACCGCGACATAGTCCATGACAAGAATGGCCGTGTCTTTGTTGCTCTGGGCCACATTCAACCAGTCGAACGCATACTATCTTTTCTCAAATATGTACCGGACCCGGGGGGCGAATGGCGTAGTGGCAATAACAGGTACCGACGTGTGTTCTGGGGTGGGGTCGACTCTGTCACTAGGGGTATGGCCATGGTACCCCCTCACTATATAGTGGATGATACTCACTTTGGCACCAGCCTATTGGAGCCGCCCAGAGAGAGCATCTCAAAGTACTTCAGTCCCGAGTTACGACTGAGTGAGATTTCTCGCGAAGGCCCCCGTGACGAACTTGAGTCATCTGCCAAGCATCTAGCTGAGCTGATTCATGACGCACTTGGCATTCCTCTTGAACGCATTGGGGTCACCGGGAGCATTTGTTGGAAGGCGCATGATCCAGCACGTTCAGACATTAACATGAATGTCTACGGTTATAGAGAGGCGTGGCGCCTTCAGTGTGGTTTCGAACAACTCGCAGACCAGAACAAGCATGTGACTCTGAGAGGCCACTCGGACTGGGGCCCCGCTCTATGCCGAACGATGCAGCGGTTTCCTCAGCTGCCGGCTAGCGTAATCGAGAATCTGTTTCGCCGACGTAATGAACTGTGTGTTGATGGTAAGTGCATCGGGATAATGCCCGTACTCCTGCCAAGTGAGGTACCGATACAACATGGTAGCGAACATTACGTTTCAATGACCAATGACCCTGTGAGCATCACAATGAACATCAGTGATGCAAGATACGGTATCTTCATGCCTGCAATGTACCAAGGCATATCAGAACCCGTGAACGCAATACATGGTGCCCGAATCAGTCGTATAATGGTCTATGACGGCATGTTCAGAGGTCTACTGCGTACCGGTGATCGCGTTGAAGCGGTAGGGGCTCTTCAAAGAGTCAAGTCCGGGTCAGAGGCAGACGACGGGCACGAGTCTTATCAGATTATGATAGGTACCAAGAATGGCTACGGACATGAGTTCATTCGCGTGGTCAAGGCCAGCTCCTAGTGGTCACATGAATCGGACGACACAGATTCATCGGAAGTGTCTTAGGCACTAAACAGTAGTTGCACTTGATGTACTCCCCTAGACCCTTTCTCAGAATACCTGAAAGTGACGGAGATTGGGTAAGGAAGGCCCTCTTGACTGCCAATCTGCTCGACAAGGACTTCAGAATTGAATCGAGAGATGGTATGCTGTTCATTCCTCTGAGGCATGAGGTGGAACACGAGAGGATTCGAGAAATCCTTGGGGTCGTCGCCTTCGAAACCGGAAGGAAGGACTTCGACCCGCTTTCCAAGTGTCCAAGAACACTCAAAGACGCATTGGCTGGCACGATGGGCGCCGAGCAAATGGCGTTGCTTCCCAGAGCGTACGATATGGTGGGTGACATAGCGGTGCTTGAGCTGCCAGAAGAGATAGCATCATATGGAAAGCAAATTGGCGAGGCATTCTTGGCAGTCCACAGCAGCTTCATGACAGTCCTAGCCAAAAGAGGCGCCGTGTCAGGTACTTCCAGAACGCGACAGTATGAATTCCTTGCAGGCCAGAGAAAGACAAAGACTGTTCATACAGAATACGGTTGCAGAATTGCCGTGGACTTGGCAAAGGCCTACTTCAGTCCTCGGCTGCTTGAAGAGCACAGCAGGATTGCCAAACAGGTGAATGATGACGAGCTCATCATAGACATGTTCACCGGTGTCGGCTGCTTCCCTCTCCACATTACAAGAGCGCACGATTCTCGTGTGGTGGCAATAGACATCAACCCAGACGCAATCCGCTTGCTGAGAGAGAGCATGAGCATGAACCGGCTCAGAGGCGAGATTGTCCCGGTAGTGGCAGACTCAGGAGTCTACGTCCGGGCCAACTTCTTCAAGAATGCCGATCGCATCATAATGAATCATCCCTCAGGGGCTCTGGAATTCGTTTCAGAGGCTTGTCATGCAATCAGGGACAATGGGGTAATTCACTACCACGCATTCACGGGAGCAGACAATTCGGACGAAGAGATGATCGAGAAGGTCACTCAAGTAATCAGCAAGAGCGGCCGGGATCTTGTTGAGATAGCACAACTGAAGCGTGTTCGCGAGAGTGCTCCTCACGAATACCAGATGGTTGCAGACTTGATTATCCGCTGATGTAGATGAGTTCACAATCCAGCACGGCATCAGGCCGTTTGAGCCTATCCACAAAACCACGGTCCAATCCCGATGCCGCTTTGTCCGCCTGGACGAGCACAGTACGTCCGCACTCAAACGAGCTGGTCCGTGCAACCATGCTTGTGGTGTCAGTGTACGTGAGACCTATACTGCCTCGACCCACTACTTCCTCGGTCATGTCATCTACCGACAATTTGAGGACTATCTTCGTGTTTCTGTTTCTAGCCATGGCCTTTATCTCATCATCCAAGTTTCGCAGAGTCTGGTTGGCGCAGATGCCAACAATGCAGGTGCCCCGTCTTGTGACACCTCTCTCAGTCGTTATCTCAAGCGTGGTATCATGTCTGCCTACTATGTTGCTGTGGCCTGCTGCCCGAAAGCGGACACTACGCATGCCCCATTGATTGCTCTCAAGGCTTTTATCATTGCACGTATCTCCACTTTACGATTGGTATGCCTGAGAGCCGCATGAAGAGTGAAAAGGAGGGTCTGGTTCAGCGGCTAAAGGCCAGTGGCTATCTTGCAAGCGAACAAGTGGAACGAGCATTAAGAAGAGTACCACGCGAGGAGTTTGTATTGCCTGAGCTTCGGGACGAGGCATACCGAGATACACCCCTCCCGATATGTTGTGGACAGACGATATCTGCGCCCCATATGTGCGTGATTATGTGTGAAGCATTGGAGCTTGGAGAAGGGCTCAGAGTGTTGGAGGTAGGTGCGGGATCTGGTTACCACGCCGCTCTCTGTGCCGAGATAATTGCACCTACGGACGCACAAACGCCCGGTCATGTATATACTGTAGAGATTATGGATGGGCTCATCAACTTCGCACGAGGGAATCTCGAGCGGACTGGTTATGCCAGTAGGGTGACCTTGATTCACGGTGACGGCGGGAAAGGTCTTCCCCAATATGCGCCTTTCGACAGGGTAATTGTCACGGCGGCTGCTCCATCTGTACCTCCGCCATTGGTAGAGCAGCTTGTTCCTGGAGGCACGATGCTGATACCGGTAGGTGGACGTGGTTTCTTCCAAGAGCTGCTGGTCCTGAGGAAAGACCCAAAGGGCAGAATCAGCACAAAGAACTGGGGTGGTGTCGCATTTGTGCCTCTCACAGGTGAGTATGGACACTGAGCTCACGTCACAAGGTGAAGTGGCACCACCCTGAGGACAAGGGCCTCATCGACACCTAGGCCGAGCTTCTTCCTCAGGTTCACAGGCGCAATCACCTCAAGAATGTCCTGACTGTGATGTGTCCTCTGAGCAATGACGACCGCGCCTTCAATCTTGTCGTTGACTCTCACTCTGTAGCAGATCACATCACCGAATGTCCTTCCTTCTCTAGTGAAGCCAGTTACAACCAGTGGTGGAGTATGCTTCATCCTGCTGACTGCTCTCTGCGACTCTTCGTCAGCGACTTTGACATTCAGAGTACCAGAGAAAGGAGCGAAACCAAGTGCGCTCCTGAATCTCGAGGAGTAGGCATCAACGTAATACGCTCCTTCACCTAGGCCGTCCACAACCTTACCGCGAATCAGAATCTCGTTTCCAGTCTGCGCTAGGGCGGTTTCTAGGCCTCCGAGAATCTGCAGCAACTCATTGCGACCCTGCTCCGTAAGCTCGACCCCCATACCATTCGCAGTGAGGGTCCGGCTTATGTATCCACTCTCAGCACAGTGAGCCACACGACGTGATGCAGTCTGCTGGCTTACTCCCATGAAATTGCCGAGTTGACGAGTAGTCAAGGTCACCCGCTCATGTATTGCTCCAAGTTGTGCCAATGAGTAGAGGGTGAACCATGTTTCGGGTTCAATCAACACGCGCTGCCTCCATGAAGTGTTTGTACCCACGACTTTGCGATGCTATGAGCTCTGCGGAGTGGTTCGGGAAAGCCATGAATGGAAGTCTTCCTGACAACATCAAGGGCGGTTTCAAGACTGACTCTGTGTCCAATTGACACAAAGACCGGCTTTTTCTTGCCATTGAGCCACAGTGCCGAACCGACGGTCTGCCCCGCATCTACGACTTCAGCTGTGTCACCAGAACGAGCCTGAATCTCCCCCTGTAGAAGAGTCTTGGTGACGCCGACTGTCTGCCTATCCATCGTAACTCCCAAGTATGAGGCGAGACCAAGTCTGCGGGGATGAAGGACGCCGTTGCCGTTGATCAAGACGGGTCCTGTTGGCTCCAATTCACCAAGAATGGAAGCCACTATTGGTCCCTCACGCAACTGAAGGAATCCCGGCAGGTAGGGCGTCCTACACTCACATGTTCTCTTTACAATCTGCACTACAGCCTGATTATGGAGGTTCATCACCACAGCGCAGCCCAATGCCTCAGTGTCCGTGTAAGCAACATCTATGCCAGTGACAAGTAGGCCATTGAATGGTGGCTCGTCACGGGCGATGACTCTTTTCGCGAGTTCCATCTGCTGAGTTTCAGCCTGTGCTATTGCCTGAATGAGCTCAGCGTTTGCGCTCATCTCTGGCGCGCTCCTCGAAGTCCCTCAGCTCTCCTATGAGCTTGGACTGTTGTACGCCGGCGGTGAGATCTCCGCGGGTTCGTTCCACGAGCGACCTAGCGACATCGCACTTTCTGCGAAGGTCCGGGACCAAGGCATTTGGGAAGTCGAATGATAATAGCCCCTCTAAGGTTTCTTCCATAAATCCCAAGAGTTGCTCAGCCCGCTCGACCTCGTCTGCGCGTAGAGAGTCGAGTACTGCCCTTCTGAGTTCTCCAATCGCATCTGCGAGCCCTGTAAGGAATGGCCTGATAGGTATGCCATGCTGCTGAGGTGGAGTGAACGTGCCCTCACTAAGTAGAGAAACCACGTTTGCCGCCTCTGCTATCTCTTGGTAAGCGCTGTCCAACAGTCTAGAGGAAAGCATGAACTCGCTCTGTGAGCACTCTCTGCTTGCCTCGGTCAGGATGTCTTGGGCTTCATAGACCAGCCCAGATGCATCAGCATACTCTCTTCTGTGTGCGCACTTCACTGACTCGGCACACTTTCTTACAGCCTCTCTTGCCAGAGGTAGGACTCTCTCACGAATGTGATCATCGTTCTCAATCTCAGTCTTGAGGGGTTCTAGAATCCTGTCAAGCTCCATATGGTCCACCATCACAGTGACTGTATACTCTCTGGATGCCGCTCTCGAGATAGAAGCACAACACGGCTTTCAACTTGTTCATCGAGAGTGATATATCCAGTGATTGCTGATATCTTCTCTGCAAACGCACGTATGTCTTGGTGAGAGGGAACGTTGTGGAGGCTCAGCCTTCCTCTTGATGAGCCTAGGGGCATGTACCCCTTAACCTCCACGAAGTCTGGGTTTCCCTTCAGAATCATGCTTCCATAGGCCCTTGGATTGTGCATGTTGCGGCCTGAAACCATTGTGAGTCTGTTGACACGTCTGCAGTTGAGTGACCTGAGCAAGTCCTGCGTTTCGTTGATTAGCTCCCACGAATGGGGATCCGCTGGTCTGCACAGAAACCTGTAGGTCTGTTCATCGGGTGCGGCAAGTGTGACGTACAACTGAGTGGGGAGTGACATTTCTCTTATGACCTCGGGGCGCGTACCATTAGTAACGAGGAATGATGTCATCTTTCGATGACGAATCTCATCAATCAATAGCCCAATCATAGGATACAGAGTAGGTTCTCCGGACAGTGAAATAGCCACATGCTTTGGGTTGCGTGCCTCCTTGTACTTGCTCTCCGGGACCCTTGCGCCCGCTTCGGGATTGTAGCCTCCCAGTGCTCGCTGGTTCGCCATCAATGCGGCATCCAAGAGCTCTCGTGGAGGTAGCGCATCCTCTTCCGCCACTTCTGTCTGATTCCAAGCAATGCCAACGTCAGTCGGCGTCACGCGCCAACAGAACTCACATTGCTGAGTACACTTGTCGACCAGTGGAGTCATCTGGACGCATCTGTGCGACTCAATCCCGTAGAATCGCTGTTTGTAACAGACATCACCAAAGAGGAGGCTCTTCTTCTGCCACTGACAGGCCTTGAATGCTCCTCTCTCCCCAAGAATGTCATACCCCTGATGCTCAAGCTTCTCCCTGAGCTGGGCCGGCATCTCAGTACTCAAGTTCGGCTCTCCTAGTTCAGAAAGGCTGGTATCTTATGAGCCTTTGGCAATAGTCACCGATTCAGAAGCCTTTGTTCAGATATGGACCCAATTCACGCTCATATACATCGAGAGGACAGCTTCTGGGCCAAGCGCTCCTGTGTGCCCCATGACCCAGTGAGGTATCCCCGTTTAGCAAGTCTACCCAACGTTGTTCTTGTTTCTTCACTAAGGTGACCCGGCGGCATGTTCTCATAGGCGCTTCCGGGTAATGGCAGGAACACGTGTGCGTGAATCTTTGCGCCCATCTCTATCAGAGTCAGACATGTTTCTATGTTAGCCCTCACATCGTCGTCCCTCTCACCGGGTAGACCGAAGATCATATCCACATGAGGCACAAAACCGCTGTCCAGAGTCGTCCTGACAGCCATCATACCCTCCTCGACAGTATGCTTTCTGTTGATGGCTTCCAGAATGCGGTCACTACCCGACTGCAGCCCTATCTGGAGAGTTTCGTTGGATACGTATCGTCGCAGTATCTGCAGAGTGTCACGAGTTACAAAGTCGGGTCTCACTTCTGAGGGGAAGGCTCCGAAGAACACTTCCTCAAGCCCCTCTATCGAGGTTGTTTCGCTTAGGAGTTGTTTCAGTTTCTCTGGTGCCGCACGTCCTCCTGAACCCCCAAAGGAGAGGGCGTTCGGAGACAGGAACCAGGTCCGCTTGAAGTTCCTCTTCTGAACTGCAAGACGAAGCCAACTGACTATGGACTCCACGGACCTGTGTTTCACTGTTCCTCCAGCGAGGAAGGGGGTGCAACAGAACTTACATGCGAAAGGACAGCCACGGGTAACCTCGACGGGACCGACAATGTTTAGGTCCAGTGCAAACGGTGGATAGTCGTCGAGATTCACTTTCGGTAAATCGCGGGGCTTTGGGTATGTTTCCATATGCTCAGACACCACACCCTCCACTCCTCTCACATCACTTCCATTCATCAATCGCCATACCATCTCTGGAAAGGCCCGTTCGCCCTCACCAATCAAGACATGATCGAATCCAGCGTCAATCAACTCCCAAGGTCTTGCACTCGCATGTGGTCCTCCTGCGAGCAGAGTCACTGTGTTCCCAAACTGACTGCGGATTTCCCTGACCTCGTCAGATACTCGATCCACCTGTGTCGACATGACGGAGTATGCGACTGTGACGTGCCCCTGTCTGAGATACTTCTTGATAATCTCGTTTGGAGGAATGGGGGGTGCAAGGACTCTCAGACTGCTCAGTTTCGGGTCTGACTCAAGTGCACCAAGCAGGGCGGCTGCACTATAGCGCGATTGTTGGTAGAAGCGGAAAATCAGTGTGTGGTCAAACACGTGTCGCACGCGCACTAGTTGAGTACTTTCTCCTGTACTCCTTCTTTCGTGACAGACATGATCCGGATGTCACCACCAGACTGGACGTCCCGTGCAATCCCTGCCTTGACTGCCTTCACTGCTACATCTTCTGCCTCTTTCACAGTAAGCCCCTGTTTGTACTCTCTCTCAAGAACACCGTATGCCATCTGCATTCCTGACCCTGCAGCGGTGTACTCGTCAGGAATCAATGAACCACCCATGTCCAGGGTATAGAGGGCAGGGCCATTCTTGTCGACACCTACAATCACCGTTTGGACGTAGAGCGGGTCGACTCTTCTCGCGTAAAGCGTGTTTGCTACTATCTTGGAGAGCGTCTTCACTGTGATCGGTTTCTTCTCACTGAGTTCATACAGTTTGATCTGAACGTGAAGGCGGTTGACGAGCATCTGGTAGTCAGAGGTCAGTCCGGCGGAAGCCAAGACAATAGTGTCTGTAAGCTTGAATGCCTTGATGCCTTTCTCGCTCAAGACGAATGTACCCCAGCTCACCAATGAATCTGTTGCCACTATTGCTCCGTCGCTGCACTTGATGCCGACAACGGTCGCGCCTGTTGGTATTGACATTGTCAAGATGCCTCCGTCCGAGGAACTCTGGTACAGCTATGGTCAATTACGGTCCTTTTAAAACGCTTTTGAACTGTTCCTATCAGCACCAGACATGCCTTAGGAGTAGTTTCTCAAGTGCCATCTCTGAATCCATTCACAGACATTCCAGTATTGATGACCTCGGAGGAGATAATCGAATATGCGCACAACAGATCAGTGAGAAAGAGTGCGAAGAGTCCCGTACGGATGTCCAAGCTTGAGAAGACTCGCATAAGGGAGATAGCTAGGACTCAGGAGTTCACCAAGCAAGTGAGGGCTAAGCTAAAGGCGACCGTTGAGTCCTTTCCGTCTCTGGACCGACTCCATCCGTTCTATCTCGAGTTGACTGAGATACTCATAGGTGTGGACAAGTTGAAACAAGCACTGGGAGCCATTTTCAACTGCATTGGCCCGATAGATAGGATAGCAGACTCACAGATTGCAGCCATGAAGCGTGCAGACGAACTCGGTGAGATCAAGAAGTTGCGGAGCGCCACAAAAGGACGCATCTCCTCAATCGTACGTGGAACAGCCAATAACCTCGACACGGTCATTGAGGCAAGAAAGGTCTTGAGTGGTTTGCCCGGAGTGAATCCGAGTTCGCCCACAGTCGTGTGTGCAGGTTTTCCCAATGTGGGTAAGTCTACTCTCGTGAAGGCGGTTTCGACGGCGGAACCCGAGATTGCCTATTATCCATTCACAACTCGTGAGGTGATAATCGGACACATGACTGTAGACAACCAAGTCATTCAGGTGGTTGACACGCCGGGCATCCTAGACCGGCCGATGAGTCAGAGAAATCAGATTGAGAGGCAGGCCATTGCCGCCCTGAAGTATCTCGCGAGTGTCATCATATTCATGATGGACCCATCAGAGGCTTGCGGGTGGACTTTCGACGAACAGATTCATCTGCATGATGAGGTACGTAGAATGTTTCCGGTGAACCCTGTCATCGTTGTGTTCAACAAAGTGGACATAACCCCTCAGGATCGTCTTGAGGCAGCAAGAGCAAGGATTCCCGGGGCCCGCGAGATTGTGGCTTCACAAGGGATCGGCCTCCAAGAGCTCATGAGAGAGGTAATTGAAGCCGTGGATTTGTCGTCACTGCAGGAAGTCATAGACGCGTACCTTTCAGCGCTGCCCAAGAGCGAATCCCATTCCTCGGATGCGTAACACTCCTGGTCCTCCGACTTCTCCTTCAATCTCTGCATTAACACCCAAGATATGCTGAGCGACCCAGACGTTAGTTTCTAGATGCGATGTCACTTCGGTCACTCCAATCCGACTATCTCCTGATGCCACAGCCATGTATGGCACCAGCATGTCACTCAGGTGTGAATCAACGGCTTTTCCTGCGGAAAGCTCGTGAATGAGATCATGAGCTGCCTCCGAACCAACATTCTCAGCACTCTTCCCTCTCTCTCCCAAGCTATCAGAACCTAGCCTGACACCGTTTTCCGACTCTGCCCAGAGTACAATACCGCTACCTGGCCCCAGATGTGGATCCCTAGCTTTGGGATACGTTTCTCGTGAGATATTGACTCTCTGAATGCTGTGACTGCGTAGCATCTGTTCTGCAGATGCCGCCTGTCTCTCGGCCACATGCGATGGAAGTTTAACACAGTGGGACACTCCGCCTATCTCCCTAAGGCGTCCGAACTCAATCAGCTCAAGTGGCGAAACCACTCGGACTGAGCCTATTGTGCACGAAACCCTGCCTCCTCCTGCAGGGTAATGACCACGCTGTTCCTGCACCAATTTTACTACCGGCCCCATACGTCGAAGCGTGTACAGGAACACTTCGCGCAGATAATCGACAGGGGGACTCCAAGCGACATCAGTGCCGCCCACTAAATGAAAGCTGATGGGGTCGTTAGACAGAATTGCAGGCGGCAGGACTGTCTGAAGAACAAGCGATATTGACCCTGCTGTTCCAACGTCAAATACGAAATCGCCGCCGCCTCTCCGGACGGGTTCAAACCGGACTTCAGTGCTACCTACTTTCAGACCACTCACTTTTGCACTAACGATTCTTGCAGCCAGTTCCACTCCTGCAATGTGCTGGCTCTTCAGGCCGGGATCTGGCCTGTTTGCACGTATGTTGAATACTCTCACCGGCCGCATGGCAAGTGCTGACAACGAGACTGCTGTGCGCAGTATTTGCCCACCGCCCTCGCCATGGGAACCATCAACGTCAATCATACTGGTTCACTTGTGGACGACGGGATGTGTCGGTGGTTAAGGTCTTTGGTGCTTAAACTGCTGCTGACAAGGAGCAAGGTTGTTCAACGTTTCCTGAGTTGTGCACGAGGTCCCAACGCTTATTTGCCATTTGAGTCACAGGTCGACGGATTGAGATGCGGTCACTGTTTGTAGGGCGTTTTCAGCCGTTACACAAGGGTCACATATACACTGTCAAACAGATAATCGACAGAGGAGAAGACCTAGTCATTGCCATAGGCAGTGCTCAGTACTCCCATACTCCCGACAACCCCTTCACGGGAGGCGAGAGGCTGATGTTCTGGAAACGCGCCATCATAGATGAAGGTCTCCCGCTTGAGCGTATTGACATTGTACCGGTACCTGACATCGGCATCCATCCACTGTGGGTTTCGCACCTCCGGTCATTAGTACCGCACTTCGACATGGCATACAGTCACAACCCCCTTGTAAGGAGGCTTCTAAAAGATGCTGGGTTCGAAGTGGCTGAAACCGGGCTTCTTGAGCGAGGAACATACAGTGGCAGGCATATCCGGGATCTGATGAGATGGGGCGGCGAATGGGAGCCTCTGGTACCTGACGGAGTAGTAGAGATAATCAAGGGGCTCCAGCTTGACGAGCGTGTCAGGGAGATTGGTGAGGTCACAATCGTACGATGAAGGCCACATTCAGTATGACTTAAATACTGAAAGCTGAGGACTCTCCACTGGTGAGCGAGCGATGCTAGGTGAGCGCGTTCCGCATTATCAATAGACCGCTTCTGAGTCCTAGCCAGTTTCTTGCATTTCAGTCAAATCAGAGGATACTACAATGAGCGACGGTGAAACCCATGGGACCGAGGCTGAGGTCATATTTCACATCAGCAAGAAGGATCGGTTTCCAGACTGGTATGGAGAAATATGCAGAGTTGCAGAATTGGCTGACATAAGGTATGGTGTGAAGGGCTTCACTCCATTCCTGCCATGGAGCGTCATGACCATGGAGGTCATGTTCGACATTCTCGAGAGAGTCCTGCAGCGCAAGGGTCACCTGCCAATGCTGTTTCCAAGTGTCATTCCAGAGAGCAATCTGACAAGGGAAACCGAGCATGTACAGGGTTTCACTCCGCAAGTGTTCTGGATAAGCGAGTACGGTGAGGGTGTGAAGCTGGAGGAGCGGCTTGCTCTGAGACCCACAAGTGAAACCGCAATATACCCAATGTACTCCTTGTGGATTCGGAGCTGGCGCGACCTGCCTCTGAAGAGATACCAGCGGTGCACAGTATTCAGGTCAGAGGTCAAGAGTACTAGGCCTTTCCTCAGGGGTCGTGAGTTCCTGTGGATTGAAAGTCATAACGTGTTTGCCACACACGAAGAGGGTCTTGCACAAGTCAAGGAAGACCTTGAAACCACTAAGGAGGTCATCACGGAGGAGTACGGCATCCCAGTGATGGTGTTCAAGCGCACTCAATGGGACAAATTCCCAGGAGGAGTGAACACATATGCCGCAGATACACTCATGCCAGATGGAAAAGTGCTGCAGCTGCCCTCCACACACGATCTGGGGGACAACTTCGCAAGGTCATTTGACGTGAAGTATGTGAACAAGGACAACGAAACAGTATACGCGTTTCAGACCTGCTATGGTCCTGCCATCTCCAGAATCTACGGCGGAATGATATCGGTACACGGGGACGACAACGGTCTTCGACTGCCGTTCAAACTGGCACCATACCAGGTGGTGATTGTACCGATATTCAAAGGCAAGAACATGAACGAGATCGTGCAGCACTGCCGTGCTATCGAGTCATCGCTGAAGGAAGCAGGAATGAGGGTCTATCTCGATGACCGCGATGCCACACCCGGTTGGAAGTACAACTACTGGGAGATGAAAGGAGTCCCAATCAGAGTTGAGGTCGGACAGCGCGAAGTAAAGCAAGGGAAGGTGGCAGTCTTTCGCAGAGACAGAATGAGTCGCGAAACAGTTGCTCTCGAGGGTCTGACAAAGAGAGTGAGGGCACTTGGTTCCGAGATAGATCATGCGCTCAGATCCGAAGCTGAGGCGAGGTTCGAGGGTCTAGTAGTCGATGCAGAGTCACTAGGTCAAGTTGAGGACGCTCTAGACAAGGGCAAGATTGTACGAGTCCCATTCTGTACGAGCCAGATGGATGGAATGAGCTGTGGGGAGGAGATCAAGAACAAGACCGGTGGCGAAGTCCGCGGCACAAGAATCGATGTCGAGGAGAAACCCACAGGTGTCTGCGTCGTCTGCGGGAAGGTCGCACAGGAGTTTGTCTATGTGGCACGCTCATACTGAGTGTTGTATGTTTCGCCAGAGTTGCTGTGACTTGGAGTAAGGCTTTAAGGAGGACCCCTCTGAGGGGTGAAGACAGTCTTGGCTCAGGGGAATCGAGAGTGAGCGTTTCAAACATCTCGGACATTCCAGGCGTCGGCGACAAAATCAAGAAAGCACTGATAGACCACTTCGGGAGCGAAGCAGTCGCTCTGAAGGTGATACTGGACTCTCGTGTAGACTTGGTTGCAGCCGTGCCGGGCATCGGTGATAAGCAGGCAGTCAACATTGTGAAGGCCGCTTTCGAAACTCAGTTCGGGGCAAGTGCCAACATGATTCTTCGGAGCCCAGACCTGAGAAAGATCTTCGATTCAACTATGGACATAATCCGAAGCTATGCCAACACGGGCTACGCTAAGGACAAGCTTCTTCTGTACTTTCCCCTTCCCCCGGAGAAGCTCGATGTGATACTTGAGCGGCAGAGATACTTCAGTGACGCTGCAGACATGGCCCGGAAACTCAGTGCGGAACAACGCGAAACCCTGAGGAGTCTGCTCGGGCAAGTCCGTGGACTTCACAGGAAGGTCCAGCAGCGAAGGCTAGAGGGACGGGTAATAATCACTGACGACGACAAAGTGTTTGATGCACTTGTCAAGGATGGCGTTGACAAGTGGTGCCCTGTGTATGTCCTCTCTCAGGGTGAGAGTGGTGCTGACTACGCTCAGGGCTATGACCTCGTGATGTTCATCTCACCCACAGGCGCCTATGACGAGTCCATTGACGCACTTGACAATGTGGAGATCATAGGGAAAGGATGGACTGTTGATGACGTCCTTCCTGAGAAGACTGTAGGCTTCTATGGCAAGAACTACAGGGTGATTGACGCTGCATGCAAGCTAGCAAAGGAGTTTGGGTCTCTCCCATCTAACGACTCCCTCGCTACCTTTCTAAAGGGGCTGGACTTTCAGAGGCTAGAAGAAGCAGGCGAGGTACTGAAATGCTTGGACGAGGAGGGCGATGTTGCGGAGGGTGTGGATCCCGAGCTCGACAGATTCAGGAAGGCTGTCAAGGCTTTTCCAACAGCAATTGCAGAAATTGAGTCTTGGCTCAATGAAGAGATCACATCGAGAATCTCGAAGAGCCAAGTCACCCTCGGGGGTCAGCAGATAATAAGCATCCTACAGTCTGCAGATGTTGAGGGAGCTGATGCCAGTGTACTAAGAAACATGCTGCCCGCCGAGATAGTCGAAACATTCACACACACTGTCCAAGAGGCCGAAGACAGGCTGGTTCAGATGCTTAGCCTGAATGCAAAAGAAGCAGACTGGGTGACAGGACTGATCGGTGAAGAGATAACCCTACCTGTCAAAATGATGACAAACAGCATAAACGAACTGGAGGACAGGTTGAGACGGATTCTCGCCGAGCGCAAGTTCAAGTTGATGAAGAAGTTCGCTGGTCAGCTTGATAAGCTTAAGACAGTCGTGACTGACGCAGTTCAAACCCTTCTGGAGTTCGACCTTTTTCTCGCTGTTGGGTTGTTTGCATGTGACTACGAGCTTCAGACACCTGACATATCCGGTGACTATAATGGAGTGGGAGTTCAGGGCGCACGCAACCTCTTCCTTGTCGAAAACATGTTGAAGGGAAGACATGGGCCAGTCCAGCCGATTGATTATGCCATTGGTGAAACCCCGTTTAGACCGAAAGGCACCAATGGCGAGAATTGTGCTGTTCTCTCTGGCGCCAATAGCGGCGGAAAGACAACAACAATTCAAACTCTAGCTCAGGTAGCGACTTTGGCACAGACAGGTCTACCTGTTCCTGCGAGGAAGGCATACATTAAGGTGTTCGAAGAGATATACTTCTTCTACAAGAGCCGGGGCGTGGTCAGTGCAGGTGCGTTTGAAACCACTTTGAAGCAGTTCGCAGAGATTGTGGTTTCTAACAAGTCTAAGTTAGCTTTGTTTGATGAAATCGAGGCAATCACAGAGCCGGGCAGTGCGGCAAATGTGATAGCCGGACTGATTGAGATCCTGCAGCGAGACCCTAAGAGTTGCACAGTCATCTGCAGCCATTTGTCCCGTGAGATAAAGGAGGTCACCAATGTGCCCGTGAGGATAGATGGCATAGAGGCCCGAGGTCTCGATGAGAATCTCGATCTGATAGTGGACAGAACTCCTCGGTTTGGTGTCATTGCGCGAAGCACACCCGAGCTGATTGTCGAACGGCTTGCCAAGCTCTCCAAGGGTGAGAAGAAGGAGGTCTACCTGAAGATTCTCGAGAATCTGGGTAGAGCACACCCATAGTGTTTCTGTGACATATGCTAATCGTTACCTAGCAGGGAGGACAAACATTGAAGCGGGTCTTGGTATTGGGTGACACTCATATTCCGAAGCGCCGGGACTCCATACCTCCCGCTTTCTTTGAACACATCCGTATGAGCAGCTACGACTTGGCCCTCATCACAGGTGACCTCGTACGCGAGAGTGACATGAGAAAGGCGATGCCTCCGTTGCCCCAGTGCGTCATAGTTCGTGGCAACATGGACCTAGAAACGAAATACAATCTGCAGGAATTGGTTCAGATTGACGACTTCCGTATTCTTTTGCTCCACGGGACTCAAGTAGACCCGCGTGGGGACCTCTCTCAGCTTGGAGAGATTGCCCGTGAGAGCGATGCTGATGTCACTGTCCACGGTCATACGCATGAAGAAGCGATAGACCTGCTCGATGGGCGGCTGTTCCTGAATCCGGGAACGATCTCTGGTTCTACAGGCGGCTGGGCGGGACGAGTAGACGCGAGTTTCGTGGAGCTCGTCGTTTCACCCGGCCATATAGGAGTGACTCTCTATCACACCGACTGGGTTGACATTAGAGAATCGAAGACTGCCTACCTCAAGACCAGCAAAGGAATATCCAAGGCATGAATGAAACTCGGCTACCCTTCATCGCTCTTCTCGATATTCAATCCCCAAGGATCAGGACTCAACAGACCTGCGAATAGCTGCTTGAGTACTCTCACACTCTCAGCCAATGCTGCACTGATGACCTTTTCATTAAGCACACCGGTTTCATCCATACGGGAACCAAAGTTCTGTGAGAGAGGTGGGTCATATCGTTCACGCGAGGAGGAACCTGCAGTCCTTGTTACTGGCCCTAGTGACTTGACAGCCTCTTCTATCTCCTCCACTGGGGAAACGTCACGGTTGAATCTGAGTCGCTTAAAGAAGTGCATGAGGGCCTGTTTGACCGCTGGCCCTGTCAAGGACTCATCTCCAAGTCTCGATACTAGGCTCAATGCTCCGTGTTTCAGTTGCTCCCCTACGATGCTCTGTACCCTTTCGGCAAACGTCCGGTCCCCACCGCAGGCTATGCCAATGGCAATCAGGAGCATTCGTATTCTGTCGAGGAAGACACCAGCATCAGGGGCTGTGTTCGCGTGCCCTCTCATGGATGCACGCCAGTCATCATAAGCCTGGCTTATCCTCTCGAGCTGACCTCTATATCCGGTCAGCTTCTGGAGGTCCTCGAATGGTATCAGAGGACACCATACCGGAGCTGAGTTGTGTTCAGGCTCGGGGGTCATGGCAATCTTCGGTGTGACTGAGCATTATGAGTCTTTGGCGTACGTTGCTGCTTTCGGTTCATGTGTGCAGGCCAATAATACATGAATCGACTTGCGTCAGCCGAATGTCTTGTAACCATATGAGTAGAGTCAACTGGCAGTGATGAAAGTGGGAAAGAAAACAGTCACAATAGAGGTCATGAGCATACTAGGCGAAGGCAAGTGTTCTCTTGGGCAGAGAGTCGGTGATATCTTTAGATATCCCCAGGATCTGAACAGGCTTTGCCCCAATGCCTTTCACATCTTATATCCGTGGATACTGGTTCTGGAATCGGGCGGTACTTTTCCTTTCTTTGGTGACAATGGTGACAGTGTGACTCTCGGTTGTTCTGACTACAGACACCAGGTAGTCTTTAGAATCACTCGAACGCGGTCGCGGGAACCAACAGAGAGAAGAGAGTAATGGCGCCGCCGAGAGGGCTCGAACCTCTGACCAACAACTGTCTGGCGTTCGCTTTGACTAGCAGGACGGTAACAGGCTGTCGCTCTGCCGACTGAGCCACGGCGGCCTTCTTGCGGAGTCGTGACCACGGTCACACAATATTAACATTGCTGTCTAGTTCGATGGAGTGGGCTCGGCTTCGAGCTTGACCCTCATGGCTCTTCTGGCGCGAACTCCCGCAGACCGGTCATCTAGTATCATCATCACAAAACGAATCATCGGATTCATCGTAGCGGCTCTCTCAAAGCCTTCCGCGCGAATCCTGGGAATCGCTTCATTACTCACGACAGAAACCATTGCTCCAGTCGCAAATGCCAACTCATACAGGAGCAAATGGAGAGAGTGCGACGATTGACACCTAGACGAATCTCCAGATCCTGTCAAGCAGTATGCGGGTGGCGCTCAACCCTGTCGCCCCACCTGCAATCCGACTGTCTAGAAGGTCAGTTGCCATTATGTCGGACAAGAACAGCATGGCCTTCTACCGCCCGTCACTGAAAATCGTCAGGGAGTATGAAGCAGTTGTCCGACTGTCATAGTAGATTGTGGTGGGCCCGGGGGGACTTGAACCCCCGGCGGGCAGGTTATGAGCCTGCTGCTTACGGCGCTCGCTCTGGAACGAGTGGGCTCTACCAAGCTGAGCTACGGGCCCCTGTCGCTTGCCGATTAGCAGACAACAGCCGCTGCAATCGTGATATTAACATTACGAAAGTGGGCGCCAGTGCGACTATTCCGGACGCTGATTGAGTTCATCCTGTGCTGTCTCTTGTATGTCGTGCAGGCCATACGCGACGAGGATTGCGCAATCCTTGGCGCAGAATCCACTTGTCTTCTTCCGACTTTATATGAAACGGTCAACACTATGAGAAAAGCCGACTCTGGTAATTCGAATGATTCTCCTATTCACCTCCGAACATTGCACCATGTGTGATATGGTCAAAGACATGCTGGAAGAAGAGAAGGGCACTCTGTTTGACGGCACCACCATATACGAGGTGAATGTGGAGAAACACCATCACATTGCAGAGGTCTATGGTGTTGTGATGGTGCCCACACTTGTGGCGGGCTCTAGCGTGCTGTCAGGTGTGCCCTGCCCGAACGAACTGAGGTCGTTTCTTCTTCAAGCTGTCATTGGCAGTCATTCTTACGATGAGGACGAGGACGCGGGATCTGTCTTGACTCCAGTGGTTCATCTGCAACAGCTGGAGTCCTCTTCGAAGACTCGTAGGGCTCGCAAGATACTGAAGTCAAGAACCACGCTAGTTTCGAATCGACGCGGAGGTCTAGCAGAGACTGCGGGTTTCAAGGGATGCAGAGAGGAGCCGCCAGGGCCTGCACTCCGCCAATGAGTGGCACTGCTGTCATTTCTGCATAACCTTAATAACTGCTTCAAGAAGTCCGGTCGTCTGCGCCCCGGTGGTGTAGTCCGGCCCAGCATTGGGGACTTTCGCTCCCCCGACCCGGGTTCGAATCCCGGCCGGGGCACCAATGTCTTCTGGGAAACGACGTGGTGCTCTGTTTCAGGCCAGTGTCAGACTCATACTGAAGTCGGACGACGTGTATGAGTGCGTGAGTGCGCCTGATGAAATCACGTCGACTCCGCTCTTCGCAAATGCTCTTGCATTGCTCTCATCAATTCCTCCAGAGGCTTCCAGAATCACTCTCGCGCGTAATCCTCTCTGAGTGAGGACAGTGTGTACGTTCTCGATCTCCTTAGGAGTGAAGTTGTCGAGAAGGACTATGTCCACACCTGTTTCAGCGGCCTGAATCGCCTCTTGTAGGTTCCTCACTTCGCACGAGATCTTCTTCGTGAATGATACGCGTTCTCTTGCTGCACGTATCGCTTGGGCTACACCCCCTACAACCGCGATATGATTGTTCTTGATGATCACCATATCATCGAGCGCGTAGCGGTGTGGGTCGCCGCCTCCTACTTCCACAGCGCGCTTCTCGAAGTACCTGAAGCCTGGTGTGGTCTTTCGAGTGGCTGCCACAATGACCTTTGGGTTCTCCTTCCTTGCGGACTGTACCATGTTGTACGTTGTTGTGGCTATGCCGCTCATACGCATGACTATGTTGAGCACTACTCTCTCCACGACCAGCAAGGTCTTTGCAGGTCCTTTGAAGCGAATCACAGGTTCCCTCGGTCCAACCCAGTTTCCCTCGAAGGCCAAGACCTCACAGGTGATCCCGTATAGGTCTGCGATTGCAGCAGCCTCCTCGACACCAGCCAGAATCGTCCTGCTCTTGGCGATTACTGTGGCGATGCCTGTCGCATTCAAAGGTCCCAAGGCTTCCGTGGTTATGTCCCCGGACCTGATGTCCTCCTCCAAGAACATCTTCAACTTCTCAATGATAGCAGGAGGAAGTCCTTTCATTCATAGTCCTCCTTCATTATACTCTCGGGTGCTGCGGATTCCTCACCACATTACCACGCGGCTTTTCTTCTCCGAAGATCTCCGCTTGGAACGACATGAACTCGGTCTTGGGGTCCAACCACATATTAGCAGGAAGACCTGCCTTGTTGCATGTCTGTTCCAAGAATTCCTTGACGCCCCATCCCCACTCTACTGGCACTTGAGGCAGGAGCAGCCCTCTTCTTCCTCCTCTGCTCACTATGAGACCGTCACGACCAATCTCAACAAGATCTAGGAGGTCTGTTGGGTCTGAGCACTTTATCTTCTGTGGAGGAGTCAGGATGCTCAGTTCAACCAGTATTGAGTCGAATTCTTTCACAGAAACTGGACTGAAGCGAAAATCATTGGACGCAGCATCCACCGCCGAGTCAATTGTAGCTTCGACAAGTGGTTGAGTCGGGTACGGCCGGCCGATGCACCCTCTCAGCGTTACACTATCACCCCTGGTCGCATTCAAGGTCACGAAGACACCCGATTCCTTCCTCAGGTGGCTTGGAGTATCGGCAGGCACATCAGGCTTCCTTCGAAGCCGCACGTAGTCTTCAACAGTCTGTCTGGCGAGCTTGACAAGGAATACCCCGTCAGCGTCCGAGTACACATGTGACAAGTGGCATCAACTCGTTGTGTCGGTGGTAGCATGGTATGCCGTTATCCTTTTCGCATCTTCATCTGGTAGCTCTGACGGGTACTCTTCCCGCTGTCCCTTGGCCCACCATGAATTTTCCGTAGCTATACACGAGTTCGCCACCCACGAAGGTCATGACAGGGCGTGCGAGCACCCGTCTTCCCTCAAATGGGGTGACTCTTGCCTTTGACTGGAAGTCTGCGCCACGAATAACAGTCTCCTCTCTCTGGACTACCGTAATGTCTGCATCATAGCCCTTTGTCAGCACTCCCTTGTTACCGATCCGTAGTACCCATGCAGGAGCCGAACAACAGCATCTCAAGTAGTCCACCCACGGCAACCGGCCATCAAAGACCTCTGTCAACATAAGCGGCACAAGTGTTTCCAGCCCAGGTATGCCCGAGGCCGCCTTCAGAAACGGTACGAGCTTCTCTTGGTCGGTGTGGGGTGCATGATCGGACACTACACAGTCAATAGAACATTGACCGGAGAGAGCATGTCTAAGCCACTCACTGTCCTGTCGTGTACGAAGTGGGGGAAGCACTTTTGCAGTGCCATCTGTATCTATGAAGTCGCTACCCGCCAGAAGCAGATGGTGCGGTGTGACTTCTGCCGTCAAGCTCTTCTCTGCCCTGTGCTCTCCTATCAGTCGGGCCGCACTCTCGCAGCTGACGTGACACACGTGCAGACGTCCCCCAATCTCAGAATGAGCGCTCAGAAACAGCTTTATCGACTTGGCCTCATTATCACAGCTATGAAGGGCGAGAAAGTCATTCAGGTCTTCTGGTACAGCACCCGGCTTTGAAGAGTCAGGATGGAACAACAGTGGCAAATCCAGTTCGAAGCAGATTCTCATACAGTCAAGGGCCCGCTGCGGGCCAGTTCGCGTCCCCTGTACCAGTGGGGAATGAGGGTACTCTTTTACGCCGAGTATGTTGGGGGTAATGGACGCATCGAAGTCCGCGGCCTTCTTTGGCACACCCGCATAGAAGCCGACATTGACAAAGCGTTTCTCTTGTGCACTAGTGATTTTCTCCTCAAGCACTCTCGATGTGAGGACAGGTGGATCCGAGTTTGGCATGTCGACAACAGTCGTCACACCGCCTGCAGCGGCGGCTCTAGTCCCAGTCATATAGTCCTCCTTGTTTGACTGCCCCAAGTCACGTAGATGCACATGGATGTCGATTGCCCCGGGAAGGACATATAGACCGCTACAATCGACTGTTTCCTGAGCGGCGGGCTCATTGCCAACTACATAGACCGCCTCGATTTTGCCTGCCTTGACACCAAGCGAACGTGCCGTTTCCTTTCCATCAACTATCACAGTACCGTTCTTCAGGAGGAGGTCTACAGACATCTGCGGTGGACGCCACCCCTGTACAGTACAGAATGGACCCTGTTAAGTCTGCTTCGGCGGCACTGGCACCTTGAACTTGTTCGCCACAAAGCGCGTGAAGTCTGTTGCACCGACTATGCCGACGAGCTTGTTGCCCTTAGTGACGACTGGGAGCGTGTTCAGGTAAGCATCGAGCATCCTAGTGGCCGCTTTGGATATTGGCTCCTCAGGGTCTGCCACTGGGGGTTGCTGCATCATAGCATCTACCACTCGAATCATTCTCACTTGGTTAGCACGGTACTTGTCTGGCACTTCCACGCTAAATCTGGCTAGAGCCTGTGCCACAGTCTTCTCAGTGAGGAGACCAAGGACACGGTCCTTTTCTGTGACAGGCATCCCAGAATAGCCAGCTGTAAGCATGTCCGAACGAGCTCTTATGAGTCGTTCCACAGGTCCGACAGTCAGAAGCCCCTGCTTTGTCATGAGCTCCTTGACCTTCACATTCTCAATCTTCTTGACAAGTGCAGAGATTTCAGCCTTCGTTATCACGCCGACCAGCTTGCCTTCCTTGTCAATGACTGGACATCCACTCATGCCCCTATCTACCATCAGTTGCGCTACATCCGTGATATCGTCTGTAGGCGATGCAGTGATCACAGTTTCAGTCATTGCGCTTGACACATGAAGCCTTCCAATAGAAACAGCTACGACCTTGCTTACTCCGAGTCGGTCGGCAATGTCCGCATACGTGAGAATCCCCCTCAGTTCATTGCCTTCAGTCACAATCAACCTGTCAACACGTTTCTTCTCAAGGAGATCGAGGGCATAGGACAGTCTCTGGTCTTTTGCAATAGTCACTGGTTCAGTCATTATCTGAGATACTTCCACTACATGGGCCTCCTACATCATACTTGGGTGCGCACATCACGTGGCACTGTTCAACCAATTCAGCTACGACACGCTTCGCAGAGGTACCGACCATCTTCCATGACCAAGTCCGTCGAGTACTCGCCACAGTTGTCGCATATGCCTCCATAAGCCACCACTTCGTCCTCCTCCTCCTCTTCATCAAACGGTCTTTGCATCCCATCTGCTTTCATTCTGAGCGATTCAACTAGGATGTCAATCAGCTCTGGCGACCATCGGAGGATGTCTCTCGAAGTCACAATGCCTACGAGGGAGTCATTCTTGAGCACAGCGACTCGACGAATCCCGCTTCTGGCCATCACCCGCATGGCCTCGGTCAAAGAAGTGTCCATTGTAACGTGAATCAGTGGCGAGCTCATGATTTGATTCGCCTTGGTCGTCTGGGGGTCCAGCTCCCTTGCTATCACCCTGCGCACAAGATCTTCTTCAGTAATGATACCTACTGGTCGTTCCCTGCTCACCACAATGATTGAGCTGATATCTGCCTTGGTCATTGACTTGGCAACATCAAGGGCCGTCGCGTCGGGTGGCATCGTGACTACTTGAGAAGTCATGATGTCCCTCACGGACATATCGTGCGCCGATCCAGCCATAGAAGCGACCTCAGTTCATTAGGAAGTCGGTCCGACACTCCGGGTCAGAGAGCTTCTCTGACCTACCCTCCGGGCCAACTTATTAAATCTGTCTGTGCAAATGACCTGCAGCAAGGCTGATCCATCAACACTGCTCAGCACTTGCAGTCTTGCTTGTTTCATGATAGTAGGTCGCCATTTCCTGGAGGAAGCATGCGCATCAAGTCTTCTTCAGGCATGCGTGAAATGAGGCGTGCTCGGTCATCTTCCAGCATTCGTCCAATGTGGCCCAAAATCTCCTTGACAAGCTGTCCCTTGCTCGTTCTTCCTGGGACTACTCTGACATGATATGGAGTAGAAACAGACACGGCAGAAGTCGGTCCCGAAACAGGCAGCACGTAGTCCTCCTCAAACACCACTCCCACCGCAATCTCAACAGGAACGCCCCTGATGTAGTTCTTCGTTCCGTAGAGCATGACTGCTCCTTGGGGCAAATACTCCCCTGTGGGTGGAGTGAAGCTCACCTGTTCAGGGTTAACCCAGTACGCATCACCAGTAGACAAACCGTCCTGCCAAGCACTTGAGAACGACACTGCAAACTGGGCTGCTTCCAACAGAGTCTGCTGTCCTGGCGGTTGATCTGGGACTTTGATAACGACATATGGGGCTCCGTGCAGTGCGGCATGAAGGAAGACATCGTTTGCAGCCATTTGCCTCTTTGCCAGAAGTTCGTTGCTCTTAGCGTCGCGGCCCCCAAGCACGAGGAAGCCCTCTGATGAGAAGAACCAACGAAATCTCTCGTACCATTTCTGTTTTCTGGCCCTGAGTGGGCCTCTCGCTTCTGGAGCCTTCTCCACAGTTTTCTGCATCTCTACAAGCTGGACCTGTGTCTTCTCAATCTGGCTCTCAGCTCCCTCTGCTTTCGCTTCTGCTCTCTTTGCCTGTTCATAGGCGGCTGCAGCATTGTCCTGAGCACTCAGTCGTACATCGAGTGTCACGCTCGTGCCACTCAGGTCCATGACAATCTGAGCCTCCGAAGGCATTATTCTCTTGATTATGGCCGCTGACTTGAGGCTCTTCTTCTTTCCCTTCTCGATTCTCTGGACTATCTCCTCCCAAGAGAGCCCGCCAGCCCGCGCCTTTGTGATTGTTTCGAGCACTTCTTGGACTGTTTGGAGATGAGCGTAGATGAGTTCGCCAGATACTCTCAATTCCTCCGCCTTTGTCCTGAGAGTCGAAACGCTCTCCTGTTGCTTATCAATGATTGTCTGTAGTCGGTTTCTCTCCTTCGCCAGAGCACCATCAGTCTCCTCCTCTGGCTTCTCTGATTCCGTGACACCGAAGAAGTTGTCAATAGCTTGGCTGAACGTATCGAACCCTTTTATTGGATGCCCCCTGTAGAACTGGAATTCGAAAGGGAGGAATGCTATGGGGCTTTGCTCAGTCTGTCCTTCATCGGGTTCCTCCAAAACCACGCGGGGCTCTCTCACACCTGCTTTGAGTCTGTCGGCATACTGTTGAAGCCCTGCTCTGAGATCCGCAAGCGTTTTCTCATCGAGGTCAGAGGCCATCGCTTTCGAGGATACACCTGCCAAGGTGCAGATCTCTTCGCAGCTGAGAGCATCCAAGTTGAGCCTGCTGGCGAGCGTGCGGACCACGTTTGCCTTTGAATCAGACATGACGTCTTGGAGGGAGTAGTTGTCTAAGGCGAGTACATCAACCCCTCGCGGTGGTGGGAGATCGTATTTCGCCTTTGGTACAAGATCACGGTCTCGCATTCTCTTGTAGTGCTGTGCCACAAAGATCCTGTCATCGGAGTCTAGCAGTATCAGATTGCCGTCACCAAAGAGTTCGGCCACGAGCTTGTGTGTCCCGGAATCATCTCCCACTTCCAGTACCACAATCCTGTCGAGGTCATGCTGTTTCAGACTGATGACTCTCTTGTCACGTAGGTACTTCCGAAGGACGGTCACGAACTTCGAAGGGGTCTTCGGGGCCACTCTCTGAAACTCCGTGAGATGAATCCGGCGGCCTGGTTCAATGAGTAGTTGACTGTTTCCAACAATCGGCTGGTAGAGCTTCAATATGAATACCTGACCATGGCTGTAGATGTTTTTGATGAAGGCTCCTTCTGACGCTTTCCGCGCTTCTGGAAGGACTAACATGATGTCTGTGTTGCTCATCGCGTCTTTCATGAAGCATCCACCTGCACGCTAAATCTTTCAGTCATACTCCAGTTCTCGCAACTCGTTTCTGACATCCAACCGAAAATAACTGAGGTCATCTGTGTACAGTATTGTCAGTTCTGAACGATACGATTATAACTTGGTCGATTGCTCTGGCATTTGCCCGGCGGTTGGTCAGACATGAGTTTTCTCAAGGCTCCTCTCAAGAACATCTTCCAGCGCATGTTTGGTCGATGGGACAAGAGCCCACAGGACCAAATCTTCTATGTCAAGGCTTTCTTTGCCATCGTAAGCGCTCTGGTCTGTACGGCCGGGGGACAGGCGTTTGCTGGCGTGAGAGGTCTGATGTTTGGCCTTCTGGTGTATGTCTTGACGCTTTTCGTCATCGTCTACTTGATGGATGTGGACCCAGACTCGATTGGAGGCAGGACGAAGTTGATCACCAATGCTCTTCCGTCATACCTATTGCTATGGGTAGTCCTGTGGACTCTATTCTATGCATTTGTAGTGCCAGTCAGTCTTCTTTAGGGCCCATGTCTTGTCTGTTCACTGGCGTGAGTGTCTTGTAGTGGGAGTATTATCACCTCCGCGGAAAACCCATGCATAACCGATAGAGAGCAGATGACTCTTCAAGCCCATTCAATCTCACTAGTGGTTATCACAACAAGTTTCATCTTGATTGCGAACCTCACAAGTGAGAGAACGGTTGGAACCTCTTCACGTCGCTATAAGGGGTGACCCCTAGCTATGGACCAGCTTGACCGGGAACTCATTAGGCTACTGCAGAAGGACTCTCGTCTGTCCTTTACCAGCATAGCGAAGGAGCTCAAGAAGCCAGACACAACGGTTCATTTCAGAATGCGCAGACTGATAAAAGACGGGATTGTGTCGAGGTTCAGCGCACTTGTGAAACCGGAGGCCTTCGGTTATGGCTGTGCCGGTCTATTCAGGATTGAGATTGGTGGACATATTCTCCCGGAGATAAGCAAGGAAAGGGCCTCCACATTTGCCAGAGAGATTGCTGAAGATGAGTCATACCTCCTCGTAGCCGTCGATGAGGAGCCGATGACGATCCACGCTGTCGTGATGGGCGCCAACGTCGAGGAAATTGAGAAGCGGGCGGATGTGCTCAGGAAATCACCAGATGTGGTCAAGGTCACGGTTACCCGTATCGACAAGATCGTGAAAGGCTGGGAACTCACCGGAGAATCATTGGCGGAGAGTAGAACATGACGAAGGCGATGACAGGCATTCCTGGGCTGGATGATCTCATAGGTGGTGGATTTGTCGAGGGAAGCACAGTCCTTCTGTCTGGCTGCACGGGCACTGGCAAGACAATCTTTGGTCTTCAGTTCCTTTACAGCGGCGCGAAGCATTTTGGCGAACCGGGTATCTTCGTTACACTTGAAACCCGCCCGAAGGAACTGAGATCTGAGGCGCTACAGTTTGGCTGGGACCTCAAGGATCTTGAGGAGCAGAAGAAGATCATCATAATCGATGCCGCATCAAGCAAGGCTGGACTGCCAACTTCGGAGAAGTACACATTGCGGCGCGGGTTCGACATGAGCAACCTTGCAGAGGAGGTCTACCGTGCTGTAGAAGAGATAAAGGCACGGCGGCTGGTGATTGATAGTCTGTCAGGACTTGGTGTCCGGTTCAGCGAGCCCTCAGAGGTCAGGAATGATCTGTTCAGGATTGGAGCACTGTTGGGAGAACTCAATGTCACATCTCTGGTCATAGGCGAAGTGAATGACCCTGCCACTCTTAGCAGGGCTGGGGTTGAGCAGTTCGTCGTCCAAGGTCTGATTGTGCTCAGTCTGTCTGAGGTGGAAGGGGTCCTTCAAAGGAATCTTCTGATTTGGAAGATGCGGCAGACAACTCACAGCATGAAGAAGCATTCAATAGTGATCACAAACAAGGGCATTGAAATAGGTGTCAGCAAGCCGGAGCGCAAGAAGCCTAGGGCTCATAGGACTGCAAGTAACTGAGCTGCCAGATATCCCACTAACAGGAACGGAACCAAGGGAGGCCTGCTATCGGCGGCTTTTCCAATACTCTGTTGGCTCTTAGAGTGCTGTGAGCAGAGATACCCTCCTAACAACATGACTGCCATCTGAAGAGCAGCCGACAACACGGCCTCATACAAAGGGCTTCCGAGTACCGAGAGCTCTGCGCCCGGACTAATGAGAGCGACTGCGCACAGGAGCTTGACATCCGCTCCTCCCAACGCCCCGAGTCTAAAGAGGACATACGATAGTGGGGCAACAAAGAGTACAGAGGACAGGCGCAGTATGGGCTCAACTAGGAGTCGGCCTGCGAGCAGCGCCACGGCCAGACCGGTCAGATAGGTCATCACAACGATTCGGTTGGTGACTTTCCGGCTACGGATGTCCATTATGCTGCAGACGATAAGAAGAAGCATCACTGTGAGGAACACGACCAGCGATCCAATTGACAGATCGAGCACCATGTTCTGCTGAGTTCTCCTCGTTTGTCTTCATGTACAGGTCTTGCCAATATAATCATCCCCTGATTACAGGTGTGGTGTCTGTCCGCCTTGAAACGGCATATAGCAACACAGATTAGGTGGCTATTGAACGCGGCAGACCTCGTGCGTGGACATAGCACCCAATCTCCTCGCAGACCTACAGAACGGAACTGATCATCATGAAAGACCCCTCACAAGTGATCCATGACTGCGCAGTACGACTGCTGAAGATGGCAGTGACCAAGCTTCCGAAGGATGTTGAGGCGGCTCTGAGAGCTGCTGAGAAGAGTGAGGACGACCCGACAGCCAAGACTCAGCTCTCAGCTATTCTATCTAATCTGGAGCTTGCTGCCACTGGCGTGCCAATGTGTCAAGACACTGGTGTCATTATCTACTACGTTAAGGTCGGTGACAAGTTTCCATACTCCGGAATGATTCAGGACGCGCTTGTGAAAGCCACAAGAAGGGCTACAGAAGAGATACCCTTGCGGCCAAATGCGGTCCATCCATTTACCGGAGTCAATTCGGGCGACAACACAGGTGAGAAGATCCCCTGGGTCAACTGGGAGATTGTGCCCGGCGACTCTGTTGAGATCACTGTGTTTCCGAAGGGTGGTGGCAGTGAGAACGTGTCAATCGTGGGGATGCTCAAGCCCGGGGTTGGCTTGTCTGGAGTGAAGAAGTTGATAGTGGATAATGCAATCAAGTACATGGGTGAGGCCTGCTCGCCAAACATAATCGGTGTAGGAATAGGCGGTGGTGCTGACATAGCCATCAAGATTGCCAAGCAACAGCTCCTCAGGCCTCTAGATGACACTCATCCCGAGCCCGCAGTCGCTAAGATGGAGAAGGAGCTAATGGAAGCTCTCAACATGACGGGGATTGGGCCTATGGGCCTAGGAGGCAAAACAACCGTACTCGGCGTGAAGATTGGATATGCAATGCGTCACCCCGCCAGCCTCCCCGTTGGAGTTGCAGTTCAATGTTGGGCTGCACGAAGGAGCACAGCAGTCATCTCAAAAGACTTGAAGATCGAGTATCTGACACACCCAGGAGGCAAGTGAAATGGCCGAGTATCATCTCACTACTCCCATCTCAGAGGCAGATGCCAGAAAACTGAAAGTCGGTGACATCGTGTACGTTTCCGGCGATCGCGTGTACACTGCCAGAGACGCGGCTCACGAGCGCGCCCTGGAGCTCTTGAAGAAGGGCGAGAAGCCGCCAGTTGACTTCAGTGGAAGCGTTGTGTATCATGTAGGCCCCGTCGCATGGAAGAAAGCAGGCAAGTGGCAAATCGTGTCAGCAGGTCCAACGACAAGCACTCGGATGGAGCTGTTCGAGGACGAGTTCCTGCGCGGGTACAAGGCGAGGATAATAGTCGGAAAGGGTGGAATGGGTCCGAAGACACTTGCGGCGCTGAAAGAGGTCGGCGCTGTATACTGTAGCTACACGGGTGGTTGTGGGGCACTTGCAGCCAAGGGTCTAAAGGAGGTCCGAGCTTACGAGTGGCAGGACTTGGGGATGCCCGAGGCTCTCTGGGTGATAACTGCTCAGGATTTCGGTCCTCTTCTTGTGACAATGGACTCGCATGGCAATAGCCTGCACGAAGTGGTTTCGAAGAAGGTCGAGGCGAAGAAGACCGAGGTCTACGCGAAAATCGGTGTAAAGCCCTAGGCTGAGTCTTCAGACATTGTACTACAGCCTACTGTGCTGTCCATATTGCCTCTGCAAGACGCAGAAGCCCTCTCAAACCCCATCTCAGACTAGTGACTCACGTCCGTAGCGCAACCAAGATTGGCACAGTTATGCCGTAAACCGTGACAATGATCAAGACGAGTAACGCTATGACCATGAGGGCATCTTCGGTGTCCATGGTTGAGCACCCTGAACTCTGGTTTCGCCTTTCCACGAAGCCATTTAGAGATAAGGTGTCCAGAGTTTTCTCTTGGAAATTTGGCGCCAAACGGCTAAAACCCCTGTGTTCTCAGCAATGGTGAGAGGGAGAAGACGTCTAATCGCTAGACAGCAAGGTATAAACGGCGCCCAACGAGCGACCCGGTCCGATTCGGAGAAACCTCTCTTCAGGAGGACTGTGTTTGGACTACAAAACCATTGTCTGCGATGTTCTGGTTGTTGGTGCCGGCGGGGCGGGTTGTCGTGCCGCAATAGAGGCGGCCAAGAACAACTTGGATGTTGTAATGCTAAGTAAGGAACTGCTCGGAAAGGCTCATACCTCTATGGCTGAGGGTGGCTACAATGTCGCTATCGGAAATGTGGACCCCGCAGACAATCCCGAGACCCATTTTAAGGACACAGTTGTGGGTGGCAACTACCTGAACAACCAGAAGCTTGTAGAGGTTCTGGTGAGGGATGCAGCCGAGAGAATCTACGACCTCGAAGAGTTCGGTGCTGTCTTTGATAGGACCCCTGAGGGAAAGATTGCTCAGAGAGCATTCGGCAAGCAGACGTGGCGGAGGACTGCTTATGCCTCGGACAGGACTGGTTCAGAGATAATGGTCACTCTGACTGAGGCAATCAGGAAGACCTCCGTGAGAGTGTTCGACGAGATTTTCGCCACAAGACTGCTTCTTACCGATGGCAGAGTTGCTGGTGTGGCTGCCATTGACTTGAAGTATGGCGACTATCTGGTATTCCGAGCTAGGTCGGTAGTACTTGCGACAGGTGGAGCCGGCCGCATCTACAAGGTCACAAGCAATGCCCAGCTCGATGTCGGTGACGGCTACGCGATGGCTTACGAGGCAGGCTGCGAGATGGTTGACATGGAACATGTACAGTTCCACCCAACAGGTCAAGTCAAGCCCGAGTCCGCCCGTGGGCGTCTTGTCACAGAGGCAGTACGTGGAGAGGGAGGAATCTTGCTCAACAATCGTGGCGAGCGCTTCATGCTCAAGTACTATCCCGAGGTGATTGAGCTTGCAGGCCGTGATCAGGTCACGCGTTCTATCATGACCGAGATTATGCAGGGGCGGGGGACTCCTGATGGGGGTGTGTATCTGAGCCTTGCTCACCTTCCG
>Ga0153915_10000102_pt1 | contig 74515 bp, 64 predicted proteins | sample Opewatmetagenome_2_FD_107003 | JGI IMG/M metagenome (GOLD analysis project Ga0153915, IMG submission 107003) | Freshwater wetland microbial communities from Ohio, USA - Open water 3 Core 3 Depth 3 metaG | ecosystem: Environmental > Aquatic > Freshwater > Wetlands | place: USA: Ohio, Lake Erie...
AACATACGTAGAATACACCAGACTTGATCCATCAGGGTTTATTTTCGTAACAAATGCATCAGAGTTTGTTCCTGTACTTTTTCGGGTGGTCTGGAAGGCCCCGGTTGTTGTCGGGAAATTGGTAGATGCGGTATACCCTGTGATGTATACATTACTGGAACTGTCTATTGCAATGGCAATATTTTGGTCGGCGCTACTTCCCCCGAGATATGTTGAATAGATGATGCCAGTCCCATCTGAATTCAGTTTGGTAACGAATCCATCGTATGTTCCAGTTCCATAGGTAGTTTGGTAGGCCCCGGTTGTTGTCGGGAAATTGGTAGATGCGGTATAACCTGTGATATATACATTGTCGGAACTATCTAGAACGATGTCATATCCATAGTCAGCGCCACTCCCTCCAAGATACGTTGAATACACAAGACCGGAACCATCTGTATTTAGTTTGGAGACAAATACATCATACCCGCTGCTCAAACTCGTTTGATAGGCCCCGGTCGTTGTCGGGAAATTGGTAGAGGTAGTATATCCCGTAACATAGGCATTGTTGGAGCTATCTACGGCGATGCCTCGGCCATAATCAGTGCCACTCCCTCCAAGATACGTCGAATACTCCAAGCTCGGGTCGATAACCAGCGCTTTGCTCTTATCATATTCTCCCACTGAAAATCCATACGTGTCCTTATCCAACACCCGGTACGCAACCGTAATACTTTGGGAATTCTGGAACGCCTTCGGAGCGGCCATGGACACGTTTCCTTCGACAGTGGCGATGGAAAGACGGCCATCATCCTCAACGTTTATACTTTTAGCGCCCTGCACATCCACAAGAATTTTTTCAGGAGCGGTACCAGGAGCCACCGTGAAGATCTTTTCAACATTGTTGCCATGTGCCTTCGCACATACCATAATGCCGGGCCAGAGTTCTCCGAGCGAGACGCTGTTGTATGTCGGGATGCCCGTCTGCCATTTGGTGGAATCGTTCCCGATGAAGTATGATACCTTTGTCTCCGCCAGATCTTTCCCTTGCGGAATGAGGGGGATTACGGTGCCGTCAGCGGTGACAAACTGCTCTTTCAACGCAACACCATAGGTTTCGTTGTCCTTCATGACTGCGACCGTATGGGTAATGTCGCTGTCAGTGATGTATGCCGTACCGTAGAATGTATCGGCATAGTACTTCACAGCGTCCAGCTGCTGGCCATGGTTTTCGATAAACGGAACTTGGATATCCATCAATTGCGCCGAGACCGTGGTGGTATTGTCCGCAGCCGCCGTGGGCAGCACGATCAGGATCGTGCATAGGAGACCTATGAGTGTGTGAGACAGAGTGCAAGACGAGACCTGTGTTCGATGAGGAGATTTTCGGATCATTCTTTGGGCAACTCCCGGGACTGGGATCTCAGGCATATCTGCACTTAACAACTGAGTACACCTGCGAACAAGTCATGAACATGTTCGTGCAAGACAGCACGACGGATGTAATGATTGGCGCTGGGACAGGGCAGGTGTTCCCTCTTAAAACGAGGCTTGTGATTGTTTACGATCATCTCACTCTGCCTATCTTGTATAAGTGAAATAACCGAATTATTAATACATATTTAATTTTATTGCTAATTAGTGTTATTAACTAAATTAAAAGTATGAACTATTTTGTGAATTGCCGGCAGGCCGTTTAATTTTTTCTATAGAGGGAATGTTGAAAACCTATTCAACAATATATGTCAGTAGAGAATAATTGTGGGTTCTGGAACAGGATTCGTTTTATGGATGGGTACTAGACATGGCATTGGTGATTGATAAGAACCTGACGACCTTGATAAAAAAGAGTAAAATTTGTTGGATTTATGGATCAACGATGACCAACTTGTCGTAATCGTTGTAAATGTAGGAACGATAGGTTATTTCCTCCGGATCCGTAACACGGTACTGCGCACTCTTCTGGATTATGAGCACTTTTACGTGGCCCGTGCTGTCAACATAATCGCTGACTGGGTCCAAGGCAATAGAGGGGGTAACGTAGTCATCACTTGTTGTGCTGTATTTTGAATTCCATGCATTAGTTCTCTGGTTCCAGACCCATACATCAAAGCCCTGTGTTGAACTCGGATCATCGTGAGTACCCTTCACTCTTAAGGTCAGGGTTGCACTCCCGATGCTGCTCACGGATTCAGATATTATGTAGTCAAGATACTTCGCTGCATAATATTCATCAGTGCTTGATGTAATTGTCGTTACGCTTCCATCATTAAGGTACTTGATACCATTCTCATTAGTGATGGATGTTGATGGAAGTGTCGTACCACTCGTTGGTGTATTTGTGCTGATCTGGTTCCCGTACGCCCACTCATTCGTCCCCGGCGTCCCGGCATAGTTCCCCGAGAAGTCGTAGATGTTCCCGGTGTTCTTGACCGTCAGGACCGCTAACGGGATCTTGTACCAGTCATTGGTCTTGTAGTACGTGAGGACATTGTTGCCGCTGGCGAGCCCGGGACCGCTGCTGAGATCGTTCCAGGTCCAGGTGTTGATTCCTGCGTAATATCCGGATGTGATCGTGGGCGGATATGATGATCCCTTTGCGATGTTAACGCCGTTCCACGTGTAGGTGCCGTTCCCCAGCTTTGTTGCCGAGTAATCAACATACAGCGTTGCGGTGTAGTTGGTTGCATGGGACACACCGCCGAACGTTGTTGAGTTCGCAGTATACGGGTTGGCAAGGTTCTTGGTCACCGGATCGTGGCCTTCATTGATCCAGTACTCGGTGCAGCCGGTTGAACCGGAATCCACATCCCAGCCGTAGACGAGTTTTGCTTCCTTGACACGGCCGTCGAACCTTGAGGATGATCCGTAGGTCGTATTGATATACACCGTCATTTCCGATGCGGTGATGTTGTCTTTTACATCGAAGACCGAGATGTAATCACTTGTTACACGGTTCAGCTCAAGGAAATTGCCGCCAGGAGTTGTACGATTAGTCCCAGTTTCCCTGGCGTACTCGAGCGCCAGCGGCTGCGCGTTTGCAAGGACTACGGGTGTGCCCCCGCTCGGGACCAGGGTGATGGTCTCCGTTCCGGTCCAGTTCTCCGTCATGTTCCCGGTATATACCATAACGTACAGCCGTGCGAACTTGATGTTCGAAGTTGTGAGACCGGTAAATGTCGCGGTTGTGTTGTCGTTATTAGCCGGGTTGTCGGTCTTCCATGTATCGGCAAACTTGACATCAACACCGCCATTCACCGTACCGTGCGGTCCTGTTACCGGCGGTGTGCCCAGCCAGTAGTTATCCGCCGAAACCACGCCGGCAAGCGACAACATCCCCACAAGCACCAGCGCCATCATGAGCGCGAATGACCTGCGCGGCTTTGCCCCGCCCTTGAGCAGGTATGCGAACCTGCCGAGTCTGCTTTCTGTTCTTTTCGTTTCCATTTGTTTTACCTCATGTCCGCGGGACCGGTCATGGGTTGGATTGCGTAATCACCAGCTGAACCGGATGCGAACAGGTAACCCTCTGCGCACCAGCTATTAATACGTTTTTACATATTTGTAGCACTTAATTTTACGATTTTTTTTTTAGTAATACTGAGCCGGTGAGGGTACGATATAATGTACAATATGAAGATTGGACTATGCAATACGTAAATTTGTATACAAACTATGGTATCTTCCGGATGGGATTTTTCCTGGGGGTGCGGGAAGCGGGGCGCATCCGGTGGGGGCCTGTATCCCGGTTACGGCCCGGTGAAGCGAAGGACCGGGAATGGTGAACAACCGGATTATCGCAGGGAGCCGGTCCTGCCTGCATGAGCTGACAGACAGACATAAGACCCGTGAATGATAATTATCATTCAGCAATTCCGGCACGTACCAAAGGGGGGACATTACCATTCCGATAACTGCGCGACAGAAAATTCAGACCCCAATCCAGAAGATTGTGGAGATCGTTACACGGACTGTCGATCCTGATCGAATCATCCTTTTTGGCTCCCGGGCCCGGCGGAACAATAAAAAACAGAGCGATTATGACATATGCGTAATCAAACGGGGGATTACACGGAGGCGGGATCTTGCAATGCAGATCTATCGCAATCTCTATGGAGTCGGAGTTGCGGTGGATGTCATCGTAGAGACGCCGGATACGTTTGATGAGCTCAAAGACAATCCATTCCTCATCTACCATGATATTGCCCTCCATGGAAAAGTGATCTATGAGAAACCGGTTGCTTGCTGAGCAGTGGCTGGGCCGGGCAAGGAGTAACCTGAGTCGGGCCGCAATGGGAAAAACCAGTCCTGATGTTGTCTACGAAGACCTTTGTTTTGATTGCCAGCAGGCTGCAGAAAAATCTCTCAAGGCGTTCATGGTTCTTAACAATCTTGTTCCTTCGGCCACGCATTCCCTCTCCCTGCTTACGGAAACCCTTGAGAAAAATGGCATAGATATCCCTGGAGATGTAAAGGGAGCAGTCGGACTTTCTTACTATGCCGTGACAACCCGGTATCCCGGTCATTATGAACCAATTGAAGAACCGGAATTCCTTCAGGCGCTATCTATGGCGAAGCAGGTTGTTGCATGGGTTGAGAGCCGGTTCTGATGGATAGGATCCCCACGTAAACCCTGTTGTTATACGGCAGGTGAATTTGTAAGGACACCGTACAACAATACAAATAAGAAAACATCAACAATTATCCGCCGACACCACGCCGGCGAACGACATCACCGCAACGATCACCTGCGCCATCATGAGCGCAAGTGACCTGCGCGGCCGGGCCCTGCCCTTCAGCAGGTACGAGAACCTGCCGAGCCTGTTCTCTGTTCGTTTCGTTTCCATTTGTTTTACCTCATGTCCGCGGGGCCGGCCCTGGGTGGGATGGTGTAATCATCAGCAGACCGGTTGATCCTCGCAGGATCGGGGCGGTCTTGCCCACCCAACGGGGGCCATAAAGGACGATGTCCTGCGCCGCGATCCGTACTATGGATATTCCCGGCCCGTTGCTGACGACACTACCTGATTGATTCCTGTCCGGGCCGGATTTTTTTCCTTCAGGTAGTAGTATGTACAATACTGTTATGTACGTTACACATTACCTGGTAGTGGTAACCGGTAATTCTATTATCAGGTATTGTTACAGGTACGGGACATTAGTACCACATTATCTAAGATCATACTATTGTTATGACTTCCATACCGGGAACGTAAGAAAAACAGGGAGGGAAAACACCCGCCCGTGTGCCCGGGAAAATCTCCCGGCACGGTCGTGCGGGCAACATTGTCCCGTCGCGGGAAACCAATGCCCGACGACACGGCTCCCGCAAGACAGGCCGGCACATGCCCGGAAGCTATCCGGCCTGGGTCATGCCAGTCCGTTTAGTAATACTTTCCCATCCATTTCGTAACACTTTTTTAAGAAAAGTATTACAAAGTAGTAAAAATAAGAAAATATTTATCATAAATGAATTAAAACCACATTGATACAGGAGATCAGGACATGAAGACATCACTTGGAAAAATGACCCGGAACGAGGCCGGGGCAAAAGATTTTCTCCTGAAGACCGGCATACTCCACGGGCTCCAGCCCTGCATGCTCTGCGGCAGCACGCGCGTGACCCCGGTCGGGAGGGGACGGACACGGTGCAGCGACTGCGGTTTCACCTGGGGCCTGAGGAGGGGGAGCATCATCGAGAACACGCGCCTCACCTATCTCCAGTTTATCCGTATCGCCCGCCTCTTTGCCGACGAGATCCCGCCGGATGAGGCCGCGGAGCGGCTCCATATCGGCATCTCCCCCGTGGAACACCTGTACCACCGGATCCGCCTCTTCTTTGCCGATGGCGTGGCAGTGCCTGGTACCCTGAAAGACCCGGTTAATCCAAAGGCCCGTCCCGGCCCGGTAATCTTCGGTATCCACTACAGTCCCGAGACCATCCGGATCGAACCGCTCGCCCCGGGGACCAGCGATCTTATCGTTGACTTGGATATCCCGTGGTCCCTCCGGGGAAACATCCTCTTCATCGATACCTGCGAGAAGAGCTTCCACGGCCTGATCGCGTATTACCCGGACCGGGAGAACCAGGAAGTCGTCCTTTTCCAGCCGAAGAACCGGACTCACTGGCCCCCGCTCACGGTCTTCTGGAAGTATGCCCAGACCAGCTGGTCGCGGCACCGGTACCTGAAGCGGGACGCTGTCCCGGCCTATATCCAGGAACTCGCGTTCCGGTACAATCACCGGCACAAGGACATGTTCCATGCAATCCTGGAACATCTGTCAGGCTATGAACAGCCCGCATGATCCCCCCCCTGTCCGGTTGCCCGGTCCCGACGGACCGGATCGCACCGGGTTTTCCCTGCAATAAAATCATCAGATTTATCTGAAATTGTAACATGGAATGACTGATACGTAACAATACCGGTAATTATCATGAGAAACACCTGCCATGCAATCATTATCCTCATCGTTCTTGCATCGGCGCTTCTCGCATATCCCGCAGGGGCGCTCTACGATTTCGAGGGGCTCCCCCTCTCCGTTTCCTCACAGGGAACCGTCGAAGGCAACGTCATCGCCTTCGGGCAGTACGGCCTGAAGAACCCCCCGTACGAACTCAAATTTGCGCTCCCCTCGGCTCCCCGCTTCGCCCGGGTCTATACCGGGGTCTGGGGCGGAACTGAGAAGTACACCGGCTGGGCTGACATCACCATCAACAACAAGAAGAAAATACGGTACCTCCTCAACGGCGACCGGGACGTGAGCCGGGAGCTCTACGAGTCCGGCCACGGTATCTACTGGATCGCGTACGACCCTACCGATCTCCTCACGAAAGGGGACAATCTCATAACCGTGACAACAAGCAAAGGTGAGTCCGGCAACAAGCTGGACGGTCGGGTCTATGCGATTGTTGTTGTTGCAGCTGTCGACGACCCTGCGGCCGGGGAGACCCAGTACTGGATCGCGGAGGGCAACGAGAACCTCCATGGCGAGGGATGGGCCGGGACCAATCCCACGAAGCACGAGGACGCAAACGTCACCTTCGCCAGTGCAGGACTGGCCGGCATGACCCGGGCCAACCTTTCGGTCCTCCTCCTTGCCGGAGGAAAGGGCCAGCCGGATTACGTGCAGTTCAACGGGCAGTACCTCGGGATACCGGTACGGAACGCCTCCGGCCAGAATGTCACGGACACCGGCAACGAGGTCTCGTTCGATGCGGAGGGGGGTGCAGGTACCCCTTCGCGGTATACAGACATGGAGGTGTTCAATGTCACAGCGCTCGTAACGGAGACGAACACAGTACGGTTTATCCGGGGCCTCGACCTGGACGGGGACGGGACCATTGCCACGACCGGCGATGCACCGGAGGGCGAGGACTACATCCACCCGGTCCTCGCAATCCTCACCGTAACCAAGCCTGGCACCGGCACGGGGACCGACTTTGCAGTGGAAGGCCTCCGGGCCGGGAACGCCTTTGCAGGGGAGAACGCGGTCCTGGAAGCGACTATCAGGAGTTACGGCCTTCCCCCGGCCGGGCCTGTCCCCGTCACGTTTGCCGTTGACGGGAAGACCATCAACACCACGCAGGTCACGGTCCCCCGCAGCGGGATTACCGTGGTGCAGGTCCCCTGGGTGGCAGTGGCGGGGAGCCATACCATTACCGCGGGCATTGCAGCGCCCTCCGATACCCGGCCCGGCAACAACGAGGCATCGCTGGCCCTGGCCGCCGGCACCCCCCCCGATCTCTCTGTCCGCATCGGATCGCCCTTTGTGAAGGGGAGCGCTCCTGCCGCCGTAACGAAGTCCCCGCTCCCGGCCTGCGGGGCATGCGCTGCCGTAGGGCTCCTTCTGGTATGGTATGGCAGGCGGAGACGCCCGTCACCCGTGCAGGCCGGATCGCTCCTCCTCACCCTCATGCTGGTCATCCCCGCCATTGCCGTCCCGGTTTCGGCGGAGACAGGCGCACAGGAATATACCCTTCCCCTGCAGGTGACGAACAGCGGGGGAAGCGATGCCCCCACGTTCACGGTGACCGTATATCTCGATGGCGAGAAGATCGCTGATAAGCGGATCGATGCCGGGCTTGCTGCCGGGGCAACAACGGATATCCCGGTCCCGGTCTATGTCGCCCCGGGGTCCCACGAGGTGAAGGTCGTTGTTGATGAAGAAGGGGCCATAGTGGACAGCAGCCGGGGCAATAACCTTGCGCAGGGCCGGTATGACTTCCCGGGTTAGGGTGGCGATGGCCCTGGCCTGCGCTGCCCTCCTTGCCGTGCCGGTCCTCGCGACCTATGCCGGCGACAAGCCGCTTGTTGATGCCTTCACCTGCGAAGGGAAGTGCGGGTACAGCTTCTCGGCCGGCAACAGCACGTACAGCGGGACGATCTATCCCGGCGACCGGTATGCCGTCTCGTTTACTCCCGGCCTGCCGGGGGACGCGGCTGTGAAGTATCAGCGGTACTATGTCTACTGGGCCTGGAGCCGGAAGGACCAGCAGTCGGTCTACCCGGAGATCGCCGTTGTGCCGGGCCCCGGTGCGGGAACCGCTCCAGTCCGCGAGGCACGGTATACCGACAACAAGGGGTTCAGCAGCCCAAGCGACTTCTATTCGGGCGTGGACACGTTCTCCGGCGGGTTGCCTGTGCCCGGTACCGGTACGGTTACCTTTGCGGTGGAGAACAGCGGGGAAGAAAACAGCACTTTCGTGATCCAGGGCATCGGGCTCCTCACGGTGTACGAGAGTGCCTCGTCCCCGGAAGGTCTCGTCATTGTGAAGGAAGGGTGTGACATGCTGTACAACAGCTACGGCATCACTCCGGAGATGGCCACGAGCAGCATGGACTTCAACCGGGATATCGATATGGGGCGGCTGGAATCGGCCACGCTCCACCTCGTCGCCCCCTCCGGGGGGTACACGCGCTCGGACGTTATCCGGAAGAACGCCCTGCAGTTCAACTACCGGCAGGGATCGGCGCTGCCGGAACTCTTCTCGGTGATAATCGGCCTTGTCTTCCCCAATGCGAACGGGAAGGAATGGGTCGACGTCTTCGACTCCGATTCTCAGCAGCAGATCGGGACTGAGGTCCGGGACGTTACCGCGTTTCTTTCCCCCCGGGCGAACACCGCGGCCGTGCAGGACCGGGGGGACTACCTGCTGCTGACCAATGCCATCCTGCACGTCAGGTACCGGTGAGGGAGATCCATGCACGCAACCATTGAAGCAGACAACTTAAGAAAAGTGTACCGGGGCAGTATCCCTGCCCTCGGGGAAGCAAGCTTTACCGTCGGGAAGGGGGAGTTTGTCACCCTGATCGGCAGGAGCGGGTCCGGTAAGAGCACGCTCCTGAATATTCTCGGCTGCCTTGACAGCCCGAGCTCCGGCACCCTCTCCCTCGACGGGGTGCCCGTGGACTTCCGCGACTCGGCCCGGCTCGTATCGATACGGCGGCAGAAGATCGGTTTTGTCTTCCAGCAGTTCAACCTCCTGCCGCACCTGACGGCGCAGGAGAATGTCGAATACCCGATGCTCTTCAATTACCGTGAACCGGAAGAGCGGGCCCGGACGGCAGGCGGGCTGCTGGAGCGCGTGGGGCTCGATGGCCGCAAAGATCACCTCCCGGCCGAGCTCTCGGGAGGCGAACAGCAGCGGGTAGCGATCGCCCGGGCGCTCGTCTCCGACCCGCCGATCATCCTGGCCGACGAACCGACCGGCAACCTGGACCAGAAGACGAGCGGGGAGATCTTCTCCCTGATGCAGGAGATCGGCAGGGAACGCAAAACCACGTTCTTCGTCGTTACCCACGAGCGGGAGTTCGGGGAATATGCCGACCGGTCGTTCCGGCTCGTTGACGGGACGGTGACCGCGATATGACGAAACTGCTCGACTTTGCCCGTCTCTCCGCACGCCAGGTCCGGAAGAAACGGATGCGGGTGCTCCTGACCGCATTCGGGATCGCGATCGGCATCGCCGCCGTTGTCGCGATGGTATCGTTCGGCGAGGGGATCCGGTACCAGGCGATCGAGACGATCCGGCAGCAGTCGGACCTCACGCTTATCGAAGTGACCGGGTCCGTGAAGGACGGGACGGTCATCCCGATCACGGAGTCCAAGGCCGAACTTGTGCGGAAGATCCCGCATGTCGAAGCGGCCGGGCCGGTGTACAGGGTATCCTTCTCGACCCTGCGCCAGACCTATATCGACGTGCTGGGGATCCGTGCGGAAGACCTACGGGCACTGTTCCGGCCTGCCCTTGCCTCGGGAGAACTCTACCCTGCATCGTCCAGCCAGGTGCTTCTCGGTCACGAGCTGGCTGAGAAGCTGAAGAAGTACGAGGGGATACGCGAAGGCGACCTCTTCACGGTCGTCATCCGCGACTACAACGAGTACGGCGCCCCGTCGGACCGCAAGCTTGCAATAAAAACGGGGGGCACGCTTCGCGCACGGGAGGACGCGCTCGACACCCTGCTCATCATGGACCGGGACGCCGTCAGCGCCCTTTCCAACGAGTCCATGCCGTACAATGCGGTATACGTGCGGGTGGACGACCCGGAGAACGTTATGGCCGTGGCACGGGACGTCCAGTCGCTCGGCCTGACGGCAAACGGGGCATTCCGGCAGATCGAGTCGGTCAACCGGTTCATGGACCTCGTCATCCTCTTCCTCTCGATCTTTGCGGCCATCTCGCTCGTTGTCGGCGCCCTCATGATCGTCAACACCATGGTCATGTCGGTATACGAACGGACCCGCGAGATCGGCGTCTCCATGGCGCTCGGGGCCTCGCAGGGGGACGTAGTGACCCTGATCCTTACCGAGTGCCTGTATATCGGCATGATCGGTGGGATCGTGGGGGACCTCCTCGGGATATTCTTCTCCTGGGTGATCAACACAGCGGGAAAGGCGTACCTGATCTCGCAGACCGGGGACCTCTTTTCCGCGTTCGCCCGCTACGACCTGGCACTGGTCACCCCCGGGATTCTTATAGCGGGGTTCCTGGTCGCGGTTATCCTCTCGCTGGTCTCCGGCATCTACCCGGCCCTCCAGGCAGCCCGCATGAACCCGGTCGAGGCGATACGGCATACGTGATTTTCGCATATACAGGAAAAGGAGAAAAAACAGCCATGACAGAAAAAACCAAGAGGAAAAAATTCCCCCGGTATTCCGGTATCGCAGCCACGCTGATCCTTGCGCTCCTGGTACTTGCCGCGTGCGCAGGGTCGGGGTGCGTGTCGCATCAGGACACAACGTCAGCGCCGGCAACGGCAGCACCCCCGGCCATCTCTCCGGATATCGCAACGGCATCGTCGGCCATTCCCACCGGTACCGGACAAGTTTCCGGCACTACCCTCCGGCGCATCATCGTCACCAATGCCGATGCAGCAGAACTCCTTCTCGCTATCGGCGCGGGGGACCGGGTCGTCGGCATATCGGATACCGTGAAAAACCATCCCGTGCTCGGCTCGCGGTTTGCCGGGAAAGCAAGCATCGGCTCCTGGCAGGCACCCGATATCGAGACGATCCTCTCCCTCCATCCCGATGCAGTGATCAGCTATTCGAGCTACACGCCGAAGAATGCCGACCGGATAACCTCGGCAGGCATCCCCCTCCTCCTCATCGACTGCTACAAGATCGACACCCTTGCCTCCGATGCGAGGCGGCTCGGGAACCTGACCGGCAGGGATGCAGAAGCAGAAGAGTACGTCGCGTTCCTCGAACAGTACGAGGCCCAGGTCCAGTCCCGGACCGCCGCTCACCCGCCCGCCCGACCCCCCCGGGTCTATATCGAGTCGTACTCCGATTATTCCGCCCTGACCGGGGGAAGCGGTGGCGACCTGCTGGTGACGATGGCCGGTGGCGAGAATATCGCAGGGCTGCTCCCGGTCTCCTCGCCGAAGGTCAACGCCGAATGGGTAACGGCCCAGGACCCGGACGTGATCATCAAGACCGCTGCATCGGGAAAGAACGAGACCGAGCTTCGCGAGATCCATGCAAAGCTTGTCGGCAGGACCGGCATCGCGAACACCAGCGCGGTCAGGACCGGCAGGGTATACGTAATTTCGGGGAGCGTCACCTATGGCCCCCGTTCGGTGATCGGGCTCGCCTGGGTTGCAGGAATCCTCAATCCCGACACATCAGCCGCTATCCGACCCCGGGAGATCCAGGACGAGTATGCCGGCCGTTTTGTAGCCGCGACAAACACGACTGCCGCAATCTACCCGCAGCCCGGGTAAGGCAGCCCGGGGTCCGCCCCTCGCCCCGGGTATTTCCGGGAAGATATTGATCCGGGATACTGACTATACTACTATTTTTCACACTCTTCACACTAATTATGACGAAAATTAAATAAATTTTTAATATTGGCCGGTAAATAATCATCCAGTATGATCCCGTCCCTGTCCGGCCAGTCCCGGTGCCCGCCTCCTGTCATTGCCCCGGCCCCCGCTCGCGCCGGGCGGACCCCGGGCAGGGCAGCGGACAGGCCCCTCCCGGTAAAGAGGCTTCCTTTACGGTGTATCGCCCTAATGATCCTGGTCCTGCTTGCAGCCCTGTTCATCCTCGCCCCGGCAGCGAGGGCCAATGACTTCATGGGCGGCATCCCGTTACGGACGGTAGACTCGGGAGTTGTCTCGGGAGGGATCTGGTACGATACCTACAACGGATTCGACCACAGTTCAGCATACAAGTCCTTCAACCCCCCTGCCGCTACCGACATCCAGTGGGCCCGGCTCTATGTCGGTGTCTACTGCGGCCACATGCAGAACAATTATGCGGGAAGGGCAGAGATAAGCCTCGATACGGACAACGACGGGAAAGGTGACCAGGTTCTTGGCCGGGAGGAGATGAATGTTGAGTACACGTATCCCGGGAACGGCGGTACCGGCCCGGTTTACGTGGGTAACGGCAACCGGGTCACAAGCGATTACGTCTTCTCGTACGATGTGAAGAGCCATCTGACAGGGAAACCTATAGGCGTCGGCGTCAAGACCGAGAAAGCCACTCCCTCGTCCTCGTTCGACGACAGGATCAAGTTCATGGCACTGGTCGTTGCCTACAATGATGGGGACGGGGACAAGGTCTATTACTGGGTCAACGAAGGCCACGACCCCATGAGCGCATTGAACGATAATGGCTATACCGGCGAGACCTCGTTCTCCACTTCAAAGATTGTCGAGAGCGAAGACCGGGAATACTCGGCAACCCTCTCCTCGCTGTACATGGCCAGTGTTGACGGGATCTACACCCTGAATGGCGACGAACTCATGGGGAACGGGGCCCCGCAGGGAGAGTATTTCGGCACGGAGGACTGGGACGTGACCGACTCGATCGAGCTTGGGGATGACACAACACTCCAGTACGAACGCTCGGGCGCTTACTTCAAGATCCCCCTTGCCCTCCTCACCGTTGCATTCAGGGAACGGCCGGAAGGTACGCTTGAGATAACTTCCAACCCCGCGGGTGCGCAGATCCTGCTCGATGACGAAGAGACCGGTAAGACAACCAACCAGACCTTCACTGGCATCAGTGTCGGGCAGCACACGGTGCAGGCAATCCTCGTGGACAATGATAAATACCGTGAACCCGATCCGGTAACCGTCACGGTCAGGAACAAGGAGACGACCACGGTCAACATCACTATACCCCAGATCAACGGGTCCATCGACATCACCTCCGAACCGGACGGGGCATGGGTATATCTCGACGGGAAGAATATGTCCGTCCTGTCCGACACGCTCCTTGAGGGCGTGATCGTCGGGGAACATACGGTTGACCTCTTCAAACCCGGGTACGGAAATGCCACTGCTGCCGTCTTCCTAGAGGAAGACCAGACAGAGTCCATTGAACTGGAACTTGTGGAACTGGCAGCCAATGTATCGTCAGGAGGGATGGACCCGTTCGCAGGGGTTGGGTATACCGGCCGGCCCCTCTCCCTGTACCGCCACGGCTCAGTGAAGGGAAACGTGGCGGTCCTGAAATCCGAAGGATATTCCGGCCTGCTCGGGAAGGGGATGAGCGTAACCTACCCGGTCGAGGTGAGTGTCCCGGAGTCTGCCACGGTTACGGACGCCCGCCTGTACGTGTACACCACCTGGAGTCACGATGCCGGTGTCCTCCAGGGAAGGGCATCCTCGCCCGGAGTGGAGATGGATGGGGAATCCCTGGAGAGGGCCACAGTATATTCCGACCGGAAAGGGAACGGCACGTACGACTACCCGGTCGAGACCCACTGCTATGCCCCGACAGGTATCCCGCCCGGGAACAGGACGATTACGTTCACGGTTACCAATACCGGCGGACCTGCGGACAAGTTCGCTGCGTACGGTGTCGTGCTCCTCCTTGTCACCGAGGATCCTGACGGAAGGGAAATCGAGTACTGGCTCGGCGAGGGATCCGATGCGGTGTACGCTAACCCCGAATTCAATGTCGATACCGCGACTGCGGAAACAAGCATCCAGTTCCCCGGCACCCTCAACATGACCACAATCGCGGAGGGCGAGCTCTATGTTATCAGCACGGCGGCATCCGGCAGCGGCAACCGCATCCTGTTCAATGGCCAGACCTGGGCGAACGTACTGAGTGGTGGATCTTCCGGGATCAGCCTCGCGCGGATGAATGTCAGCACCGATGTCCTGCGTTCCGGAAACACCGCGGGCATCGGGAGTGTGGGAGAGGAGATCAAGGGCGACTACATGGAGAACCGGAACCTTGTCCTTGTCGTGACAAAGGCACTCGAAGGAGGTTTTCCCGTTGCCACTGTCCCGTTGTCAGCGAGTGGGGAGGGGGACGATTCCGAAGACAACAGTGACGATCCCACCAGCACGGTCAACCAGACGAACCCGTCCCTGTCTGCGACCGGACCAATCGAGGAAGTCCTCGATCCTTCGGAAAAAACGTATGCGGTCCGTGTCCTCTCCAACCCTCCCGGGGCGCTCGTCTCGGTGGATTACCAGTACCGCGGCAAGGCAACACCGGATACCGTCACGGGTCTTACGGCCGGGAACCATACCCTGTCCGTTGATATGCCGGGTTTTGACCCCGTAGAGGAACGGATCTTTCTTACCACAAACCAGACGATAACATTTGATCTGGCAACACGGGGAACTTCCGTGTTATCGTTGGAAAAGGTTGCAGATACCGAAAAAGAACTCCTGAACCAGGAAAACTACGGGGGCGTATACATAACGTCGAGTCCCGACCAGGCCGTTATTTATGTTGACGGGAAAAAGACCGGCTTTACTACCCCGGGAATTATTTACGGCCTCAAGGAAGGCAAACATACCGTACAGGTAAAACTGGCAACTACAACGGGGTCCGCAAACCAGGAGAAGATCAAATTCCCCATCGAGAAGAAGGAAGTCTGGGTTGCTAACGGGATCATCACCCCGGTCTCAATCACCTCGTATGAGAATTCCGTTCTTGCACGACCGGTGATCAATTCGACCGCATTCAACAGTTCCGTATTTACGATAAACGGGAATTCGCACCAGTACCATATGGCAGAGAGCATCCCGGTACAGGTATCACAGAATTATGTCACGCTCCACACAAACGATTCCTATATTACCTACACGATCTTCGCGGACAATTCCAGCGAAAACGTGATAGAACCCCGGGCGTATACCCTCAATAATGTGTGGGTAGAATCCGATCCCCCGGGCGCTGATATTTATGTTGACGGGTTTTCCACGGGCCTTACCACCCCTTATCTCGTCAGGAACCTGTCGGACCAGGACCATCTCATCAGGGTCTCGAAGCCGGGATATTATCCCCTTGAGAGCACCGTCCGTATTGCTGGTGTGGACCTGGTCCGCCGCTTTGTCCTTGAACCCTACATGAACGGGATGCTTTCCGTTGCGAGCAACCCGTCGGGAGGAAAGATCTACATCAATGGCAAGGATACCGGGAAGAAAACACCGTACGTATTCCAGTACATGACTGTCGGGAAATATACGATCAAGGTGGTCCAGAACCAGACCAAGGCAACCTATGAAGAATTCATGGTCGAACCCAATGTTGTCAACGAGGTCAACCTCACGCTGAAGAAAAGCAAGTGACATGGCAGCGGGGAACGGGAAAATGCCCGTGCCGTGGTACCCCGTCTCTCTATTTACCCTCTTGTGTATGCCGGGGCATCGCGGGGACGATACGTTCATTTCCGGGTACCGTAATTCCAGGCACTCCTCCGGGTGCAGTTATGGTGCTGCTCTCGCCCGGAACGGTACCAGGAATTTTCCCTGCTCATTCTCGACAACAAAGGCATCCACGCCATAGACGTTGCTGATGCATTCGGGAGTCAGGATATCCTGAGGTTTCCCGTAGCCGGCCATCCTTCCCCCGTGGAGAACGACCACGGTATCGGCGTAGCGGTAGGCGAGGTTGAGGTCATGGACGGCGACGATCATGCCAGCCCCGCGTTCCCACGTGATCTCCCGCATGGTCTCCATCACCCCGATCTGGTACCGGATGTCGAGCGCACTGGTTGGCTCGTCGAAGAGGAAGAGCTTCGGGTCCTGCGCAAGGGCCCGGGCAATGAAGACCTTCTGCCGCTCCCCGCCGGAGAGCTGGTCCATGTAACTCCCCGCCATGTTCCCCATCTCCAGCGCATCGAGCGAGTGCTGGACTCTTGAGAGTTCCTCGTCCGACACCGACCACCTGATGTGCTGTCGCCTGCCGAGGAGGACAGTCTCGAATACCGTGGAGTAGAGGGTGTAGGTGAAGTGCTGGGGAACGTAACCGACACACTTGGCAAGCTCGATGGGATCGATCTTCCGGATATCAGTCCCGTCAATGCTGATGCTTCCTGAGGTCTGTCTGTGGATTCCTGCAAGGGTCTTGATGAGCGTGGACTTACCGGAACCATTGGGGCCGACAAGGGCGACAATCTCGGATTTTCCTACGGAGAACGAGATAGTATCAAGCACCCGTTTCTCCCCATATTCCTTGCAGACATCCTCGATGACAATCTCCATCCGGTCCACCTCCTAGTACAGGCCCCTGCCTTTCCCCCGCATGATCAGGAACAGGAAGAAGACGCCCCCGATCGCGTACATGATGATGCCGACCGGGATCTCCACCGGGCTCATGATGGTCCGGGCTGCCGTATCGGATACCAGCAGGATCAGAGCGCCCGTCAGGCCGGCGCACGGGATGAGGTACCGGTGGTCGCTGCCGATGATCATCCGGCAGATGTGCGGGCCCATGAGGCCGATAAACCCGATGATACCGGTGAAGGCAAGGCAGCAGGAGGCGGCAAAGGTTGAGATCATCAGGCCGGAGAGGCGCAGGCGCTCGACATCGATCCCGAGATTCTTTGCCACGTCATCCCCGGCGGAGAGGGCGTTTAAGTCCCATGCACTCCGCTCAAGAAGGATAAAGCATACGATGACCAGTGGGACGAGGAGCAGGACGGCACTCCAGCTCGCCCCCCACATGCCTCCCATCAGCCAGACCATCAGTTCCCGGAGTTTCTCGTTGTTGGTGGTGTACTTGAGCGCCATCACACCGGCCGTGAAGAGGTAGCCGATCACGACCCCGGCAAGGATCAGGGTGGACTGCGTTGTGCCCCGCGACCGTGAGATCCAGTACACGAGGATCATGGAGAGCCAGCCGAAGAGGAAGGCGAAGACAACGATCCACATGTCGTAGCTCAGCAGGAAGTACGAGACAAGGACGCCGGGCCCAAGGACAATCGCAAGTGCAGCGCCAAAGGACGCGGCGGATGAGAGCCCGAGGGTGAACGGGCTCACAAGCGGATTCCGTAAGAGGCCCTGCATGACCGCCCCGGCAACCGCAAGACTGATACCGGTGAGGATTGCGAGAAAGATCCGGGGCAGCCGGAACCCGACCACGATCAGTTCGGCCTGGGGATTCTCCGGTGCCGGAATGGTGAACGGGATGGCATCGTACCACGCGGCAACGGAAGGGAGGAACGCGTGCAGGAAGTTCTGGATCGAAACGGCACAGGAATGCCCGATGGCAAGGACCGTGTCCTGAGGGGTGATGGAGACGGTACCGATGCCTGCTGACAGCACTGCGGTCACGATGACAAGGAGCGAGAGGCCGGTGATCAGGGCGATGCGCCGGGTGCTGCCCGCTCTGTAGAGCGTGTGAACCGATACGTCCGCTGCCGATACGGGTGATGCGCTGTCAGGCATGTGTTTCCGGATTTGTGCTATACCCTAGTGGAACCTGCAGGATCGCTGATGAAACTGCATTCACATCCCGATACCTTTCACCACGCCCGCGAGCTGTTCGGCCCGGAGGTCCTCAAGTTTACAATAGGTTGCGCCCAGTTCATCCGAGAGCGTCTGTGCAAGCCCAAAGGAGATATATCCCTTTTCTGAATCGATCACGAGCGAGGAGATCCCCGCATCGCGGATGTGGGCTGCAACCTCCTTTGCATCGTCAAGAGGGGAGCCGGAACCCCTGCTCACATTTCCCTTCCCGTCGGAAATAAGAATCATCCTCGGGATAGTGTGGTGATTGATCATCATCTCCCGCTTGAGGACATCGAAACCCTTTGAGAGCCCGTGGGCAAGGGGAGTTTTCCCGCCCACCGGCAGGGCCTGCATGTACTTGCGTGCCAGTTCTACGCTTGATGTCGGGGGAAGGAGGACTTCGGCCCCTTTCCCGCGGAAGACCACGAGTCCCACCCGGTCGCGTTTCTGGTACGCATCGATGAGGAGCGAGAGGATCGCCCCTTTGACTGCCGTCATCCGCTGCTGGGCCCCCATGCTCCCGCTTGCGTCTACTACGAACAGGACCGTGTTGCCCGTCTTCCGTTCCCTCACTTTCTCGCGGATATCCGCGGGTTCAACCTTCACGGCAAGATCTCCAACCCTTCCGAGCTGGTGCGGTGCGGCAGCCCGGATCGTGGCATCGAGCGCAATATCAGGGCTGATTACTTCCGGAATCCGGTTGCGGACATACCTGCCGTCGCAGGATTCGGTCACGCTCCTCCGCCCGTTGCCGTCGCGGCGGAATGCATCGGGGCGTTGCGGGGGCGAGAGCGGCTTCTGGTCAAGCCTGAACGGCGAACCTTCGGCAAACTGCGTTGTCGTAGACCCGTCCGGCCCCGTGTTCTCTTTTGGCTGCTCGTGGTGGTTGTGCCCCTGCTCATGTTCTGGCTGCTGCCGCTCGTTCCGTGAATTCTGGATGGACTGCTCCATCTTCTGTTTGTCCATCTGCTGTTCGGAAAATGGCCGGCGGCGCATCCTATGGGAAAGCACAAGGGTGGCAGCCTCGCGGATGTCATCCTCGTTTACCTCATCACGGTTGTTGTATGCCGCGATGGTCGAAGCAGTCTTCATCATCGTGATATCGGCACGGTGGCCGTCAACTGCCATGTCAATGCAGATCTGTGCGATCATCTTCAGCATATCGTCGGGGACCTTCACTTCCGGCAGGAGCGCCTGTGCCCGGACAATACGCTCCCGCATCTCCTGTTCCGAGGAGGCCCAACCTATGATGAACTCACCGGGCGCGTTATCGTACTTCTGCCTCCTCCGGATCACTTCGACTCTCGTATCCACATCATGGATCCCCTCGATATCCACGCAGAGGCCGAACCGGTCGAGGAGCTGGGGGCGTAGTTCGCCCTCCTCCGGGTTCATCGTCCCGATCAGGATGAATACAGACGGGTGGACATAGGAGACGCCTTCCCGCTCGATAAAGTTCATGCCCATCGCGGCGGCATCCAGGAGGACATCGACGATATGATCGTTGAGCAGGTTGACTTCATCCACGTACAGGATATTCCGGTGGGCCTGCGCAAGGATGCCGGGTTCGAATTTCTTCTCTCCCTTCTTGAGGGCATGTTCGATATCCAGGCTGCCGACCACTTTGTCTTCGGTAGCGCTGATCGGGAGTTCGATGACCCGCATCCGTGCGGTTATCGTAACAAGATCCGGGTATTTCTTCTGGCAGTCAGGACAGAGGCCGTTTTTATCTGCAGGATCGCAGCCAAATATGCATCCTTCCACAACCTGCCGGTCCGGGAGGAGGTGGGCAAGGGCACGGGCTGCCGTTGACTTCGCCGTGCCTTTTTCCCCCTTGATCAGGACCCCGCCGATCCGGGGGTTGATTGCGTTCAGGACCAGGGCCCTCTTCATCTGCTCCTGGCCCACGATGGCGGTGAACGGGTAGATGTCATGGAAATAGTTCATACGGGGACTTCCCGGCGGGTAATGGTCCGGAACAATTCCGGCTCGTGATCCTTCCTGTCCGGACGCCCGCCCGTGTTCGTGTTGGTAATATCTACAATGAGAGATATCTTAACATTTAGTATTACCTGTTTCATTTTCGTACACTTATGATAATACAATTAACAAAATTATTAACAATAGAAGTGTCAGAATTCACGATACGCGTTATCCGGGACAACCGTTATCCCCGCCCCGGGTGCCCGCCATGGACGGCCAATGAAGATCACTTCTGTTATGTGGGGGTCCTATGCCCCTGTCATGAAACGTGCAGCGGAAACCTGTGGTATCCGGTGTTCCGTATATCCCACCCGCATTCTTGAAGAATCACCGGAAAAAAGGGAAGAAGCAATTGCCTCAATGAAACACTCCGATGTAATCCTCCTCTACCATACCTCGGACCTGTTCTGGGAAGAGATAGACCGGGAAATCGAAGTGATCAAAAAAACAGTCCCCGTTATCTCGCTCGGGCCCGATCCCTCCTTCTGGACACAGTCGACCGTGGGAGCAGAGATTGTCACTACCTGTCACCGGTACATCACCAACAACGGGGATGAAAATTTTAAGAACCTTCTCCGGTATATCGACCGGGAACTCTTTGGTGCCGACTGCCTGGCAGCACCGCCTGTGGATGTTCCCTGGGAGGGGCTGTACCATCCTGCTGCACCGCAGGTATTCGCCAGCGTTGATGAATACCTTGCCTGGTACGGGGATCGGGCAGACGGGAAATACCGGGCTGCCCTGATCTTCTCCCGTACGTCGTGGGCGGCAGGCAACGTTGCCCTCGAAGATCAGCTGATCGCAAGCCTCGAAGCCGAAGGCCTCGCCGTCATACCCATATTTACCTATGCGATCCGGGATGAATCTCTCGGAGCCCGGGGCATGGCGGAAGTGGTGTCCGATTATCTCCTCCGTGACGGTGTACCCCGGGTCGATGCACTGGTCAAGCTCATCCCGTTCCTTTTCGGCTCGGTGAAGGGTACTGCCCAGTCACGGACCAGCACCTCGGACGGGATCGACCTGCTCAGGTCTTTTGATGTCCCTGTATTCTCCCCCGTCGTGTCCATGTACATGACCCTCGAGCAGTGGAAGGCATCGGAAGGGCTCTCCATGGACGTCGGGTGGTCGGTGGCCCTGCCGGAGTTCGAGGGGGTGGTAGAACCGGTCTTTGTCGGGACCAGCAGGAGCGAACCTGACGGCGGCAAGACCCGGGAAGCCATCCCGGACCGGTGCGCGAAAATTGCGGGCAGGGTCCGGCGATGGATTGCCCTTTGCAAAAAATCCGCCGGTGAGCGGAAGGTCGGGTTCATCTTAAACAACAACCCGTGCGCCGGGACCGAGGCAAATATCGGGGGCGGTTCCAACCTCGACACGCTGGAGAGCGTTGCACGGATCCTGTACCGGATGGCGGATGCGGGGTATGCCGTTACCCCGCCGGCATCCGGAAAGGAACTCGTGGAAACCATCCAGAAGAAAAAGGCCATATCGGAGTTCCGGTGGACAACGGCCCGGGACATCGTGGCATGCGGGGGTGCCCTTGCGCAGATGGACCTGGACACGTACCTGCCGTATTTCCGGTCGCTTCCCGAGAGAGTACAGCAGCAGGTGAACGCCACCTGGGGAGAGCCCCCCGGACAGGGAATGGTGCTCGACAACAGGATGCTGATCACCGGCATCCGGTGTGGCAATGCCACCATCCACGTCCAGCCCAAGCGCGGGTGTTACGGCTCGCGGTGTGACGGCACGGTCTGCAAGATCCTCCACGATCCCAAGTGCCCGCCGCCTCACCAGTACCTGGCCACGTACTACTGGCTTGATCGGGTCCAGGAGGCCGATGTCCTCATCCACGTCGGCACGCATGGCAGCCTTGAGTTCCTGCCGGGCAAGGGGACCGGCCTCTCGCAGGAATGTTTCCCGGACATTGCTGCCGGGACGCTGCCGTTCCTGTACATCTACAACTCCGATAACCCGGCAGAAGGCACGATTGCCAAGCGGCGCGGCTATGCGGTACTGGTCGATCACATGCAGACTGTCATGACCGGGAGCGGACTGTACGAAGGCCTTGAGGAGATCGACAGTATCCTCACCGAGTACGAGACCACCCGGCACGACCCGGCCCGCGCCCATGCCCTCCAGCACCAGCTCACCGAGGCCCTGATCCGGGCGAACCTGGACAAGGACATGCACCTGGTTCATGGGATGCCCCTCGACGTCATGGCGGCAAAGGCCCACGAAGCGCTCTCGAAGATCCGCAACACCCGGATCCAGTCCGGCATGCACGTCTTTGGCACCGTCCCCGCGGGAGATCAACGGGTGGAGTTCATCAGTTCCATCATCCGGTTCGATTCCGGCGAGACCTCGCCCCGCCGGCTCATTGCCAGGGTCCTCGGGTTTGACCTGACCGATCTCCTTGCCGGGCAGGGCCGGTATTCCGATCAGCACGGGATGTCCTATGGTGCACTCCTCGAACAGGTCGACCTGGAGCTGGGACGCTTCATCGCTACCGTGCTGGAAGACCCGGCTCATCCCGTAGCCCTGATCTTCGGCAGGAGGATCCCCGATGAACAGATCCAGGACCTCAATCTCGTGAGGGAACGGGTGATCGACATCAGCCGGCGCATCGACGGATCCCGGGAGATCGACGCCCTCCTGCATGGCATGGACGGCCGCTACGTCCCCGCAGGCCCCTCCGGCCAGATCACGCGGGGGCACGAAGACGTGCTGCCTACCGGCCGGAACTTCTACTCGCTGGACCCGCACCGCGTCCCGACCCGGGCCGCATGGAGGGTGGGACAGCGCCTGGCCGATGCGCTCATTGAGAAATATTCCCGCGAGGAAGGCACGGTCCCCGAGAACATCGCGTTCTACTGGATGGCGGGCGACATCATGGCCTCGGACGGCGAGATGTTTGCCGAGATGCTCTGGCTGATCGGGGCACGCCCGGTATGGCAGAAGAACGGGCAGGTGAAGTCCTTTGAGGTGATCCCGCTCCACAAGCTCGGCCACCCTAGGATCGACATTACGGTCCGCACCACCGGCATCCTGCGGGACAATTTTGCGAACTGCTACGAGCTGCTCGACGATGCCATACAGGCCGTTGCCGCACTTAACGAACCACCGGACCGGAACTTCGTACGCCGGCACACACAGAAGAGTATTGTCGAGAACGGTGCCGGTTTCCGCGATGCAACATTGCGGATCTTTTCCTCCAAGCCGGGCTCGTATGCAAGCGGTGTCAACCTTGCCGTGCTTTCAAGCGCGTGGAAGACCCAGGCAGACCTTGCAGATATCTTCGTTGCGTATAACGGGTACGCATACGGGAGGGACGTACAGGGAAAGGATGCCCACGAGCACCTTGCAGCCAGCCTCTCGACAGTATCGGTCACGTTCAACAAGATCCAGTCCGATGAGCAGGACCTCCTTGGCTGCTGCTGCTATTTCGGTACGCAGGGAGGATTCACCGCAGCAGCCCGGCACTATTCCGGCAACAACGTGAAGCCCTATTACGGGGATACCCGCGAGCCAGAGAACGTCGAGGTGCGCGATCTCGCCGATGAGATCCGCCGTGTCGTCCGGACAAAGCTCCTCAATCCGAAATGGATCTACGGCATGAAAGACCACGGGTACAAGGGGGCTTCCGATATTATGAAACGGGTGACCCGTGTCTATGGCTGGTCAGCTTCCACGCAGGAAGTGGACGACTGGATCTTCAACGACATTGCCGATACGTTTGTCAACAATGAGGAGATGCGGGACTTCTTCGAGCAGAACAACCCCTATGCCCTCGAAGAGATTGCACGGCGGCTCCTTGAAGCACATACACGCAGCCTCTGGGATGCCGATCCCCGGGTGCTCGATGACCTGAAAAAGAACTACCTTGAGATCGAGTCCTGGATGGAAGACCAGTCCGGCCAGGGCGATTACCAGGGGGGCAACGTCGACATCGTCACCATGGAAGACAATCCCTTTTGGGGCGATGGGCTGAAAGATATCCTCGGAAAAGTACATGCGAAACACCAGCGCTGAATTCCGGGACCTTCAGGAGGGTATGATGCGATGAATGCGATCGAGACAACGGACCTGACCAGGTATTATGGCGCCCTTTGTGCCGTGGACCATCTCACCCTCTCGGTAAACAATGAGATCTTTGCCCTGCTTGGCCCCAACGGGTCCGGCAAGACAACTACGGTACTGATGCTGACAACCCTGCTCACCCCGACCGAAGGCAGCGCCAGCGTCTGCGGGCATGATGTCATGCGGGAGGGCGAGCTGGTGAGGAAATCCCTGAGTTATGTGCCGCAGGACATGGCCGTAGACATCAAGCTGACCGGCCGGGAGAATGTCCGGTTTTTCGCAGACCTGTACGGAGTACCCCATGCCGCGGACCGGGTCGATGAGGCACTGGCCGTGATGGAACTGACCGACCGGGCCGACGACCTCATCCGGACCTATTCCGGGGGGATGCGGCGACGGCTCGAACTCGCCCAGGCCCTGGTCCATGAACCCTCCGTGCTCTTCCTTGACGAGCCGACGATCGGGCTCGATGTCGCAGCCCGGAAACGGATCTGGGAACACATCCGCGCCCTCCGTAAGAAAGGCATGACGGTCTTTGTGACTACCCATTACATGGACGAGGCCGACCAGTTCTGCGACCGGGTCGGGATCATCAGCAGGGGCCGAATCGCTGCGCTCGGCACGCCGGCAGAACTCAAGGCGCGACTGATGAAAGACGTGATAACGGTGAAGGTTGAGGGATCGTTTGCCCCACTGGAGGTGGACGGGATTGCGTTTGTCGGTCGGAACGGCGACGAGGTCTCGTTTACTGCCGAGAACGGCAGGGAAGCGCTCCCGCTGCTTGCCGATGCGCTCGGGAAATCGGGATGCGTGGTCCGGTCCATGTCGCTTCGTGAACCAACCCTCGACGACGTATTCCTGCAGGCTGTGGGCCAACAGGAGGAGCCGCAGGGGTTTGAATATAACAAATTCAGGATCATGCTGCGGAGGCGGAAATGAACGGCGTGGTCTCCTACATGAAAAGGGATTTCACCAAATGGTTCCGTGGGCGGGTTGCGGTAATCTCTGCCCTGATCATGCCGGCAGCCTGGCTGATTTTTGTCGGGCTTGCCCTGCCGGTTCAGTTCACCGGTAACTATCTCGATTTCATCACGCCGGGCATCCTTGTCATGACCATGCTCTCGGCCGGTCTCTCCGGCGGGGCGCTCCTGATGTTCGACAAGATCCTCGGTTTCCTCAACAGGTTCCTTGCCCTCCCGACTCCAAGGAGCAGCATTCTTGTCGGAAAGATCCTCTTCATCACCGGGCGCGGCCTGATCCAGACCACCATCATCCTTGTTATTGCGCTCTTAATTGGTGCCACCCTGCTCAGTCCCGTGCAGTACGGCCTCACTTATTTCATCCTCTTTCTCTTCGGTGTCCTGATATCGGCATTCGCCACTACGATTGCACTGTACCTTGAAGATCATGACTCGTATGCCGCGTTCAACACCATGATCTCGATGCCGCTCTTCTTTACTTCGAGCGCCCTGATGCCCTACAGTGTCATGCCCTCGTGGCTTGCAACCATTGCGCATCTCAACCCGCTCAGTTATGCGATCGATGCTGTGCGGGACGTGACGGCAGGCGGGTTCCCGGCAGGTCCCGTCCTTGTCCTGCTCATACTGACCGGTGCAGTCCTTGCGATCTGTATGCATGTCTTCCGGAAGGTGACCGTATAATCCGGATCCAAAACCCGCACGTTTACCCTCATTATGTATATCCTGTGATAGAAGCGGGACGTGACGGTACCGTCAGGGGGATAAAGGCGTTGTTTTCAAACCGGGGCGATACGGATGCCGTTGGGGTTACCCCGTGTTATGAATTCCCGGAAATCTCCAAAAAATAACTATGGAATCTCTATCCCCGCTGCGAACGGGGATATCTGACAACAATGAAAAAGCTAATCTTCAATTGCAATTGTCGTGAGTTTCACGGATTCGACACCCTTGTGGGCCATCAGTTTCTCGGCAAGGGCTTTGAGTTTGCTGCCGTCGCCATGGACGAGAATTACCTCAAGGCACCGCTCCTTGGTCACGTGCGAGTGGAGCGAGGCCTTGATGATCTCGTGGTATTCGTGCTCGACCTCCACGATCGAGGAGAGGAGATTGCGCTGCTCGTGGTCGTACACCATCGTGATGACCCCCTCCCTCTCTCCCTTGACGTCCGACATCCACTTGTAATACGTGATATACGTACGGATTGCATCGCGTATGCCTTCGGAGCGCGATGAGTAGCCACGATAGTTCAGGATTTCATCGAACCGGTCGAGCAGGTTTTTCGGAAGCGATATGCCAATCCGTGAGAGATCGTCGTCCATGGTCATGTAGTATCAGTGATGAGAATATCGCTATTGTCAGATTTTAAAGTTTTTGAAGAAAACAGGTGCCGGGTTGTACTTGGTAATACCGGGTCGGGATCGTGTGGGTGCTGCCAGGTGCGACCTGCCTCGTTATGTGAGAACGGGATGATCTCGGGAAGGCAGCGGTATACCGGAGTTGTGGGGGGGTCTCCAGCTGACCCCCCAGTTTGCTTTTCAAATCAATCATACCCTCCAACCGGGACCAAGGGGGGTACCCACCCCTCCCATTCCCTTTGCCCGGACCCGGCGCCAGGGACCCCCCCACCACTGAGGGGAGGGGTAGCTACCCCCCTGAGTACGGGAGGGGTGGGTCCCCCCCTCTGCCCGTTTTCCCGGAAGGGCCGGAAAATCCCTGCTCCGTCGGAAGTTCTACGCGAACTGTCACGAATGATCATGCAGGCAAGGGGGGGTGGGTACCCCTCCGGGCCATGGAGGGGTGGGTAGGGGGACCCCCTCTCCGGATTTTAACGTGGGGTGGTGGGGGGTGCCTCCTGCTGAGGGAGGGGTGACTACCCCCCTCCGGTTTTGGTGTTCAGGATTGCGGTGTCCGACGTGAGGGGGTGCGGGATTGGGTGGTTGTGGCTGGCTTGTTGGGGGAGGGGGTGGGGGGTACCCCCCTGCCGATATTATTTCCGGAGGGGTATGTACAACCTGTTCGTGATAATACAGCAGGTCCTGCTGTCATATTTCAGTGCGGGAACCAGGAATAATCTCACCGGTTCGAAGTCCGGTAAGAAAAGGAAGAGAGGGGGACGTGCAAAAAATGTCAGAACTCTTCTGCAATGCCGTATCCCCAGTTGTAAAGCGTCGCGATGGGATCGCTTTTCGGGAACAGGTTGCAGATAAGTCCTTTTCCCCGCAGAAACCGTTCTGCGGTTGCCGGTGAGACCGGGATAACCTTGTCACTAATGGTCTTTGCTGTTGACCACAGGTGGAGGTAGTAGGTGATCCTCGCTTCCTTGTCCTTGTGGATGTAGAGATCCTTTCCCTGCCGCTGGAATCCTGGTGAATATATCCTCGGCCTTTGTGCTGCATAGAGGCATTCGTCAGTCCGGGTATCAACCTGGATCTTCCTGCCGCCATCATACAGTTGGGTTTTCATTCAAACAGCTCCTGTTGTATACGGGATCGGTTTCCCCGCCAATCCCATTATAATGTAAATTTTCATGCATTCCTTGTCGAAAGTGGGGGTCTTGCTGGCTGGCCAGAAATACCCTGTATCCTCTATGCGTCACGGGTGCTCTTATACTTTTTTATTTTTGTATGAAAAAATGTGTAAATTATTAACATTTGTAGCAATAATGGGATTGGGCAGATCTTTCATGGAATCAGGTTTCCCGGTGGATACCTAGGGATCCGGCGCATGCGCAAGTTCCGGTTTCCGGTAGCTCATATAGAGCTGGTTATGCCGCTTCGCCCACCTTAACAGGGGGACAATTGACTCCCGGAGATCTCTGCCATGTTCGGTAAGTGAATACTCGACACGCGGTGGGATCTCCCCGTAGGAGGTCCGCTTGATGAGCCCGGTGTCCTGGAGGTCCCTTAAGACATCGGCAAGTGATTTGGGACTTATCTTGCCACAGTCTTTCATGATCTCGGAAAACCTCATGGATGGCCGCCGGCCCAGCTCCGAGATGATGCAGATCGCCCACTTCTTCGAGATGGTGGGCATAATCCCCCGGAGACAGCAGAGGCAGAGATGGTCGCTTTCATCTTCCATAGTTACTGCATTACTATAAAGTTTATACTATTAATAATTCAGGCACATTTGTATTATGAAATCATATTAATTTTAAAAATGGTGTTATTATGTTTGACCGTTACTCAACCACGCATCCGCCGGGACCCGTATGTCATCCCGGTTTTATGGCGATTCCAGAAAACCACGCCGGAGCTGATACCCATGGCACATTACACTGAAACCATTGACCTCTATTCTGATGATGGGAAACTGCTGAAAAGCAGCGTGCAGCTGCACCGCATCAGCCCCCTTCTGAACCCGGCTGCAAAGACGATTGTAGACTTAACCAAGCGGACGATCAATGTCAACCTTGCCGGTATCGAGGAGGCCTTAAAGACCGCAAAACTCGGTAAGGGCCGTATCCCCGGACGGGAACTCGACCTCCCGATTATGGAAAGAAAAGATGCCCTGATTGAGAAGATCAAATCGATGGTACAGGTTGAAGATGGCGATGACACGGACATCCAGCAGTTCAATGGCGGCAATCTCCTGCTCGTCAGAGCCCCCACGATCAGGCTCTCCGGGGCATCCACGTACGATGCAGCCATTACTGCGGTGGCTTCCGCGGTAACTTACGCGATTGTGGATGAATTCAATATCGACGCGTTCAATGCCTCGACCGTCAAGGCGGCCGCGTGGGGCAGTTACCCGCACACGCAGGACATGGAAGGCGCTCTTGTCACCTCGATCCTCACGATTCCCCAGAACAATGAGGGGATCGGGTATGCACTGCGCAACATCAGCGTCAACCACTTCGTGATGATGACGAACCGCAACGCCCTCCAGGGCGCTGCACTCGCGTCAACGTACGAAATGGCCGGCGTCTTTGAGATGGGCGGAGCTATCGGCCCATTCGAGCGCAACCAGCTGCTCTGTTACGCGTACCAGGGACTCAATGCCAACAACATGGTGTACGATATTGTCAGGGAGAACGGGCAGACCGGAACGGTCGGCTCCGTTGTCCAGTCCCTTGTTGACCGGGCAGTCGAGGATAGGGTCATCACGCCCGGGAAGAAAGGCGGGTATTTCCAGTTCTATGATACGAAAGATCCGATGCTATGGAATGCCTATGTCTCGGCCGGCACGCTTGCGGCAAGTATCGTAAACTGCGGGGCCGGCAGGTTCGTGCAGGCGGTCTCGTCCACGCTCCTCTACTTCAATGACCTGATCGAGCACGAGACCGGCCTCCCCGGTGCGGACTTTGGCCGCGTGATGGGTACGGCGGTCGGGTTCTCGTTCTTCAGCCACTCGATCTATGGTGGCGGCGGCCCGGGCATCTTCAACGGTAACCACGTGGTCACCCGCCACGCGTATGGCATGGCGATCCCCTGTGTCGTTGCCGCAGCGGCCATGGATGGCGGCACCCAGATGTTCGCACCGGAAGGGACATCCAAGATCATGGGCGAGACCTATGGGAAGATGGACGTCTTTTCTAAACCGATCCACCAGATTGCGGAGGTGGTGTGAGCCATGAACACGATTACCACCTATCCCCAGTGCCGTATCGTGCCGATGCGCCTCCTTGGCCCGGACACGACACAGCGGCTGCTCGACCGGATTGTTAAAGTGCCAGGCATCCGCCGGATGCTCCTCAACGGCCAGAACATCCCTGCGGTCGTGCCCTATGGTCCGGCACGCGGTGCGAAGAACGAGACCCGCCTGCGGAAAACAATCGAGATCGCCGGCAATTCTGTTGACCTCCACGTGCAGGTAGGTACCATCACGCTCGAGATCGAAGACAAGACCGTGATTGAACAGATCCGTGCGATCTGCGATGAATTTTTTGTGGATTTCCCGTGTTCTGTCCAGGAGGGGCGGTTCATGAAGTCGCAGCCGAGCCTTGTCGATTATGCAAAGTACGGCCCGGAGGCAGACCCGTCCGTGATCGGTCTTGTCGACCCGAAGCGGAAGGAGAAACCCTCCCTCATCCATCCCCTGGGCGATCGTGTCTGCGGGGGGTGCGAACTATGACGGCACGTTCACCCCAGTACGGGCCGGGGACTTCGGTAGTCGCGATCAACCGGCGAAAACAGATGGACCCGACGCACAAACTGACGACAATGCGGAATATCACCGATGAAGACATCGTCCTCCTCCTCGGCCACCGGGCTCCCGGGGCGAGCTTCAAGACTATGCATCCCCCGATAACGGAACAGCAGGAACCCTCCTGCCCGATGCGGCATCTGGTGAAACCCACGGAAGGGGCAAAGCACGGCGACCGGGTCCGGTATGTCCAGTTCGCCGACTCCATGTTCAACGCCCCCTGCCAACCTTACCAGCGGACCTATACAGAGATGTACCGCTTCCGAGGGATCGATCCCGGCACCCTGTCGGGACGGCAGATCGTTGAATGCCGCGAGAGGGACCTCGAACAGTACTGCCGGCTCCTGATCGAGACCGAGATGTTCGATCCTGCTCTTGTGAGCCTGCGGGGAGCCACCGTTCATGGCCACTCACTCCGCCTGTCAGAAGACGGTATGCAGTTCGATGCCCTCCAGCGGTGTATGCTTGGCAAGGACGGGATGGTCCGGTATGTCAAGGACCAGATCGGCCTACCCCTCAACCGGATGGTGGAGGTAGGAAAACCGCTCGACCAGAAATGGCTCAAGGAACATTCCACGATCTTCCACTGCCTTGTGGGTACGGCCCTGCGCGATGATGCCGAGTATGTCGAATACCTTCAGCGGATCCACACGCTGCGGACACGCTATGGCTTCATGCCAAGGGAGGCCTGAATAAAATGGCATCCGTAGAGCATTCCCAGAAACAGTTCTTAAAGGCACTCAGAGAGAAGTTCAAAGGACAGGATGTAGAATCGCAGAAGACCGAGTTCTATAAGTTCGGCGGCGTCCGCCAGTCCCCGCGGAAGCGGGAGTTCATGGAGGCAACAAAGAAAATCGAGGCGGATCGCGGGATCTCGATGTACGACCCCGAACACTGCCACCTGAACGGTATCCCGATGGGCCAGCGGCAGCTGATGACCTACGAGGTCTCGGGCACCGGCACGTTTGTCGAGGGCGACGATCTTCACTTTGTTAATAACTCTGCCATGCAGCAGATGTCTGACGAGATCAAGCGGACGATCATCGTGGGTATGGACATTGCACACAACACCCTCCAGAAACGGCTCGGGAAGGAAGTCACCCCCCAGACCATCAACGAGTATCTCCACATCATCAACCATGCGATGCCCGGCGGCGCTGTCGTCCAGGAGCACATGGTCGAGACCAATCCCGGTCTTGTTGACGACTGTTTTGTCAAGGTATTCACCGGCAACGATGAAGTAGCCGATGACATCGAGCCGCAGTACCTCCTGAACATCGAGAAGCTCTTCCCAAAGAAACAGGCAGAGGCACTCAAGGCCGAGATTGGGAAGTCGATGTACCAGGCAATCCATGTCCCGACTATCGTTGTCAGGACCTGCGATGGCGGCACTACGAGCCGATGGTCTGCGATGCAGATCGGGATGTCATTCATTGCTGCGTACCGCACCTGTGCAGGAGAAGCAGCGGTTGCTGACCTCTCGTTTGCTGCAAAACATGCCGGTGTCATACAGATGGGGTCCCACCTGCCAGCCCGCAGGGCACGCGGTCCCAACGAGCCGGGAGGGATCAAGTTCGGGATGTTCTCCGATATGATCCAGGCCGACCGGAATTACCCGGACGACCCGGCCCATGCGGCCCTTGAAGTCGTGGCAGCGGGCGCAGTCCTGTTCGACCAGATCTGGCTGGGTTCCTATATGTCGGGCGGTGTCGGGTTCACCCAGTACGCAACGGCTGCGTACACGGACAATATTCTCGACGATTTCACGTACTATGGTATGGATTATATCAAGGACAAGTACTGGTACAATTATCACGAGCCGGGAGCAGACAAGGTGATTAGACCTACGCAGGATATTGTCAACGATATTGCGACCGAAGTAACACTCTACAGCATGGAGCAGTACGAGAAGTTCCCGACCTTAATGGAGGACTACTTCGGCGGCTCCCAGCGGGCCGCCGTAATGGCAGCGGCAGCGGGCCTGACCACTTCGATTGCCACGGGCAACTCGAATGCCGGCCTGAACGCGTGGTACCTTTCGATGATTGTCCACAAGGACGGCTGGTCACGCCTCGGGTTCTTTGGCTATGACCTGCAGGACCAGTGTGGATCCGCGAATTCGCTGTCGATGGAACCGGACCGTGGCGCAATGGGCGAACTGAGGGGTCCGAACTACCCGAACTATGCGATGAACGTGGGCCACCAGGGAGAGTACGCGGCAATTGTTGCCAGTGCCCACCTTGGACGGGCCGATGCGTTCTGTTACGATCCTCGGGTGAAGATCACCTTTGCCGATCCCTCGCTGAAGTTCGACTTCTCGCAGCCCCGTAAGGAGTTTGCAAAAGGCGCGATCCGGGAGTTCGAAGCCGCGGGCGAACGGTCGCTGATCATGCCGGCACGGTAATCTTGCCAAATAAAGTTCTTGCACGTTTCCTATAGTTCCGGTGATTGACCGGCGCCCCCGTTTTTTACGAAATACTCATATTGTGGCTTAATGTATGTTTTTGCAGGCCGCCCTGATCTACCTCCTCGGTTTCTTTTTCATGTATACTGATCCCGAATTCAAGTGGACGTGAGAAAGCCTTTCCCCCACCTCACGTCCCCCATGAGTGTGGCGATTATTCACGTCTGACATTGTCATATTGCTCTTCACGGGCCGAACTATACAGGATTATAAGTATCGTCCAGTCTGACTCATTGTGATCCATCCACGGGTATAATGCCTATATAAAGACGATCCGCGTCCGCCGTCTCCCTCTTTACACTTAATCGCTAGGCAACAATCCGCGGGAAACCCGACGAATAAAAAAATCTTAGTATGCTCCGATAGAACTCTTGGTTGTTTTCCAGATCAGGGGCAGGTCCTCTTTCTTCACCCAGTTCCCGCCCTTATGCCAGAGAATGACGTTCTGTCCGTCATTTGTCATCAGCAGAGTAACACTTGGATCGCGTTCATCTGGCAGAAAATTGAACAGGGCCGCAGAGAAGACTGAGAGCAGGATGGTGTCCTGTTTATCAATGACCCGGACCATATCGAAGGCTCCCCGCTCCAGGACTACGGTGCATCAGGATATAAGAGCTGGTTCGGAAATACATCAGCGGTGCTGATGGGCGGGGATACCTTCTTTATTGAAAGTGTTGACCGGGAGAAGGACCAGCAGTAAATAAAATTCGGCAGCGTCATCCTGAGAAATAATACAAAAATTACTTGGCTTATCGTGGACAAGGAGACGAGCAAGACCATATCGAGGGGTTCGTTCTATCTCTGAATAACATGAAGGCTATCAGGGAAGATATAGGAAGATCCTTCTGGCAAATCCCGCGTCCTGATAATGTACAGTGAAAAGAGAAAATGGCAAAAAAGGAAAGTTAATTTGTATCACGGTGCCGGTTTCCCGGCCAGCTTAATGCCATAGGCAAGCCCGAGTACAACAAGGAATGCAAGGATTGTACCGACAATGATCGCAATGAGGCCCCCCAGGGGTCCCAGGGAATCGCCAAGTGAATAATCCGGCATGGGAGACGAATACGAGAAACGTCCGGCCGTCTCCTCATGGATTTCAGCATCGGCAGGTGTATCGCCGGTAATGGTCTTCTGCCCCTGAACAACAAGAGCAGTGCTTTCCAGGCCATCAGGATCTCCGGATGCAAGGAATACTGCCAGAGCACCAATGAGCAGGGCAACGATGATCCCCGCAATAATGAATGTCTTATTGTCCATCATGATGATCAGGCTCCGGCCCCCACTGAAGTCTTAACCCCTGTATCCATCAGATCAGGACGGACCTCCATGATCAGTCTGATTGCCGCGACCGTAACGATCGCTTCAATCACGCCAATGACTGCGTGATACAGGCCCATTGCAATGAGACCGACATTGAGCGGGAAAGTCCCGGCTAAATACATCTCAACTGCACAGGCAAGTGCCGGTATAAGACAGGCGAGCCAGGCTGCAATGAATGCAGAGATTGGCATGCTCTTTGTTACTTTCATGAGTCCTTTGAAGGAATAGAACCCGACAAAACCCCCGATCACGCCCATGTTGATGATGTTTGCACCCATGGTCGTGATGCCGCCATCCCCGAACATGATCCCCTGAACTACGAGGACCAAAGTCAGGATGAAGATCGCGGCGAACGGCGATCCGAGAACGATCGCGGCAAGCGCTCCCCCGACAAGGTGCCCGCTGGTACCCATGGCAACCGGGAGATTGAAGGACTGGAGGGCAAAGATGCCCGCGGCAAGGACCGCAACAAGCGGAAACTTATCTTCGCCCAGTTCGTTCCTGGCCCACCGGAGGGCCAACGCTACAAAAATGAGGGCGATGATCCAGTAGATCAGGCCCTGGTCAATGGGTATAAATGCGTCAGGGATATGCATGAACTTCCTCCCAGGAATTATTACAACTCTGACAATTTGTAACACTCATATAGTTAAAAAGATTGTTTTTTGATTACCAAAAGTAATTGATATTTTTCAATGGTGATAAAAAATTGTAAATTATTTAAAAAAATCACGAAGAAAAATGGTTAAGTTATGTTACTGATGTGACGGCTGTACGCGCTTGAGAAGGGGATCGCCTATCGGTATTGTAGTGATCTTCACCGTCTCAATTCCATTCAGAGACGTCAACATTTTTACAAGAGCCTTGATTTGTACAGTACTACCCTGAATAACAAAAAGATCAAGTTGTCGGTCCTGACTGATATTTTTCCGAAGTGAAATCCTGATGATATCCTGGTATTCGTACCGGATTTCATAAATGGAGGTCAGGAGATTCTCCTTCTTGCAATCATAAAGAATGGTAATGACACCCATTTTGTCGTTGGTCCTGTTGTCAAACCACTGATTATTGATATTGAAGAACTGAATAGCATCGTGGATCCCTTTGGACCGGGAAGTATATCCCCGATGTATGAGAATTTCATCGAGTTGTTCGATCATGGATGCAGGAAGAGTGACTCCAAACCTGGAGGTGTGATTATCCGGATCTGATGTCATGAATAAACATCATTCTTATCGTTTTTTAATTTTATGATATATTTTGAATTTCGTAGCACCAAGTTATAACCTCTTAATATGATATAATTAAATCATATGGATCCTATAGATCCCGTATCTACCTGAATCACGATCATGCCGGCCCAGTATTATGATGGCACATCCTAGGAAAATCTCGCTCTGGATACGATCCTCAATCTTGGCGAAAAAGCTTCAGACCATGGATACAAAGCCGGTGACATTATCACGGTAAAGATCGTCCATATCCCGAGCGGGCAGGTCATCTTTGACAAAGATGTTGTGGCTGTTTGAGGAAGGGGATACTTTTCACGTCGATGGCGTGGATCCGGACGATCCGAACTGTATGAAATTCGGCACCGGTATCCTGAGAAATAATACAAAAATTACATGACTTATCATAAACAAGGAGACGAACAAGACCATATCGATGGGTTCATTCTGTCTCTGAAATGGAGGGAGGGCAGAACGGTGCTCCAATCCAGTACAACCAAGTATAATTAAGTCCGTAATATTCCAAAAACATTAAAGACTCCCGACAATGATATTTCATAACGGATATTACCATGACCATGGATGACGACCTATCCCGGATCGGCATATCGCTGCCGAAAAACCTGCTCGACCGGTTCGACGAAATCCTCAACTACCGCGGCTACTCCTCGCGGTCGGAAGGTATACGCGATGCGATCCGGACATACATTACTTATTACAAGTGGATGTCTGACGTCAAGGGGGCGCGGGAAGGTGTCATTACGATGGTGTACGACCATGAGCAGCGCAACCTTCTCTCTTCCATCACAGAGATTGAACACGATTATCATGAGGTTATCAAGGCCTCGCTCCACTCCCATGTCACCCATGAGCGGTGCCTGGAAGTAATTCTTGTTCACGGGGACGGCTCCCAGCTCAAGGCTCTTGCCGAGAAATTGATGTCCCACAAGGGTGTCGAGTCAGTCAAACTTACAACAATCGCCATCGAAGAATAACAATCGAACTACGTCACATCACATACCTGCGGATAGTACAGGAACCAAAAACCTGTTTTGCAATTGTTCTTTTTGATTCGTTTATGTCATTCCCCCGATATGCATTCCGCCCTCCCAACTGACAATCCTTCTCAATGGGTGGGTGGTGATCATCTGCCAATGGTGTTTTTTCAATCGAATCGTCTCCTTATCCTTGCATATTAAAAAAGGAGATAGGTATTATTCCATAATGCAATATAACTAAAGGTAGATCACACGGATTCAGGGTGGTTGTAATAATTATGTTCCATTCAGTTTTATGATTTTTTAATACAATAGAGAAATTTTGTATACTTTCGCATCTTGTGGGTTTCGGTGATGTATGTTGGGAAACCTTTCATGAGACATACAGTCTCATCATGATACATACGCGATTGCATGTTCCCCATAACTCACTTTTCTTAAGTTTTCAATACAAAGGGCACTCAAAAGAAACTCTTATGGAATCATACGAAATAAAAAATATTTATTACTATGTGGGGCATACAGATATTACGGGGAGATGATGCCCACTGAACTCATCTGTTCGTCCACCCGATACCCTGACGAAGGATGTATCATTCCTTTGGCACTCATCTCCTTATTATTCCATGACCCTATTTCCAGATTGGAGTTGAACATCAGAATGGTTGTAACTAAGAAAAAAACAGAGACTAAAAAACCAAAGACCATAAAGGCAGAACCGAAGAAGACAGAAGCGAAAAAAACCGTTGCCGGTAAGACGGTAGCAAAACCAGCGGCAAAAACCAAAAAATAATTTTTCACCTCCTGTGAAATACCTGTTTTTCTCAATTAACTAAATTTTCCCCGGGTTTTTTATCAATTCGGGGCGCTGCCCAGGTCCATTATAGCGGTTCGTAAAAGTGTTGAGAGATCTTTAAAAATGATACTTCCTTGACTCATAATGGGGGATGTCCCTCCCTCCGACCCCCGAATAACCATACCTCTGTTTCTATGTGGATCATTTTTTTTAATCCGATAAGTTTTTTTTTAAATATTTATTAATTAATCATATTTAGTATGAAAAAAGATCAGAATCTTTTTACCGTTTATCTTCCTACTTGATGTGATGATAATGAATGACTCCGAGATTAAGGATGCTGTCCGTAAGAGCTGGGACGCCTCTTCTTCGACGTATGATACGCGACCCGGCCATAAGATCAGCACCGAAGCAGAAAAAGAGGCATGGAAACAGGAACTGAAGCGAAACCTGCCGCCGGCACCCCTTGATATCCTGGATGTTGGATGCGGGACCGGTGCCATGGGTTTGCTCTTTGCGGAGATGGGGCACCGGGTCACCGGTGTTGACCTGTCGGAAGCGATGATGGCCAGGGCCCGGGAGAAAGCGAAAGCCCAGAACATGGCGATCGCGCTGAAGACGGGTGATGCCGAGCACCTGCCGTTCGAAGCAGGCACCTTCGACGTCATCGTCAACCGTCACCTGCTCTGGACCCTTCCCCACCCGGAGGTTGCCCTGAAGGAATGGCACCGGGTCTTAAAGACCGGGGGAACCCTCAGTATCATTGACGGCGTCTGGAAAGACCGCAGTGTTTCCCTGCGGGCAAAACGGCTGCTCAGCGATGGTCTGGCGCGTGTTTTCGACCCGAGCAGCCACAGTCATTACAGCAAGGAACTCCGGAACCAGCTCCCGCATGATGGGGGAATTCCGAAGGAGACCATGACCTCTTTCCTGGAACGTGCAGGATTCTCTGGTATCGGTTTCCGGGACCTGATGTACATCCGCGAGATGCAGAAGGCCCAGCAGCCCTGGTACCGGAGATTCGTCCCCCAGAAGACGTACTATATCCTGACTGCAAAAAAACAGGCCTGATTCCCAAATCCTGTCCGATTGAAGTAATTTGTTATCGTGATTATTATGAAAACGAAGGCGTTTATTGTATGCTTACTCGTATTCCTGCTCGTTGCAGGGACTCTGATTGCCGGATGTACGACCAACAGTGCAAAGCCTGCCGCGGGATCGAGTACGCCCGCAGTCACGCAGGCCTCAGCTGCGTCTGCCACTCAGGCATCAACAAGTCCCAAAATCCTGAGGATGGCGGACTTGTCGGCAATTACCAGTATCGACCCGGCTTCATCCGGTGTATTTGTGACGGAGAAGGCAATGGTTACAGAACCACTTGTAGGTGCAACCCAGGATTTCGTCCTGACCACCAAGCTTGCCACCTCATGGAAACAGACCAGCCCGACTACATGGGAGTTCAAGCTCCGTGACGATGTGAAGTTCCATAATGGTCAGCCGATGACCGCCAATGAGGTAAAATTTACCCTTGACCGTACGTGTAACCTCAACGCAGCATCAAGAGAGATGGCGGATTACAAGAGCAGCAGGGTAATTGACGACCATACGATCGAGGTCACAACCAACACGAATATCCCCATCCTGCCAGCCATCCTGCATTATTCCAACTTTGGCATCATCCACCCGGATTCCCTGAATGCGCAGGGGAACTTCTCGATACCGGTGGGTACCGGACCCATGATGTATGATTCATTTGATCAACAGACCCGTGTGTTTACGGTTAAGAAGAATCCGGATTACTGGGCCGGAACAGTAAAACTCGATGGTGTTGTTTTCTCATCAGTACCCGATCATAACAGCCGTACCCTCGCCATTGAGAAAGGGGATATTGATTTTACCGTTGATCTACCGTATAACGAAGCCGAACGTATCGATGCACTTCCAGGGATCAATGTTGAAAAATACCTGACTCCCAGGGTTTACGTATTATATGTTAACTTTGATCGTGCACCCCTTCAGGATCTCCGCTTACGCCAGGCACTATCCCTTGCCATCAACCGGACAGATATCGTCAATCATGTTCTGTATGGTATCGGACAACCTGCCAAGGGATTCTTCCTGCCCTCCATGTCATTCGGGAACAAGAATCTGGAGCAGCTCCCGTACGACCCCGTGAAGGCGAAAGCGCTTCTTGCAGAGATGGGGTACAAGGATACGAATGGAGATGGGATTGTCGAGAAAGACGGACAGCCGCTCACAATTAACCTCATAACGGCAACGAACCGCCCAGCACTTTCCCCTATGGCAGAAACAATCGGATCCGATCTTAAAGCGATTGGTATCCAGTCCAAGGTTGAGGTTATGGCCAGTGCTGCCGGTAACGACAGAGTCTCCGCAGGGACATATGATCTGAACCTTGTCGCGAATAATATTGCCATGGTCCCCGATCCGGGATATATCCTCCCCAAGTGGTTCAAATCGACTGGAGATACCAATAAGGGCCATTACAAGAATGCCACCCTGGATGCCCAGATCGACGATGCTATGCACACGGTCGATGACAAGGAGAGACTTGCCAAGTGGAACAAGGTTGAATCTGACGCGTATGATCTTTTACCAATCATCCCGGTTGCAGATTACGGTGTATTGATTGTGAAAAAGGATACGGTCCAAGGCTACAAGTTTGATCCGACCGCTCACGATTACGCGCTGGATTACGAGATCACCATCACGGAATAAGGAGAGTGTGAGGCCCAAGTCCAATCATCTTTTTTTGGAGAAACCATGCACTACTACCTTATCAAGAGGTTTGGATTCCTGGTACTGACCATCATCGCAGCATCAGCGCTCGCGTACTTCATGCTGCACGCGGTACCCGGGGAGACCGCTGAGAACGTTGCACGCCATACCATTGTCGGAATTGAAGATGATGTATCCGAACTGGTGAAAGCCGAGATCTCCTCCAAGTATAACCTTAACGATCCTATCTGGGTTCAATATACAAACTGGTTATCCGGATTGATATTTCACGGGGACCTGGGATCCTCATATGTTTACAAGGATACCAGCGTTATGACATTAATCTCTCTCGCACTCGGTCCCACCATCATCCTTGCAATTGCAAGCATGCTGATTGTTATTGTCGTGGGGATTCCTCTGGGTATGTATTGTGCAGTGCATGAGAACCGCCCCAGCGACCTTATTGTCCGGGGTGCGACAATCCTCAGCATCAGTTTCCCGTCATTCTGGCTTGCACTCATGCTGATCCTTGTCTTCTCCCTGACACTGGACTTGCTTCCTGTTGCAGGTTATGGGACACCAGCCAACATCGTACTACCGGCTGTTGCCCTTGCCCTCCATCCGACAGCGGTTGTCATTCGTATCGTCAGGACAAGTATGCTTGAGACCCTCGGGCAGCAGTATATCACCTTTGCAATTGCAAAGGGACTCTCGTTTGGTCATATCCTCTGGAACCATGCAATAAAAAATGCCCTCATCCCGGTCCTTACTCTCCTCGGTGTATATTTTGGTAACCTGCTGGCAGGTACTGTCATTATCGAGAATATTTTTGCATGGCCAGGAATCGGCAACCTGCTGATAAGCAGTGTCGATGCGCGTGATATCCCTGTGGTGACTTCATGTATCGTCGTGATCGTGGCGATGTTTTTGATTGTGAATTTCGTTGTTGACCTTTCATATCATTTCATAGATCCGAGGATCCGTTATGAGTGAAGATGTAATTATCCGTCCCAAAACCCGGTGGATGTTACCAGCAAAAACTGCCGATATTTCCAAAAACCGGTTGTACCGGGAAATTGCGAAACGACCTGGTTTTCAGGTTTGCCTGTTACTTCTGGGGATTCTTGTCGTTGCTGCAATCTTTGCACCGTATATTTCACCCTATGATCCTGAGGCGATTTCCGTCAAGGATAAGAATCAGGGAATCTCATCTGCCCATCTCTTCGGCACCGATTTCCTGGGAAGGGATCTCTTCAGTCTTACCTTGTGGGGTGCCCGGACCTCCCTGCTGATTGCTTCTATCTCGGTAGCAATTGCCCTTATCTTCGGAAGTGCAGTTGGCTGTGTCGCGGGATATTACGGGGGGGTAGTCGATGAAGTCCTCTCCCGCTTTGTTGATCTTCTCCTGGCGTTTCCCGGGATTATCTTTGCCCTTGCCCTGCTGGCATTTATGGGCGCCGGAATACTGAATTTGATCATCGCGATCACGCTCTCCCAATGGGCCATTTACGCCCGTCTGATGCGCGGACAGGTAATTTCGATAAAAAACCTGGAGTATGTCCAGAGCGCCTATACTGCCGGCTTGCCGGACTCCCGTATCATGACCCGTCACCTTTTCCCGAATGCAGTAATGCCGGTGTTGATCCTTTCAACAATTGATATCGGTCATGTCATCCTCTCTGTTGCCGGCCTGAGTTTTCTCGGTCTCGGCATCCCTCCGGGCATACCGGAGTGGGGGTCCATGATCGGTGCTGGTAAGGAATTCCTGCGTACCGCGCCACTGAATGTGATTGTCCCGGGTCTTGCTATCACGTTCGTTGTCCTGATCTTCAATTACCTTGGCGAAGGTCTGCGGGACATCCTCGATGTCCATAAGGATCAGGTGAATATCGAATGACGCTCCTCTCGGTCAAGGATCTTAATGTCTGCTTTCCGACCGGGGAAGGTATCGTTCATGCATCTCGTGATGTGTCGTTCTCCATGGAGTCCGGTGAGGTATTAGGTCTTGTCGGGGAGACCGGTTCGGGAAAATCCGTGATCGGACAGGCGATCATACGGTTGCTTCCCACCAATGCCAACATCACCGGGACGATCGCTTTTAACGGGCAGGAACTCACAACGCTCAAGGATGATGCCATGCATGCGCTCCGGGGACGAGTGATCTCCCTTGTCCCACAAAATCCATCAGGTTCCCTTGACCCGCTGGTCCGGAACGGTATGCAGATTGGCGAGATCTTCATCGAACGGGGCATGACGAAAAATACGGCATGGGATAAAGCCTGCGACCTGCTTGTCGCTGTAGGGCTTATCCCATCCGACCGGATTGCAAAGGAGTACCCCCACGAACTGTCCGGCGGGATGCGACAGAGGCTAACGACCAGCATTGCGATCGCAGAAAAATCATGCCTGATTATTGCCGATGAACCCACTAAGGGGCTGGACTACCATGCACGCGAAACCACGGCCCGGGTATTGTCAGATATAAAAACCCGGGATAACGTGTCCCTTCTCCTTATCACGCATGACCTTTACCTTGCCGAACATCTCTGCGACTGGATCGCAGTCCTTTACGCAGGGGAGATCGTCGAGATCGGGCCTGCCGGGCAGATCTTCAATACACCCCGCCATCCCTATACGCAGGCACTGATCAGGGCAATGCCGAAGAACGGGCTCGTCCCGCTTGACGGCCAGAGTCCCAGCCTCATGGCAATTCCCAAGGGGTGTTGCTTTGCGGACCGGTGTTCCTGCCATTCCGAGATATGCAGTAAGGAACATCCGGATCTTATACAGGAATCCCTGAATGGAGGTGTACGGTGTCACCACCCGTCCTGCAACTGACCGGGCTCTCCAAGTCATACGGCCATGGTGACATTTTCTCGGGGATCTCGTTTGAAGTCGGCAGCGGGAAGACCGTTGGACTCTTCGGCCAGAGCGGGTCAGGAAAGACTACGCTGGGGCGCTGTATCATGCGCATAGAGAATCCCAGCTCCGGCCAAATCATGATGCAGGGCATGGATCTCGCACGCATAAGACGGGGTAAATTGCGGGATCTCCGCCCGTCATTCCAGATGATCTTCCAGCACCCGGAAGTCTCCCTGAACCCCCGTATGACTCTCGGCGAAAGTGTAGCAGAGCCCCTCATGGTTCACAAGAGAATCGGTATGGATGACGCGCTCAGGGAGATCGGACCACTCATCAGGAGGGTCGGGCTGAGGGATGAACACCTTGCACGGTATCCCCACCAGCTCTCGGGTGGCGAAGTCCAGAGGGCGGTCCTCTCCCGGATCTTCTCGCTCAAGCCTAAACTCGTGGTAGCGGATGAGCCGACCTCAATGCTGGACGTATCTGTCCAGGCTCAGGTTCTCCGGCTGATGCAGGACCTCCAGAAGGAGACCGGGGTGTCCTATGTCTTCATCTCCCACGATCCGGATGTAATGAGTGTTATGTGTGATGATGTGCTCTGGATTAACCATGGAAAAGGTGTGATGTACGACCGGTCTGCATTCATTGACCGGGTCAAAACGAGATATATCTTAGACGTGCCGGCGTAATATTCTGGGAACCGGAATGGCAGGTTGAGCCGCCGTTCCTTGTAGTTCCCGGATGTTCATTAACGGGGTGAGAGGATGGAATACACTAACCCTTCTCCGGCTGTTGTTTGTTTCTTATCAACGGGGTCAGAGTGAGAGTCGGGAATCATGGATGTCATTGAAACACGCAATCTCTACAAGTCTTTTGGGCCGGTCCCTGCAGTTGCCGATGTCAGTATCACGGTGAAGAAAGGGGAAATTTTCGGTTTTCTGGGGCAGAACGGAGCCGGGAAGACCACAACAATCCGGATGCTCACCGGCGTCCTGATCCCGGATTCCGGAACAGCACGTATCTGTGGTATCGATATCCAGCAGGACCCCCTCGAGGCCAAGAGACATATGGGAGTCATTCCGGAGAATGGGACGGTCTATGCCGATCTCACTGCAGAAAAAAACATTCTCTGGACAGCAAAATGTTACGGGATGGACCGGGCCTCCCGGGAAGAAAAGGCCCGTGAAATATTGATCCGTCTGGGACTGGAATCGCGGAAAGACGACCTTGTCAGGACCTTTTCCAAGGGTATGCGACAACGTATCAGCATTGCCTGCGCCATTGTGCATTCCCCCCCTGTCCTCTTCCTGGATGAACCAACGACCGGCCTTGATGTGATCAGCAGGAGACTGGTGATCGACACTGTGCGGCGGATGAACCGGGAAGGCAGCACGGTCCTCATTACGACCCATAATATCGAAGAGGCAAATGCCCTCTGTTCTGCCATCAGCATCATTCACAAAGGGAGAATTATTGCATCCGATAGTCCGGAACGAATCAGGACACAGTATGATACATCAGGCTTCATTGAGATCTCCTTTGAGCAGAAAATCCAGGGCAGGACTCTTATGGCCGGGGGGATATCGCGTGTTGAACCGATAGGCGACAAGTGGCGGGTCTACACGGATGATGCGGATCGCACCGTCAAGGACCTTGCGAAGATCGCTGAACAGAACCACCTGAAGATCGTCTCGGTTGCAACATCGACACCTTCCCTTGAGCAGGCATTCATCGAAATGACGGAGGCGACCTGATGGATCCCCGGTGTTTTATCTGGAGTGTCCTGATGGTCACCGAGAAGAATATGCGGATCTATTACTACAAGGGGTCAGTCGTGATCTTCGGCCTCCTCTTCCCGTTCATCATGTTCCTCACCTTTTTTATCGGCCGGAACCTTGACCTGGTCCTGTTTTTCCCTGGTTTTCTTGGTATGATGCTCTTTTTCTCCGCATCGTCAACCGGTCCCCTCATCACCCCGTGGGAAAAGCGGGAGAAGACCTATGAGCGGCTCGTTTCCCTGCCGGTTGTTATTGAGAGTATCATCCTTGGTGATATCCTCTCGGGAGCCGTGTTCGGCTTTGTCATCACCTCCCTTGTCTGGCTGGCAGGCTCGTTTATCCTGCACCTGCCCCTAGAAAACCCAGTGGTGCTCATCGCAGCATTCTTTCTCGGATCGCTCGCGTTTGCCTCACTTGGTACCCTGCTCTCTTCCCCGGCTACCAATACTCCTTCGAATATCATGATGTTCTCCAACCTGGTCCGGCTCCCGTTGATATTTGTGAGCGGCATCTTCATTCCTCTCAGTCAGCTGGGAGAATGGGCATGGACCAACATGCTTTCCCCGCTCACCTATCTCGTCGACCTGTTCCATACAGCAATCACCGGCGACGGAGTTTATTCACCGATCCTGGATTCAGCGGTCCTTATTATCGTGATTCTAATCTTTGCAACGGGTGCCAAGGTCATCCAGCAGCACAACCTGCACAGCGGACGGTGATCGGCTATTGCTATAGGGAGAAGATTATGTAATGACTGCAATGATACAGTCTCCAAGTGAGTGGCTCACGGTCCCGGCAGACCGCAGGATGATCTATTTCCTCTGCCTCATCGGTTTTTTTGCAATCTTCTCGACAACCTTGTCGAAAAATCCGGTACCGCCTCTCCTCTCCCATGCGCTCGGAGCAGACGGTGCGATGATCGGTCTTATCTCGGCAGTCTCCCTTCTTGCCGTGATACTCTTTTCCTTCCCAGCAGGTGTCCTTGCTGATCATCTTCGGGAGAAAACGCCTGCTTGTTGCTCTGGTGTGATCTTTCTTTCCGCCCCGCTGTACTCCTGAATAACGGTGTATCATTTTTCATCAGTATTTCATCAGTATTATATCAAATCCGGGGTTCTTGAGGTTTTATGAATATAAGGGGCTTCTGAATAAACTGTTTAAATTACTGCGTATTACGAAAATTAAAATATGTAATATTTATAACGCTCAACATCACACTATCGTATGTCTAATGGTGCCGATATACTCCAAAACAAGAGATGGTCAATGATATTCAGACAACACCCCCTTCTGGAAAAAATCCTCAACAATCTCCTGATTCTTGTTGGATCGATTTTTGTGCTCTCCATCATTGTCTTTGTTTTTGCACGGCTTTCCCCGGGAGATCCGTTACTGGCATTTTATGGCGATGCATTAGAGTTCATGGGTCCGGCGGAATTGGATGCCGCCCGGGCGCGACTTGGTCTGGACGGTCCGATATATATTCAGTATATCCACTGGCTTGCCAATGCCGCGACCGGAAATTTTGGTCTTTCCCTGCAATACAAAATCCCGGCAATGGATGTCATTTCACCCTTAATTGTGAACACGCTGATTCTTGGGATTACCGGGTACATTCTGGTTTTTACATTGGCCATCCTCGTCGCAATTGGCTGTGCCCTGCATGAAGACGGACTCTTTGACCGGATTGCCTGCCAGCTCGGTACTATGATCTATTTCATTCCCGCGTTCTGGCTGGGTCTCTGTCTTGTGCTGATATTCAGCATCAACCTCAACTGGCTGCCCAGCAGCGGTGCATACGACTTTGGCATGAGTGGGAATCTGGTAAACCGTATCGAGCATCTCATCCTGCCATTAACCATCATGATTGGATCGCATATCTGGTATTATGCTTACATGATCCGGAACAAACTGCTTGACGAAAATCGTAAGGATTACGTCCTTTTGGCCAAGGCAAAAGGCTTAAGCAAATCGGAAATCATCTGGAAACATTCTCTCAGAAATGTCGCCCCGACCATCATTAACCTCATGGCAATCTCTATTCCCCATGTCTTAAGTGGGACTGCTATAGCAGAAGCTGTGTTCAACTATCCCGGAATCGGAAACATGGCTGTTATTGCAGCAAAATACCATGATTATAACCTTCTCATGCTGCTCGTACTAATTTCCGGATCGATTGTTATTATCGCCAGTATTGTTGCATACTCGATCAATGAAGTGGTAGATCCGCGGATGAAAGATACGGGGGTGACCGTATGGGAGAAATAGATCTATCTTCGTTTGAGATTGTGGGCACGGGATATAAGACACAGGACGAAATTGTCCTTAAAAAAAGCCTTCTTCCCGCCCTTAAGAAACTACCGTGGCTGTCCATCATCGTTCTTTCAATAATCGTATCTGGTTGTGTCTTTGCAGACCACATCAGCAATCATGACCCTACGATGTATTATCTCGACCATATCAACGAACCCCCAAGTCATGAGTTTTACTTTGGAACGGATTCAATGGGCCGGGATCTGTACTCCATCATCTGGTATGGGGGAAGGACATCTCTTATGGTGGGCATGCTTGGGATGGTTTTGGTCACCCTCATTGGTATAACATATGGCAGCATCAACGGAATGGTCAACACCCGGGGAGATCTCCTCCTGCAGCGGATTGTGGAAGTATTCCACTGTATTCCGACACTTCTCCTTGCCTTGCTCCTGCTCGGAACCCTGGGGAAGCAAAGCGTTCTCTCACTCACAGTAGTCATTGCAATCGTGAGCTGGTTTGCCCTTGCAAGAATTGTCCGCAGCGAAGTCCGGCAGATTCGCAACAATGAGTATGTCCTTGCTGCGAAAACAATGGGTTCAGAATTCCCTCATCTGGTCCGGGTTCACCTGATTCCCAATATTATCCCGGCAATAATGTTTGTTGTGATATCGAGTATAAGTGCCTGCATCACGATGGAAGCAACGTTGAGCTTCCTCGGCATTGGCCTTCCGCTGGATATTCTCTCGTGGGGCAGTATTCTCTCCCTTGCCAATCGTGCCCTCCTTACCAATACCTGGTGGGTAATTATCTTCCCGGGAATTTTCCTTATTGCCACCCTTACCTGCATTTCCTCAATTGCAAATACGTTCCGTAAAGATACGAATAAAAAACCGAACAGGCTCTGAATTTTCGGATGTCTGATGGTATTACAATTTTATAAAATTATTTTGGAAAATGTATACTAAATGCATACGTTTTTAGGTTATTTTCATAACATCTATAAACTTATAAATGAATTACGAGTACTGAGTAATACGTAGAGAAAAAAACGTATTAATCCTGATTGATGTATTTCGGTTATCGAATGAATCGAAAGGATCTATTCGAGATGCAGCGACACTCAATCCTTTCAGTCTGAATCGGGAGTAAAATCCAAAGGTGATATGATGAAACAACAAACCACAATTCTTGCATTATGTCTTATTGTTGTCCTCTGCCTGGTTGCTGCCGGATGTTCAAGTACCGGCAACACCGGGACCAGTGCTCCTGCCGTAACCGGTACTTCCGGAGCCAGTGCAACGGGGATGAGCAATACCCTCATGTACGCGGGAGAGAGTGCGGCTACTATTAACCCTGTCCTTAAAACCGGATCTGAACTTACTGACATAATCTTCTCGGGCCTGATGAAGCTTGATGCCAATAGGAATCCTGTTGTTGATCTGGCGGAGAGCTATACTTATGACAAAGACAAAAAAGTCTACACCTTCACGCTTCGTAAAGGAGTGACCTGGCATGATGGACAACCCTTCACGTCTGCCGATGTGGTCTATACGTATGACACGTTGATACACGACACCAACCTCACTACCACAATCCGCAGTAACTACCAAGATATCCAATCGGTCAGCGCACCTGATGATTACACGGTTGTCATTACCATGGCCAGGGACAATGCTGCCATGCCCGGCTACTTCGCAATGGGTATTCTCCCTAAGCACATCTGGCAGGGCCAGGATCTCATGACATCTCCCTGGAACCAGAAACCCGTCGGCACCGGCAGGTACAAGTTCGTCAGCTGGGATACCGCAGGCAAAATGATCACGGTGGAGCGCAATACGAACTACTATGGTCATGTCCCGAACATCGAACGGGTTATTTACAAGACTGTGGCGGTGGAGGGAGTCAAGGCAACCATGCTCCGGACCGGTGAGGCAGACCTTGCATGGCTGAATGCAAAATATGCAAAGACGTTCCGTGATAATCCCAATTACAAGAACATTGACTTTAAAACCTCGGATTTCCGGGCAATAAACATGAACTTCAAGTCTTCATTCTGGCAGAAAAATGGCGACTCCATCGGTGTGTTAAACTATGCCATTGACAAAGATGCCATTGTCAGGAGTGTGCTCGACGGGCGCGGTTTCCCTGCCTATAGTACCATCCAGATCGACGCATATGGCGGAAATACTGCAGCAGATATCTACTCCTATGATCTGAAGAAATTTGCTGCCGAGATGGAGAACCTTGGCTGGAAGAAAGGAAGCGACGGGATCTATGAACGCAATGGCCAGAAGTTCCACTTCAACATCCAGGTCACCGCATCTGAAGAAGAACGTATTGATATTGCCAATCTCTGTTCCCGGATGTTGAAAGAGGCCGGAGTTGAGATGGAGGTTATTCCCATGTCAAAAACGGACTATAACAAAGACAACGGCTTCCTTGTAGGGAACGCGGTAACGTTCGATCCCGACATGGTTTATTCAAGCTATGTTACTAATGCAAGCGGCAATTCCATGAAATACTCTAACCCGGATGTTGATGCTCTCCTCGATCAGGCCAGACATGAGCTTGATCCAACCAAACGCAAGCAGATTTACCAGGAGTTTGAAGTAGCGTATGCAAAACAGCCGGGGATGGTCCTGGTTGCCTACCTTGACGGAAACTATGTCAGTATCAAAGGACTGAGTGGTCTGGATACCTCAAGGACTCTTGGTCACCACGCTGTGGGCGTCATGTGGAATATCGAAGAATGGACCCTGTCTAAATAATTTTTTGGAACGTATCTGACAGTAATCCATCGCTGATGGAATCCTATGACAGTGATACATGAATCTAGGAGGAATGAATCTGAAATGGACGTTCTTTTACATCTGGAAAATCTATCATTGAGCTTTGATACACCGGAGGGGGAGGTCCAGGCAGTACGCGGTGTGGATCTTACCGTGAAAAAAGGCGAAATTCTCGCAATTGTCGGGGAATCCGGCTGCGGAAAAACCGTCATGTGCCAATCTGTAATGAAGCTCCTCCCCGGGAATGCCCGCATCGCCTCCGGGAAGATTATCGTTGACGGGACCGATATCACAAATTATTCCGAAAAAGAGATGCGCAGCCTTCGCGGGACTACCTTTTCCATGATCTTTCAGGACCCGATGGCAACCCTGAACCCGACGATGCCAATCGGTAAGCAGATTACCGAAGCAATTCATCAGCATCGTAACGTCAGTAATGACGAGGCAAAATCACGTGCCCTGGAACTTCTGGAGCTTATCGGTATCGAAGACCCGGTCCATCGCTATGACCTTCAGCCGCACTTCTTCTCGGGAGGAATGCGCCAGCGATGCGTACTTGCCATTGCTCTTGCATCGAACCCTAAGATAATCTTTGCCGATGAACCGACAACAGCCCTTGATGTCACGGTCCAGGCAAAAATGCTGAATCTGCTTCTTGAAATACGAGACAAGACCGGGGTTGCGATCGTCTTCGTTTCTCACGACCTCGGTGTTGTTGCACGTATCGCTGACCGTGTTGCAGTCATGTATGCCGGAAAAATTGTTGAGATTGGAACGGTAGAAGAAATATTCTATGATCCCCGTCATCCCTACACATGGGGGTTGATGCAGGCCCTCCCCTCTCTTGCCAAAGATGGGCAGCCATTGAAATCAATCCCGGGAATGCCGCCGGTCCTGCTCAAACCGCCAAAAGGAGATGCATTTGCTGAACGAAACGAGTATGCAATGAAGATTGACTATGAACTGATGCCGCCAATGTTTCAAATCACTCCAACCCACAACGCAGCAACCTGGTTGCTTGATGAGCGTGCACCAAAAATCCAGTCACCGTTCTGCCTGAACCAGGAGAATAAAAACCAATGACAGAGACACCGATTCTTGAAGTTCGCAATTTGGTACAGGACTTCCATATCAACAGAAAGTTTACCGTCAAGGCTGTATCCGGCATCACGTTCACTGTCGGAAAGGGAGAAGTTTTTGGACTGGTCGGTGAGACCGGTTCGGGAAAATCGACGGTTGCAAGATCAGTTATCGGTGTTAATCGCCTCACTTCAGGAAAAATATTCTTTAAAGGAAGCGAAATTTCTGATAAGGCGGTTTATCGCCAGCAAAAAGCGGACCTGCAAAAGAATATGCAGATTATTTTTCAGGATTCTGCTGCAGCGCTGAACCCTCAGATGACGGTTGCACAGATCATTGGTGAACCCCTGGAGATCAATCGCCTCTGTAAAACCAAAGAAGAACTTGACAGAATCATCTATGAAAACCTGCAACAGGTTGGTCTTTCTGAGATTTATCGCGATAAATACCCGGGTGAACTTTCCGGGGGACAGCGGCAGCGGGTTGCGATTGCCAGGAGTATTGCAATTCATCCGGATCTTATTATTGCCGATGAACCAATCGGGTCACTTGACATCTCTATCCAGGCACAGATTGTTACCCTCTTCCAGGAACTTCAGAAGAAACACAGGTTCTCCTTTATCTTTATTGCCCACGATCTTTCGATTATACGATTTATCAGTGACCGTATCGCAGTCATGCTCAAGGGAAAGATCGTGGAAATGGCCGATACACAGGAACTCTTCGAAAATCCGCTGCACCCGTATACAAAATCATTAATCTCTTCTGTGCCGGTGCCTGATCCACGGTACGAACGGGTAAAAAAGATCATCGAGTATGACACCTCGGTATTTACCGGGGAAGGGGATTTTAAGGAAGTCTCCCAAGGACATTATCTCCTGAATTAGATGATCATGGATACCATCAGACCTGCGTCAGAAATTGTAAAAAGTCAGGGCAATCCCGTAAACATTATTTTTCACCGGTGTATTTTAAAAACTGAAATTATGATATACTGACTCTGTAGAAATCCTCGATGAGAAAAAGAAACAAGTAAGCTGAGATCATTTTTGAGAGGGTATATAGGATTATTTTGGTTTTGATCTTCTTGATATGGAGCTGGTATTGCTGAGTGTTAAGGGATTCTCCCGAATCTTCTCCTTGAAACAGAGAATACGTTTCTTTATTTAGGTTTTGCAGTTTTTTCAGATTTCTCATTACCCTTTCAGGATCGGAAAAATACCGGCTGATATGCCTGGCATTCCCTTCATGATATACGGAAAAGACACTCAGCCGGCGCCTTGTACCACATAAGTGCGATCTCCTCAATCGCTTTCCAGTACAGCGGCGATTCTGCCGAGGGAAAAGTTATCTCGTTCGGGCAGAGGCAGAGCGTTTTTCCATCACAGGTAAATATGCAAAAAATATCCTTTGAGGGAATAAGGGATATCTTCCTTCGCCCGAACGAACACCCGCTTCCCATCTGGATACCGTCAGCGATACAGGACTTGGGCGGTGTATCCGGGCAATGGACAACAGCATCCATCTCGGGGGAATTGCTGAAATATTCTCTTGCAAACCGCCCCATGCGGTAACCGAGGACAATATACGGGCCCAGGTGCCCGTGGAATTTGATGAGATCAGGTACCGAATATTCAGTATCTTCAAGTCGGGTGATCCTGTGTGAGGTGGATACCATAGTGTTTGCCTGCCGGAAAAATTATTTTACCGGTACCTTCAATGAATCATTCTCCGTCCAGTCAAACCACTGGACGCCACGAAGTACTTTTGCTTTGGTATCATCGACACCATACAGGCTCTTATAGAATTCAAGGCTCCACTGGCCGAGGTCGATATCGCTGAACCGGTCCGGGTATGCTGCGCTGGCAATAACCATCACATCGAGCGGGTACTCGAGCCGGCGGTCGCAGTTGCAGGGTGTGTATGGCATGGAATAGACACGCCTCTCCTTGATTGCCTTGAGTTCTCTCAGGTTCTGGTAATAGGGAGCATTGTACAGTTCTTCTGCAGGATGGTACCCATATGCCGTTGAGAGGATAATGACATCCGGGTTGAGTGCCAGGATCTGCTCTGCACTGATGGTCTTGAAATATGCATCTTCCTGGTACGCATTTTTTGCATTCGCTATATCCTCGATGAAATACGATTCGATGGTGTCGGTGCCGTACACGACACCGGCACCACCAGCCTGCCGGGCTGTAGGCGATAACCCGAGGATCAATACCTTCGGTTTATCCCCCTCTGGAATGTCCTGCGTCCGGTTTTTAATCAGATTGACCTGTTCTTCAAGGAACTGCGCAGTTATTCCTGCCTGTTTTTCTTTGCCGAAGACCGATCCGATAATTTTTATCTCATCGGATAATCCGCTCATGTTGGGGCTGTCATAGAAGTGAGGGCTCTTTACGACAACAAGAGGAATCCCAAGGGAACTGAGTGTCTCGATACTTTTAGGGATTGTCTCATCGTTCGGATATCGGAGGGTGCAGTCCCCGAGTCGCATAATGATCACGTCAGGTTTGAGGCTTGCGACTGACTCATAATTGATTGCCTGGCCGGACTGGCCGACCAGCGTCAGGTTGGCAAGCCGCGGATTAAGGTATCTGACAGTATTCATGCCGTTAGAATACGTGAGATTGGGACCGTCTGTCTGGGGATAGCTGAATTTATAGGAAAGCTGGACACAGGTCGAACCGACTCCGACCTGTTTGTCCGATTCGTCGAGAATCGCCATCATCCCTTCGACAAGCCCGTCGCTGATGGCAAGCACCCTCTGCGGTGATGCAGGAACCTGAACGGCAACACCCCGGCTGTCAACCACGGTCTTGTATCCTGCTGCAGGGGTCTCCTGCTTTATGGTTGATTTTTCTGATTGCGCTACCTGCTGGGTGCATCCAGCGCAAAGGATTGCTCCGATGATGACAATAAATGCAAATGGCCATAGTTTATTCATAATCGACATTCCGTTTCTCTCTCATTCTCGCTGGTCTTTTCCCGATTCTCATAAAAAAGGATATTTCTCCCACTCATCCGGGTTTCAGGACTTCACCGTCCAGTCCATCCACTGAACGGAACGGAGATCTTTTGCCGTAGTCTCGTTCACGCCATACAGGTTCTCATAGAACTGGAGGAGCCATTCCGAGAGCTCGACATCGGCGAACTTATCCGGGTATGCGGTCTTTGCGATCACCATGACGTCAATCGGGTACTCCAGCCTTTTGCCGCAGTTGCAGGGAGTCCACGGGAGTGCCGAGACCTGCCTGTTTTTTACCGCAGACAGTTCCTGCAGGTTCTGGTAGTAGGGGGCTTCGTAGAGTTCCATCGGCGGGTGGTACCCGTTTGCGGTGCAAAGGACAATCCTGTCAGGGTTGTTGGCAAGTATCTGCTCGGCGCTCAGGGTCTTGAACGTCGCAGCCTCCTCATTGTAGGAGTTCTTTGCATTCACCAGGTCCTCTATGAAGAAGGATTCGATGGTGCCCCGGCCGAATACCTGCCCTGCCCCGCCCTGGCTCCGCGCCGTGGGGGAGAGGCCGAGGACCAGCACGCTTGGTTTCTGCGCATCGGGAATCTCCCGTGTCCTCTGCTTTATCATATTAACCTGCCCTTCAAGGTAGTCACTCATCTTCTTGGCCTCTGTCTCCTTGCCAAACACCTCTCCAAGGATACGTATCTCGTCAGTTATCCCGGATACGGTCGCGGTCTTGTACGCGTTCGGTCCGTATGTCACAACGAGGGGGATGTTCAGGGACTCGATGGTCGAGATGGTCTTCTTCACGTTCTCGTCATCGGGATACCGCAATGTGCAGTCGCCGAGACGGAGGATCACGACATCGGGTTTGAGCCCGGCGAGAGTCTCATAATTGATGGCAACGCTCGATTCGCCTATGCGGGGGAGTGTCCCAATCTTCGGGTACAGGTAGAGCACCGGGTTCATCCCACGCACATAGGTGACATTCTTACCTTTGACCGAGGGGAAATCGTACGAGAAGTTCCTCTGGATACAACTTGAACCAACCCCGACAAGCGTGTCCTGTACTCCGAAGCGTATCATAGTGCCTTCCACAAGCCCGTCGCTGATGGTAACGACCCTTTTGATATCGGCCGGGACTTTCACCGCAACGCCCCTGCTGTCGATAACTGTCTTATACTCTGGCGTTGACGCATCCCCTTTTGCCACACCCGTTTTTTCTCCCTGCGCTACCTGCTGGGGGCATCCTACACAGAGGATTGCACCGATGAGAATAATCGTAAACACGAACAGCCACTTTTTTTGCATAACACACCACTTTCCACACATTCCTCGTTCATTTCCTGAAATGAAATCCTCTTTCTCTCCCTGTGGACTTAACCCTCAACCGTCCAGTCCATCCACTGGGCGGTTCGCAACTCTTTTGCCTTCTCGTCATTTACCCCATAGACATTTTTATAGAATTCAAGGAGCCACTCCTCCAGTTTAACATCTGAAAACCGGTCCGGGTACGTTGTCTTTGCAATCACCATTACGTCAATCGGGTACTCAAGGCGCATGGCACAGTTGCATGGTGACCAGGGAAGGGCAGATACTCTCTTGTTTTTAACGGCATTGAGGTCCCGCAGCGGTTTGTAATAGGTGGCATCGTATAATTCTCCCGGGGGGTGATAGCCATTCGACGTGCACAGGACTATTGCGTCGGGGTTCATCACCAGTAACTGTTCTGTATTGACAAGCAGCCTTCCCTCGGTCCGGTAGGCGTTCTTCGCATTGACGATATTCTCGATGATGTATGATTCGGTCGTTTTCAGGCCATGTACATTTCCTGCGCCTCCCTGGGCACGGATTTGCGGCGACAACCCGAGGCTTATGACCGACTGTTTCTGGGATTCGGGGATGTCCTTTGTCCTGTTCTGGACAAATGCCAGCTGTGATTCAAGATACTGGGCAATACGTTCTGCTTTTTCTTCTTTTTCAAAAAGCCGCCCGAGAATTCGTATCTCATCGGAGATCTGTTTTGGATTTGGCTGGTCATAACAGTTCGGGCTGTACAGGACAACAACCGGAATTCCCAGGGACTCAATTCTCTTAATTGTCTGGGGAGTCTTTTCATCATCCTTTTTCTGAAGGGCACAGTCGCCGATCCTAAGTATGACAACATCCGGTTTGAGTCCCGCCAGACTCTCATAATTCATGGCAGTACCTGATTTGATTACCGCAGGCATGCCGGCCACATTGGGCGAGAGGACTTTGGCAATGTCCCGGCCACCGGACCCATTGGTAAACCCTCCATTATCCAGAGGATAGGAGTACGTGAAGTCCTGCGGAATGCACGATGAACCAATCCCGATAATTTTGTCATCAACGCCAAGTGCAGCCATGGTCCCTTCGATCATCGCATCCGAGACGGTCACGACCCGGGTGATATTCTTCGGGACCGTGACCTGGACTCCCCGTGAATCGGTAATGGTCCGGGTAGTCTCCTGTACGGACGGCACCGTTCCGGTTTTTTCCTGAGTGCTCATGCACCCTGCCCCGAACACTGATATTACCAGTAAAATAATGAGAAAACAAAGAAAAATGCGCTTCATTTAAACCTCCCACCAGAACTGGACCCCGGTTGTTTTTCCAGGCAGGGTGAGCTGCCCGTTTTTCGGGATCATTACCTCTTCAAGATAGTGCCGAAGTACTGCATCCTGCTTAGGTGTCGATATGGCGAACTGCTCCCTGAGATCACCAATCGCAGAGGTGACATCAGGGTAAAGCTTGGCATGATCAAGTTCTCCCGAGCTCATATTCGGGGTAATCCCCATGGACCAGAGGACATTGAAGAGGATATCGGCTTTTGGGCCGGGGGTATACACTTTCCCATGCAGTTCCGGCCAGAGGTCCACCATCGGTCTCTCCCAGGATGTGACCCCTCCAAACCAGAATAAAAAGATCTGTCTGGATGCCACGGCTGTCATCTTTTCTATGGCTTTCCGAATGTCGGGCATCCCCAGCGAGTGGGAGGCAAAGACGATATCATAGGGTCCATCGAGATCGGTTGCCGGGTCGATATCCTCCCATCGCTTCTGGATCACTGTTAGGTTTGAGATCCCTTGCCTGGCGGCATATTCTTTCATCACTTCAGCCATACCAGTGGCGGGTTCAACGGCTGTTACCTGTCCGGCAAGACCTGCGATAGGTACTGCAAGGGTTCCCGGGCCGGCACCGATATCCAAGACTTTACTCATGGGACCCGGCCGTAACCGTTCAATCACCCTGTTGATTCGATCAGGGTTTTTATCAGACTGGGCCAGAAATTCTTCTGCCTTCTTTTTTGATTCCCATACCGTGGAACATTCGCCTCTTCCTCGCGTTTCAACGTTCTTCTCATAGAGGCCCTTCCAGACCTCGTTCCAGTCAATTGATTGGTAATCCATCGTCTTTCATCTCATCAGATCTTGGTATCTGTTCATTTGCGGGAGTGATCCGGGTGTTCGGCCACAATGCCTGAATTGCACTGTTCCTTTTTTTCAATAATACACCGGGGCATCACCATCCTCACGCCATCGGTGGACCGTACCGAGCAGGTATCTTTGTAAATCAGGTCCAGGATCTCATTGTTGATCACATCACGGGGATGGCCGTTTGCGACAACACCCGAATTTGATATGACGATCACCCGGTCGCAGAACCATGCCACATGGTTGGGATCATGACTGCAGGCAAGGATGGTCTTTCCCTCTTCCGTGATGCTTTGCATGATCTCCCAGATCTTCATCTGGTTGTGAAAATCGAGGGTTGACGTGGGTTCATCGAGGAACATGATCGGCGTGTCCTGCGCAATCGCACGGGCGATCAGGACCATCTGGCGCTGTCCTCCCGAGAGCTGGTTGTAGGGACGGTCAGCAAGATCGGAAATCTCCAGCCGGTCCAGGGCGTTGAGCGCAATCTCCTTGTCCTTTCGCCGTACCCCAAAGAATCCCCCCAGGTGCGGTGTTCTCCCCATCAGGACAACTTCCCGTACAAGGTAGGGGAACGGGGGTTTATGCTCCTGCGGTACATATGAGACGATCTTTGCGAGGTCTTCCACCTTCTTCTTCGATACATCTTCTCCATTGATATGGACCGTTCCCTTGTGGGCAGCAAGGAAACGGAGGCAGCACTTAAAGAGGGTGGTCTTCCCACAACCGTTTGGCCCGAAAAGGCCGCACAGTTCTCCCTGTTCCACTGAGAATGAGACCCCGGAAAGGACCGGAAAATTCTGATAGGTATAATGGATATCGTTCACGGAAAGCATAGTATCACCCGAAAATGATCCGTCCCTTGTTTCTCAGGAGGTAACAGAGATATGGGGCACCAAGGATTGAAGCGATGATGCCCACGGGAATTTCTGCATTCGTGAGTGTCCGTGCCATGGTGTCGCAGATTATCAGATAAATTCCGCCCATCATGAAGGATGCCGGGATCACGTACCGGTTGTCCGGCCCGAGAAGAATTCTTGAGGCATGGGGCATCATCAGGCCGACCCAGGCAATGATGCCCACAAGGGAAACGGCAAATGCCGTGACGGCAGTTGCAATACTGATGACAATGAACTTGTATCGCTCCGGGTTCACACCCAGTGTCCGTGCCTCATCATCACCCATGGAAAGAATATTGAGCTTCCATCCCAGCGCCCAGAGAATGATGAAGCCGACAATTACAACCGGGGCAATGACCCGGACATCATTCCATGTGGCATAGTAAAATCCCCCCATCATCCAGAAAACAATCTCTCGTAAGGCCGCATCGGTGGAGAGGTATTTCAGGAGTGAGACCAGTGCTGCAAATATTGATCCGACAATAACCCCGGCGAGAATCAGGGTGACAACCGGGGTCTCTCCCCGCACCCGGGCAAGGAGGTATGCGACCGCGACAGCAATGGACCCGAATGCAAACGCGGATAACTGGAGCGAGAAGAAAATTGCAGGAAATACGATGCCGAGTGCTGCTCCGAATGCGGCCCCGGAAGAAACGCCGAGGATATATGGTTCTACGAGCGGGTTCCTGAAGACCCCCTGAAAAACCGCCCCGGCTATTGCAAGAGCTCCCCCAACAAACAGGGTGAGCAATATCCGTGGTGCTCGTATGTCCCAGATGATTGTGTTGTTGAGTTTTTCGATTGCCGATACGTCACCGAACGTGACGTGGGTAAACACCGTCTGGTAGACATCCAGGACCGTGAACCCGTATTTGCCCATAACAACCGCTGTCAGGGCCGAGATAAACATGATTACCGCAATAATAAGAAGGATCAGTATCTTCTTGTATTCTGAAAATCCTCCGACATCGTCATAGCCCATCCTTTCCAGCAGTCGTTTTAACCGTGTTGTCTCTGTCATCTTGCTACTTTCCTTGAAACAATAATCCGCGACGGGTGGAACGGCGTATTTAAATCGTGCACTTTTTCGATCTCAAAACCATTGGATTCCAGGGTCCTGGAAAATTCTGCAGAAGAATAGACGCGATCGGTGTCTTCTGCAAGGGAGAACATGAGATCGAAATATACCGCTGTCGCATCCCGGACAATATCGTCGATATGCCAGTGTTTTGAGATGAATATCCCGTCATTATTGAGGCTGGAATGTACTCTGCCGAGGATGGCATCCATCTGCGTTTTTTCCCGGTATAGTACATCGGATGCAAAGACCATGTCATACCCTGGACCAAGATTGTCCTTGGTAAAGTCTCCGGGAATGGCGGTGACCCGGTCCGCATGATACGTTGATATCATTGGTGAGGTTACCTGTTTGACTACCGAGGGGAGATCCAGGACTGTTGAAAAAAGACCCGGGTTCATCTGGGTAAAGGCAATCGAATAAAGACCATGGCCTCCACCAAGGTCAAGCATGGTTTTTACGTTCCGGAATCCCGGATAGTTTTTCATGAACTCGATTGTCTTTTGCAGACTTCCCCGTACCGCACCTTCGGCCATTGCGTGGACAAACCCTGCATCAAAGACTCCATGAAGGCCATCTTCGTACCCCTCAGGACCGTTGCGGATGATCTCGGACAGGTGGCTCCACCGGTCATTCCGTGTGGTGTTCCAGAGGTTGATGAGATTTCCCTGGTAAAAGGGGGATTTTTTCCGGAAAAAAGCTCTCGAACTGTCTGTTGGTGCAAAATGTCCGTCAATCTGTTGCATGAAGCCGGAGGCTACAAGTGCATTGCAGAATTTGCCCGTGATCTTTTTTTGCAGACCCAGACGATCAGCAAGTTCATCTGACGTTTTCGGCTCATCGAGCGCGTCAAAAACTCCCAGTTCCACTGCTGTTGCAACAATCCGATATGTTTCAACAGCGTGTGCAAGCTCCTGAAGCTTTCCGATATCTTCGGGTGGTAATAATTCAAGATTGGGGTTGAATGTTATTATTGGATCATCCATGGATTAGTTGTTATTACATAATAAAATAAAAGTATTACTAAATGATATCTAATCGGGTTGTTTAGCTCCTGTCATTCCCTATACCGCATAGCATGTGAGGAATATTGTATGTGAGGTGTTTTTCTGGACCTTACGCCCCTCCCACGAAAATAAGGAGTATGACCATAATTACCGTTGCGCCCTGTAACATGCAAAAATCAATAGCGGAGACCTTGAAACCAAGGGTCTTTCCGAATAATGCGACATTTGTCGGGAATCCCGACTTGATCTGGCCAATGCCAAGGTGAATCGCCCGGGAGATAACATAGATCAGGAGACACTGTAATACTGTCAGATCCTCCGCAACAGCGATCGTCCCTATTGCAGCGATGGCTGCAACCTGGCTCATAAATGCCGCGGCATAGACGATAATGGATGAAGCCGGCAGGTTAAGGGACGAAAGGAGCGGATTCAGGAACGAAGCCAGCATGTCCCGGACCCCGATGTTGAATAACAGGATTATAACCGCGCCTGTCGGGATTAGGACGATGGCGATCTCATAAAAACCCTTTACACTATCGATAAAACAGTGTTTCAGGGTTCCTATCCATGTCATGTTTTCCCGTGGCGGCGAAGGTGCAGGATCGGGATTCAGTGAAGGGTTTTTTTCAGTTCCTGTATCGGGGTCAAAGAGGATCCGCCCGGCAATAATTCCTACAATGGCGATCCCAAAACAGATCAGGAATTCAACCGCGAGAATGCTTCCCCCGATCCATATACCAAAGACTGAAAGAGCCACGGGTGCAAGGAAGAAAGTGACGCTGTTGATACTTTTCGGGAAATAAGCGACTAACACCGTTATGATAATTTCCTTATCCTTAAGTTTTTTTTCCTTATAGTTTTCCGACATCATGCCCAGCGCTGAATAGGAATTCAGGAGATAAAAGGAAAAAATCGCGGAGCATTTTTTTGGCAGGTGGGCAACCCGGGCGATGTATGACATCGGTAACCCGATCAGGTCAAGATACGGCGATGCCTTGATCAGGTTTGCAATAAAGAAGCCTAAGAAGATATACGGCAGCGTAAGCCAGAAAAAATTCAGTATCTGCTGGAGAACATTCAGGAGATCCATGAAGGCATCATCATTTGTTTGAGCTGGTGTTCCTGCTCTTTTGGAATCTGGCAATCGTGATATTGATGATCTGAAGCAGCAGGACAAACTATCCTGACTGCGGATATATCCCTGCACCGCAGGATAGTATTTGCCAACCGGGGCCGTTCAACAACATCTGCATCGGTGTCAGGATACTCCCTGACAGGCACGTTCCTTATCGGTAATCCTTTGACAAGAATTTTCCAATCAGAAATTTTTTCCTTGGGATATGCAATTTGTATGTAAATCAATAAAAAGATTCTTGAATTGTTGCTATCAATTAAAAAAATATTATTACTATTAATGCGCACAATTTACTGGTTACAAATAACCCCGAGATGGTTAAAACATGGATAAAATGGTACTGATGGTATTCGGCCACGAGATATGGCTCGAGGGCCAGAATGGAAAGGGAACAAAAGCTGACATCAAACTGATGTACGGCCATAACATGAAGACCGACGGGCACGTTGACGCAAAAAGAATCTCCTCGGTTGTGTATGGTCCCGGCAGGAAAAAGATTGTTCCCGAGATCAAATCGAAGACGGATCATCATATCGTAACATTTACCGGAGAAAAACCGGGATATTATATTCCGGTTGTTGACCTGTCACCCTTGGTGATATCGAAAACAAAGAAGGATGAGTACAAACAGGGCCCGCGGAAGATGTATAAGGATATTGTCTATGCGGGTGCATTCCACCAGATGGCAAAAAAGATCATCCCGATCGGTGATGTTGGTGCTTACAAGGCCCGGCACGTCCATGGCATCCTCGATATCCTGCCGGAAAGCCCGCAGCTTGCCAAGGGTAAGGACATCAGCATGACTCTTCTCTATGAAGGGAAGCCCGTTCGCGGGGTAACCGTGAAGGCGATCTCAAAAGAAGAAGGAAAAGACCTGGCAACCGGTGTAACTGACGCGAAAGGCATCGTCAAATTCCCCATCACGCGCAAGGGCACGTGGATGTTTATTGCACGGCACAATGATCCATCAAAAGCGGTAAAAGACGAATACGATGAGACCGTGTTCGTGTCCACGCTGGTGATGGAGACTACCTGAACATGATTAAAATTATTGCAACGGGGAAAGGGGGCGCGGGAAAGACAACTGTGATAGCTACCCTGTCCCGTCTCCTTTCCCGGAGGGGGTACCGGGTCCTTGCCATCGATACCGATCCCAGCATGAACCTTGCAATGTCCCTTGGTATCCCTTTTACGACGATCCGGACCCTTGCTGAGGACAAGATTGGTATACGTGAACAGCTCTTCGGGAATGATTCAGACGATGATCATCCTCATTATCATCCCCCAAACGTCGATATTGAAGAAATCCTGAGGCAGTACGAAGTATATGGGTATGATGACGTGCGGGTCGTTGTTATGGGAACCATACCCTATGGTGGTGCCGGGTGTATCTGTTCCTCAATATCACTCGTAAAACTCCTGATCGAACACATCGCTTCCCAGACCGACCGGTATGATATTGTTATTGTGGATTCCCAGGCCGGTTCGGAGATCCTCGGGAGGGGTCTTGCCATTGATTACGACTACAATCTTGTCATCACCGAGGCATTCCCGAAATCAATGGAAGTTGCACGGCATGTCATGAAACTCGCCGTTGACCTCCGTATTAAAAGGCAGGTTGTTATCGTGAACAAGGTAAAAAACGGGAACGAGGTCGGAAAAGTGATACAGGAATTGTCCTTAATCGGGGATACTGCGATTCCCGTCCGTTACGATGAACAGGTTGCCGAGGCCGATCGGAACGGGCAGCTTATTCTTGATACTGCCCCGGAATCCCCTGTGGTCAGCGATATCCGGCGGATTATGGATATGGTACAGGAATCCTGTCAATCGTAAGGAGATGGTATACAATGTGCGAGTTTACAGTAATCCTGGAAGAAAACGGAGAAAAGAAAACAATTGCAGAGAATGTTGTTAAAGCCCGGCGCAAGGAAAGAACGGTTGTCCTGACGAACGCTTCCGGTTCACTCTCTAAAGTAGGGGGGGCGACTATCGAGGTCGTCGACACCCTCATGCAGGAACTGGTCCTGAAAAAGGCGTAACCGATGGAGCAGTTTCCTGCCAAAAACAGGGATGAAGGGGAACCCGACCGTGAATATACTACGCATGAACAGAGGTATTAATCCTCCTTTGGCAGTTCTTTTTATAGAACCCGATTAAAATTACCAACCATTTTCTTCAGACATTTTTAACATTGCCGGTGAAAAAAGGGAATACGGTTCAGGACCCGTTCTCCATATCTGCCGGCCACTCAATTCTATTTCAGATGACAATGGTATCAGATCGGGGATCCAGGATTGTCCGGAGTTCGGAACCGATGAGATTTGTTGCCAGCACGAAAAGGACGATCATTGAACCGGCTGAGATGGCGATCATGGGTGCTTTCTCAAGCATCGTCAGTCCCTGGTTGATCATCGTCCCCCACTCCGGGGTAGGCGGCTGCACTCCAAGACCAAGGAATCCAAGCGATGTTATTGTAATGATCTTGGAGCCAAGTCCGAGTGTCGCTATCTCGATGATCGGCCCGTAACAGTTTGGCAGGATATGCCGGAAGAGGATATGGGTATCGGATGCCCCGGCCGCCTTTGATGCCTCGACAAATCCATTGGATTTGACCGACAGGGTACTGCTCCTGATGACTCGCGCAAATTTTGCCCAGCCGGGAAGCGTTATAGCAATGATAATCCCAAGCGGAGTCGGCCCCACTATCGCAATAATCGGGAGGGCAAGGACAATGGAGGGAAAGGCAAGGAAGATATCGGTAGTGCGCATCAGGACCGCGTCGAGTTTTCCATAGTACCCGGCATACATGCCTACGATGACTCCGATCAGGACACATGCTATCGTTGATATGACCGCGATTGCAAGGGATATCTGTCCGCCGTAGACAATCCTGCTGAAGATACACCGGCCGAACTGGTCGGTTCCAAGGGGATACGTGGATGATGGCGGGGAAAACCGCAACTCAAGATCCTGCTCGGCCGGATCATGCGGTGCAATGACCGGCGCCAGAACGGTAATGAGTAATAATGCGAAAAATATGATGAGCCCGGCCGTAAGTGTCAGGTTCTTGCGGAGCAGATCGCATATCCCGCTCAATTGTGGAAAGGAATTCGTCACTTTTACGCTGCTGGTATCCATTTCAGACCTCTTCATACTTGATCGCCGGGTTGAGATAGATATAGGACAGGTCGACCAGAAGATTGATCACGACAAATATTATGGCGAACGTGATCATGCATCCCTGCAAAATCATGATATCCCGTGTATTGACCGCGTCCACGGTGAGCCTTCCAAGACCTGGCAGGGCAAAAATACTCTCAACGATGACCGCCCCTCCAAAGAGCCAGCCGAATTGTGTCCCCATGTATGTCAGGACAGGGAGCATGGCATTTTTAATGGCATGCTTTGAAATAATCGTCTTCCGGTCGAGTCCTTTGGAGCGGGCAGTCAGGATATAGTTCTCCTCAAGGACATCCAGCATACTCGTTCTCATGATCCGTGATGTTATGGCAATAAGGCCGATTGCAAGAACAACGGAAGGAAGGATGAAGTACTGGAACCCCCCGCTCCCCGCTACCGGGAGAATTTTTAATTCAATAGAAAATATCAGGAGCAGGACGATCGCCATAAAGAATTCCGGTGTAGAATTCCCGATAATGGAGAAAAACCTGCAGAAATGATCGAGTATCCCATTCTGTTTTATCGCAGCAGCAATCCCCAGTGGAATACCGATGATAATGGATATTGCCATTGCAGATACAGCCAGGATAAATGTTGTTGGCAGGGCATACAGGATCTCATAGACCGTACTTTTATGCGTAAGGTATGAGTATCCTAAATCTCCCTGTACAACACGTGAAAGCCAGATGAAGTACCTGATATGCAATGGCTGGTCAAGACCCATCTCTGCTCTCATAAGGGATATTGATTCCGGTGAAGGACTATCCGTGTCAAGAATTGCCCGGAGCGAGATCTCCGCCGGATCGCCTGGAGCAAGCGATACTAGAAGGAAGGTGATGATGGATATCCCGATTAGTACGGGTATGATCTGGAGTATTCGGTGAATGACAATAGCCTGCATAGCGCTTTTCCGGGATCTCTTTCCTTAAAAAAATGGGCAGTTTTTTGTCAGATTAGACAAATTTCACATTTTCCAGATGGTAACTGTATTCGTTGGTGTGGCTGCGATACCCTTCGATCTTGTCAGTGCTGACATCCAGGTTGACATAGTAGTTCAGGTATGCCACCGGGGCCTCCTCGACGACAATCGCCTGGACTTCGTCATACATCGCCTTGCGGGCGGAAAGGTCCTGGGTAGTCCTGGCCTGTTCGATAAGAGAATCAACCCGGCTGTTATTCCACCGGAACGCTCCATAAACATTTTTCGATGTCCCGCTTGAGTGGTAATCGGTCATCATAATTTCATCGGGATCCGGCGTGAAGAGTAAACCCCTTCCCACAAGGTACATGTCATATTCACCTGTTTTGAAGATCCCTTCTGTTGCAGAACTGGTGCCGACGGTTATTTCTATATCCATCCCTGCGTTCTTCAGCTGCTGCTGCATCACTTCAGCGATCGGCGGAAGCTCCGCCCGTTCGGAATAGGTGAGAAGCTTTACTTTGAAGGGTTTACCGTCTTTTTCTACGATACCGTCGCCATTTGTGTCTTTCCACCCTGCCTCTTCAAGGAGCTGGCGTGCTTTTTCGGGATTATAGGGCCACGTGGTAATTGACTTGTTCGCCCAGTACGTATCCGGCGGGAAGAGCCCTGTCCCCGTGGAACCGATCCCCTCAAGGACGCTTGTAATGATGGCGTTGCGATCAATGGCATAATTGACGGCCTGTCGCACACGGACATCATTGAAGGGGGCCTTGATGTTGTTGAATGTAATCATCCGCACACGGGGGATTGACTGTTGATGAACTGTGAATCCGGGCTGGTTCATATATCCGGTTGCGATTTCCGGGGGCAGGATAACCGAGAGCTGGGCCTCTCCGCTCTTCAGCAGCATGGACCGGGTCATTGCTTCAGGCAATATCCTGTACACGACTTTATCGACATGTGCAGCCGTCCCCCAGTATTTGGTATTTTTAACTGCAACAACTACTTCTTTCGGTTTCCATGAGTCGAATATGAATGGTCCGGTTCCGACAGGTTTTATGATAGTTCCGTTGGCATTCCATGATGAGGAACTGAGGGCAGCGGCCTCTCCTTTTGAGAAGTATGCAGGTAGCAGGAGGAACGAGTTATTCATCCTTACTACGAGAGTCTGGGAGTCTGCCGCATCAATACCGACAATTGGCACTGCCGCAAAGGACTTCGACTTTATCAGTGATCTCTCAAGGGATTTCTTCATAGCCTCCGCAGTAAAAGGAGTGCCATCGTGGAAAACAACACCCTTCCTCAGGTTGAAAGTCCATGTTTTGCCATCCGGGGAAACACTCCAGTCTGTTGCCAGGGAGGGGATGACTTTTCCTTCATAATCAACTCCGGTCAACGATTCCGTGTACCCTATTCTGTGGCCGGTGTAGCCATATTCATGGGGATCGATTGTCTTTGGTTCCCATTGTGCCGCAAGCGTGAGGGTCGTCGGCTCCGCAACCTGCTGGGTTGCCATTTGCATTCCAGATTGAGTTCCGGATTGTGTTCCTGTGCAGCCCAGGGAAAAGGCAGTAACAATGAGCAGGAGTAAAAGAATATAATTTTTCAGTTTGATCATAATAAGTCATACGATTTTGATTTTATATCATATTTAGTAGTTTTTATTTGGATTCGCTATCGTGGTGGTCTCTGGAAAAAGAAATTTTTTTATTGATATCCTTTTTAACTCCGGCCCCCGGTGTGAAAAATCCGGTTCACGATACCAGGTGACACCTTATCCTTCGGTCCCCGCATACCTGCATTTCCGGGTAGATATTACATCGCGGGATACGTGACGGGCACGAGGTGAGAAATGAACAGGCATGGTTACTGCATTCACACGCCGGGATTAAATCGGGCGCTGTCTCATTGAGTCCAGGTGAAACAATCTTCTGTGTGAAAGGATGGACAGGATGATCCAGGATCCTCTTCCCCTCTTCAATAATCTGTCCCCCCAACATGACCGCTATCCGATCCCCCATGATCTTTGCAAGCTGGATATCGTGAGTGATGAAGAGACAGCCACACCCTATCTCCTTCTGGCGGGCCTGGAGGAGACGGATGATTGAGGCCTGGATCGAGACGTCCAGCATTGAAGTCGGTTCATCGCATACGATGAATGCCGGATCGAGTGCTATCGCCCGTGCAATAACTGCCCGCTGGAGTTCCCCACCGCTGAGCTGGTGGGGATACCGTGCTGCCTGTCCGGGCTCGAGACCTACGAGATCGATAAGCCGTTCCAGTTCCTGTTTTTGGTCTCTCCCCCCGGTTATTTTTCCATGTATCCGGAATGGTTCAAGAATGGAATCAGCAACCGTCCACCGGGGATTGAGAGCACTGTCAGGATGCTGAGAAACAATCTGGAATTTCCAACGGATTGCCCGGAGCTCAGCTCCCCTCATCTTGGTAAGGCAATTTCCCTCAAAGAGGACCTCACCTTGGCTCGGTGGTATCAGGTTGAGGAGCATCCGACCTAGAGTGGATTTTCCACATCCGCTCTCACCGATCAGGGCGAGTGTCTCACCGTTGTCAATCCGGATGTCAACATCTTTAACTGCATGGGTGAGCATTTTCCGGTTATATTCAGAAACATAATTCTTGGAAAGCCCGACGCCTTCAATCATATTTCCAGCACCTCACACATGCCCCGCTCTCATGGCGGATAAGGGGCGGTTCATTAGTGCACCGCTCCTGTGCATCTGTACACCTGAAGCGGAATTTGCATCCGGTATCGTACTCATCCAGGTCCTGTGTCTTTCCGGGGATAGGGATGAGACCATTTTCGGGAAGCGAGTGGAGGAGCCCCGCTGAGTAGGGATGCAGCGGCCGGGTAAAAAACCGGCTGCTTTCTGCAATCTCGATGATCCGTCCGTTATACATAACCATAATCCGGTCCGCAAGATCGTGCGCAAATGAGAGATCATGCGTGATAATAATAAGCGTAATACCCTGATCGCGCACGGTGCGGAATACTGCTGAAATGGATCCCTTGTTGATTACATCGATACCTTTCGTGGGCTCATCAGCGATAATGACTTCCGGGAGGGCGGACACCCCCATTGCGACCAGTGCCCTCTGCAGCAATCCCCCGCTGAATGAATTGGGATAGGCAGCGAACCTTTCCTCCGGAGGTAATACCCGGAATTTCTGGAGGAGATCGAGTACCTTTAAGTGAATCATCTCCTTTCCCCATCCGGTATGCCGGCTCAGGGGCTCCCCGATCTGTTCTCCGACACGCATCGACGGGTTCAGGGCGCTTGCCGGGTTCTGGGGGACCCATGCGATCTTAATGCCCCTGACGGACTGGAGCTCTTCATCTGACAGGGAGAGCAGGTCCTTTCCTTCAAAGGTGATGGATCCGGATACTGTACAGGTCGGGGGGAATAATCCCAGAATTGCCGTGCCTAGAACGGACTTCCCGCTCCCGCTCTCCCCGATGATGGCGAGTGTCTCGCGTTCTTCAACTGCGAGATCAACCGCGTCCACTGCCTTCACTGTTGAGGTGGCAAGAGGAAAATGTACGGACAGCTGGTTTATATCGATAATCGTGGTCATCCGATTCTCCCGGTTTGTGTATCTGCACAATGATTCAAATTATAATGAATCTTAATATGGTAATACTAAATGATATGTATTGTTAATTTTGTATGAAAATTGAAAAAGGTCTGCCCGGATTATCGGGAACAGGGATTTGACAAAAAATGAGGACGGAATGAGCATGACAGAATCTGTTGACTGGAAAGAGGCCTGGAAGGAAAGCGTAGATGAATCGAGCCGTGTCAGTACATCCAGCTACTGGAACTCGCGCGCCTGTGATTATGCAAAAATGGTCGACACGAGCGATTGTGATCACGGCAGGAGGATCCTGAACTTGTTCCTGGAAGAGGGAATTATCCGCAATGACTGGAACGTACTCGATATTGCATCCGGCCCGGGTGCGCTGACCCTCCCTTTTGCGGAACGGGTCAGGAATGTAATGGCCATCGAACCAGCTCATCAGATGGCTTCCTGTCTTATGGAAAATGCCCGCAGGCAGGGACTGATTAATATCGGGGTTATCCCGAAGACCTGGCAGGAGGTGAAGGTATCTGACTATGAAAAACAGTTCGACATGGTCACCTGCTGTCACGCGCTCTGGCAGTTCCCTGACCTTCTGGAGCAGGTACGCCGGATGGAGACGGTGTCCCGGGGATACTGCTGCCTTGCTCATGGCGTGGATGTCAGCGAACGGGAACTGAAGAAGAGTGTCGGGGCACCGATTGAAGGCAGGGACCAGTTTATCACGCTCTTCAATTACCTGAATGACGAGGGGATCTACCCCAATGTGAATATCCTTCCCTATTCCCTGATGTGGCCTGTCGATGCGGCAATCGCATCCAAGGAACGGTTTGTTGAAAAGTACCGCCCGCTCACCGATAAGGACAGGGCGATCATCCGTGAGTATATTGCATGTCACACCACTGACGGGATTTATAAGATCCCCGGCAGGATGGGCGTCCTCTGGTGGAAGGTGGGATGATGGCTGCAACAACGGTTGACTGGATCAGGAACTGGGAGGAGATCTATGATGGGCGTCTTAAGGTAATGCAAAGGGATTATTCCATTGATGACTGGAGTGAGCGAGCCGAGGATTATTCGGAGAGACGGAAAACAAACCAGTACGAGTTTGGGGAGAACGTGTATGCGGCCCTCGCCGGCCATGGTATTGTAGGGGAGACGTTCCGCGTGATCGAGGTCGGATCCGGGCCGGGGACATTTGTCATTCCGTTTTCAAAACATGCAGAGCATATGACAGCGGTCGAACCTGCTGAAGGGATGATCCGTGTTATCCGGGAAAATGCGCGGGAAGCGGGAATTGATAATTTCGATATAATCAACAGGATCTGGCAGGATGTCAGCATCCCTGAAATACAGGGCAAGTACGATCTTGTCATCACGTCCACCGTCATCTGGATGTTCCGTGATATCATGGCGCAGATCAGCCGGATGGAGGAGGTGACCCGGGGGCACTGTTGCGTTGTGGAGGGTATTGACAGCACAGATGCCTTGGGAAAAAAAATCTGGCATACGATCATGGGAGAGATCCCGTATCCTCCCTATCCCGGGTATCCGATCGTCTTCAACCTGCTCTACCAGAACGGCCGGATCCCGCAGGTCAGGATCGTTGAAGCAAAGAGCCGTCGCTCCACAGAAAAACTGATGAAGATGTACAATGTTTTCTACTCGCTGTATACCGAGCTCACACCAGAAGTAGAGGAAAAGATCCATTCAGCCCTCCTTGCAGACAGTGCAGATGGCCTTCATGAAGGTACGTACCGGTCAGCCGTTGTCTGGTGGGACCCGAAGGAGCGGCGGGAAATGGTATAAGGTTCATTTCCCGTTTCTGTTTTTCCTGCCATGCCCGGCGTGTTGTCCGGTGCCCTGTTTTCAGGATACTGCGTCCACTCATGCTGCAGGGTGATTTTTCCCTGCCCCGCTCCAAAAACGTTTCACAAATTTCCTATATTTCAGGGATCGTATCCAGCTTATTGATTTAAAAAAGGAGATCAGATGAGAGTGAGCGCCGAGTTCGCATTCTTTATCATCAGATCGGCAAGCAGGGGATCTATACCGATAGGACCTGCATAATAAAGAGGGATATTCTTCCCGTTTATCGCAAACGATCCCCGGGTCACCCCTTCCGGAAGCCCGACACGCCGGGGGATGTCCTGGTTGATATGTACTCCTTTTGCAAGGAAGAGTGGCACAACAACGAGTGCATCGATCGGTTCCTTCCTGAAAGCATCAAGCGATTCCGGGATTGTCGGGCTGTTAACCCTCATGAACCCGCACTTCACGATATACTCGGGGTATTTCTTTTGGATCAAGGCAGCAGTATTTTCAGCAAGTTCCTGGTTATACGGAAGAGAGCTTCCATGCCCGACTAACAATAATCCTTTTTTCTCCATAGGGAACACTTCACAGGTATTTTTCCGGAATTTTCAGGACTGTATTGTCAGACTCTGAAAGAACGGTATATGAAAATTGTTTATAACTGTAATAATAAGTATCGGTTTAATTGCCATATATGTAACACTTAATAGAATCTTATTTTAAATTCGTATTTTTAGCACATCAGAATCTGATAGAAAAACTGATTGTGATAACGAAAATACCAAGCATTGTTAAAAAAATCATGAAATACGGAAAGAGAAGAATCCGGTCATTTTATCCCTATCAGCCGTGCAGAGTTGGCAATGACCGGAATCGATGAGATCTCGTGCAGGGAAACCGGAGTATGCCCTCTAGATATCCGAAAGGACCTTGCAAGTGCATGACCGTGATTGGATGGTAATGGTGAGACTCATGATCTCGCATATACTCCCCCGTGTTGAGGACACAATCACTTCAGTGTCAACATATATGATTCGGGGTCTAAAAAAGTATTACAATAATAATAATTTACTATACTTGATATAAAATGAGAGAGTTTTTCTACTATTTAGTATTACAATTATTAAAAAAGGTATGACTATTTAGGGTTTATGGGGTTTGACGTTTGATGAAACAATTACCTATTATATTGGCCACAGTCGTTTTGTTCGTCCTGATGGCAATTATTCCGGTATCGGCAGTAACTGACACCAACGCGAACGGGACGGTACTCTCAGCCGGCGCAACGGTATTTATCGGTGAGGAGGGTCTCAACCTGACTCATGCATTGAACACCGTACAGACCAATTATGGGCTTGATAATGCCCCGGTGTTAAAGACCATCGGCTGGTGGGCATCGGCAGCAGATCTGACGGCTTCATCACCGACAAAGAAACTTGTTCTTGACAACACGTACAAGGACTTCCAGGTCTCCCCCTCAGACTTTGTGGGATACACCGGGAACTGGTACGTGCTTCAAGCCGACGGAAAAACCCCGCTGACCAGTGACGGTGCCCTGTTCAATGTCCAGGACCCGACCCTATCTATTGCCGTATGGGACTTCAGCCGGGGGGATAATACTGCCGGGACTGCGGGGATAGATGGTGATGACGTGACCGGGAAATCTGTCCTGCAGGGAGATGCACTAGGGTTTATGATTTCCACCAACATGCATGTAGCAACACTGGCTACCCAAAGGAACAACACGATCTGGAGCCAGCCAGGTACTGTGACGGTCCTTGGCGCTGGAGAGTCGCCGCTTCTGCCGGGTGGTGCCATCTCCTCCTGGAACAAGAACACGACGGGTCCGGCCAACGGCTCGGTTGTTGAGCTGGTATCAGGAAATATTTACAAAGTTACCAATGCAACGACTGGAAATCTTCTCAACAAGATGACCTGGGGCTATAACTTCACTGGCACCTACAACCTAGTGTACTGGAATGGTTCGACTACTATCGATGACAACTGGCCATTTACAGCGCAGAACTACACGGCAGATGCTACCGGTGCGGTACGCATACCTTCAGGAACTGCATGGGGTGATGGGACATACCAGCACACCGGTGCCGCCCTGGGCTTGACCGGCCCCACCAACGCTGACGGATACATCACCATCAAGCTAAAGGACGAGAGTGGTGCGACCTATAACAAACTGAAGGTCAACACCACGGCCTCAGGCACTCCCGTGGATACGAGTATCACCAACCAGTTCGTCGATAAACAACCGTGGTACTTTGGATCTTCGCAGACCTACTGGGTCACCGATGTAATTGACAACAATGGCCAGTACGCATACCCGGTTGGTACCTATACGTTCTGGGCAGAATCGCTGCTCAACAAGATGAAGGACAACTACAAGAATGCAGGTGCAGATTACACAGGAAAGACTATTTCTGCTTCGGGCACGTTCAGCCTTGCCACGTTCTCGGTAAAGATCGAGGCAAAACCGGAATCCGTTGTCCGCAGTAAAAGGTTCACCGTTACGGTTACCGGCAGACCCAGCACCAATTATTATGTGTGGGTTAAGGGCACCAGTGCAATGACCGGCGGTTTTGATGACATGCCCCCGCAGATCGTCAACGACCAGGCTTCAGTCACCTTCGATGATGCAGTAGCTGCATCGAAGGGTACTCACGCCATCGGTAATTACGCATTCGAGAATGGCGGTGGCAAGACGATCTGGGAAGATGTTGCCAAGAACCAGACAACCGGTATTTCCTACAACCGGACCCGGTACTACGCAAAGATCAAGACATCCGGCGGAGGTGTAAGGCTTGTTGAATGGACGACCAGCAACTGGACCAAGGCACAGAAATACACGATCCGTGTCGAGGCAAAAATCGATGACGCCTACAAGAGCGACGAAGTTGACATCAATGTCGAGCAGGGCGCAGTCACCATCGTAGCAGCAGGCGACCAGTCCTACTATCTCGGAGAGGAGATCAAGTTCTCCGGTACCAACACCGAGACGTACAAGACCTACCTGTTCATGGTCGGACCCAACCTCCCCGAAGACGGTGCGATGATTGATCCCACGGGGACGTATGCCCAGGACCCGAGGAACGCAGGATCCCTGAACCCGGGTGTCGCCACCAACGTAATTTCCGGCTTCAAGGAAGTCGACGTCAACGGTGACAACACCTGGTCATGGAAGTGGGGAACTGCCAGCTTCGCACTCGATGCAGGCACCTACACTATCTATGCAGTAAGCCAGCCGTACAACAAGAAGAACCTTGCAGATGCAGCATACGGCACTGTTTCCGTCATCATCAATAAGCCGTTTGTCTCCGCGACTGCATCCCAGTCCACGGTAGCCAAGGGTGACAGGATCTACATTTCAGGTACTGCACAGGGTGATCCGGGTATCGTCCAGGTCTGGATCATGGGCAAGAACTACGCAGTCCTGAAGTCTGCATCCGTCAACTCCGACGCCTCGTTCAAGTACGAAGTCAAGCAGGAAGACACCAAGACTCTTTCCAGCGGCCAGTACTTCGTGGTTGTCCAGCACCCGATGCAGAACGGTGAATTCGATGTCGCTCTCCATACACTTGACGACTCGACGAACCCGGGATACGTATACAACAAGCAGCTCATCAACAGCGGTGCCACTGGTTCAACCACCACCATCTTCAAGCTCCTCGGATCAAACAGCCTCCAGGGCTCCGATGCAGCTGAAGCACTTGCACAGGGCATCAACGACGCAAACGTCGACGATACCTACACCAAGCTCCAGTTCCTT